>OLPH01003703.1_pt1 | contig 10277 bp, 8 predicted proteins | sample 1672951 | NCBI WGS metagenome assembly OLPH01 (sample SAMEA3136740, study PRJEB25190) | human gut metagenome
GATACACTCCATGATTTCATCAAGTACGGTGTAACATATGTTTGACAAACCAACATTCAAAGAATTTTCTTGAAATAGACCTTTACAAAAATAACCGCCAACTGTGCAGAACACCATTGGCGGTTATTTCTTTACCGTTCAAGCAGCTTTTGGAGATGCTGTACATAGAATTCCCGTAGGGAATCCAATAGTTTCGGCCAATACTTCAGGCCGATATGGGGATGGTCTTTACGGTATTCTTTGGGATGTGCAGCTTTCTTCAAGGCATCCTGATTATCCTGTTTTTCGCTGGGGGCTTTGGTGACATCATAGGTCTCTACAAAAAATTCCAAGGCTTCGGGATTGATGCACCATTCACTGGCAAATTCATCGATGAGGCCTTTGATACGGCTATCGATTCGTTCATGCAGGGCATCGACGAAGTTCTGGTTCACGAAGTTTCTTGGCTTATCCTGATATTCGTGCCACATGTCATCCAATATCTTGGCTCTGGCCGGATTCGTCTTGCGGAAGCGCTGGATTTCTTCGTTGATTTCCTCGATGATTTTCTGGTTCTTCCCTGAAGACTCGAAGATGAACGCCGATTCATCGGAACGTGTCGCTTCCATGAGGCGCAGGATGTAGTCTTCGTCTATTTGGTCCATATGATAGCAGCGCAAATCATAGTCTATGACCAGATTGACGTCGGGATCATCATCGTCCCGGTCTTTGCGGAACTCTTCTTTCACGTTGTTGAACTTACCGCTGTAGGCCTCGATGGTCGGCGCATCGATGAGGTAATCTTTGGGCAGCTCTTTGACCTGATACGGCGAATAGACCTGAACGTCCGAATAGGCGTCGTCGAATTCCCGGTAGGCTTTGAGGAAACGGAGTTTCTCCGCCTTGCTCATGGTATCGATGGCCTCCGGCGTCGGAGCAGCCTGCCGTAAATTCCGGATAGCCTTCTTGAAACGAGCTTCTGCGACTTCCCAAGACGGGGCCTGTACATAGTTGCCGCCGCCGCTGGAGTAGAGGCGCATGGCGTCGTCGACGGCCCGTTTGAAATGAGCCGGCATCTGGAAAATGACAATCTGGCCGAAGCGTTTCTGATTGTCATAGAGGCGGTTCGTCCGGGAAAAAGCCTGAATAATACCATACGAACGCATGGGCTTGCGGTCGATGAAGAGCGTCGACAGGCAGGGAGCATCGAAACCCGTCAGCAGGCGGTCGACGACGATGACGATATCGAGCTGGTTTTCCCGGACCTGATAGATTTTCTTCTTGCGGGCCAGCCGGTCGTTGATATTGCTGTTATAGGCTCCGAGCTGTTCCATCGTGTACTGCGTGCCGAACATGGCATTATAGTCCTGCATGGATTCCTTCATCTGGTCCTGATTGAACGAGTCTTTATCCTTGTTTTCGCCAACGGAATAGGTAATGGCGACTTTGGGGAAATCGGACAGCTGGCGCTTGATGTCATCATGGATGGAGACAGTCGGTTCCTTGCCTTCCTTGACCCGTTTGAACAGTTGGTAATAGCGCTGGGCCTGTTTGATGGAACTCGTCGTCAGGATAGCCGCATAGGTATTCCCTTTGCCAAGGTTCAGGCCGAACTTGCCACTGGCCTTGTTGATGATGAAATCGACGACCTGCAGCATGTGCTGGTCATCTTCATAGGCGGCATCGAGGAGCTTATGCTGCATCAGGACCGTTTCCAGCTGGTAACCGTCTTCATCGGGGGTCCAAGGGATGTCATGTTCCGCCGCCAGTGCTTTCATGTCGAAGGTGTTATGGTATTCGACTTGGAAACCGAGGACGGCGCCGTCATGGAGGGCTTCCTTGATGGTGTACTTATTCAGGCATTTTCCATACTGTTCTTCCGTCGTTTTCGGCAAATCACCGGGGCTGTCCTTGGCATCTTCGCTGAAGATTGGCGTGCCGGTGAAGCCATACCACAAGGGACGGGAAAAATACTGATTAATCAAGTGCTGAGCTAACGGGGAAACGGCCCGGTGACATTCATCGACGACGAAGACCGGCCGCAGGATGTGCAGCTTTTCGTATTCCTTCGTGCCTTCGGGATAGCGGCGCATGACGTTCTGCATCTTCTGGATGGTCGTGACCAGGACATCGCCTTTATCGGACTGCAGTTTCTTGACCAAATCACGGGTATTGTCCGTTTCGCTGACGTCAATCGTATCATAAGCGGCATAAGCCTGAAAGGAGCCCGTCGTCTGGTTGTCCAAATCGCGACGGTCGACGATGAAGACGACTTTGCGGACGCTTGGCAGCTGGCTCAGGTAATGGGCCACTTTGTAGGAAGTCAGGGTCTTGCCAGACCCCGTCGTGTGCCAGATATAGCCGGACTGACGGCCGCCATCCGTGTAGGGATTGACGGCGTTGCGGATGGCTTCGACGGCATGAATCTGGTAGGGCCGCAGCATGATGAGGGCTTTCCGTTCACTGTCGAGGACCGTATACTGGGAAACCATGCGGTGCGCCGCCGGGATGGACAGGACGGCCTTAGCGAAGGCAAGGTACTCTGTCACCGGCTGATTATCCTCATCGAGCCAAGCCGAAAGGAACTTCTCATTGAGGTCGCTTTCGCCAGCCGTGGCGATATAGCGCGTATCGGACGCATTGGAGACGACGAACATCTGGAGCGTCGAGAAGATATCCCGGAAGGCCCCTTCTTTGAGGTACTTCTTAATCTGGTTGAAGGCTTCCCGGTAGGGATGACTGCGGTTCTTCAGCTCAATCTGGATCATAGGAATACCATTAATCAGCAGAGTAACATCGCCCCGGCGGTCCCGGTTCATCTTTTCCTGCCGGTCAAATTCGATTTGATGGACCACTTCATAGACCGATGAGCCGCCAGCAACGTCGGCCCGCTTGAATACGACTGGGTAGACTGTCCCCAATTCGGCATCTTCCCGTTGGATGCTGACCCGGACGATACCGTTTTCCCCCATAAGCCATTGAGCGGCATCGTAGAAGGTAGGGAAACGGAGCTGGTTCTGGACCTGCTGGAATTCACTATCTGTCAAGGGATGTTCGTCGAATATCTCTTTGTTGTTCTGAATTAAAATCTTGCGGAAGTTGTTCCACAGGTCGTCAAAGGTATGGATATCCCCACGGAAAGTCCATTGGGATTCCCCTTCGACGAGTTGTTGGATGAGCTTCTCTTCGATGCTCGCTTCCGATTCAAAGGTCGTCATACGCCACCATCTCCTTTATATAAATAGGTTTTGCAACATGAACTTCTTCATCGTCTGGAGCTGATTGAGCTTACGCTGATGAAGGGTGATGAGGTTATCGAGACCACCAATATAAGCACCGATTTGTTCTTGCTCTTTTCGGTTAACCGGCAATGCGATAGGTGTTTTTTTCCCACTAGCAATAGTATACGTTCCGACTGTTCCCGTTCCTGCAGCCTCTTTGATAAAGTTCTGTATCTGACTCGAGATAAAAGCATAATAGAAAAAATCTCCATTGATAGCGTTTTTATTCTTAAACCAGATAATATTACCATCCTTAAAATACACAGGTTTATCAGATTTTATAAGCATTGGAATACCAATTGTCCCAACACCCGTAACAAGCAAATCCCCTTTCTGTACTTTTCCGGAAAGAGCAGAATATGCATTATACATTCTTTCATCTATATAAAGATAATCGTCAGGCTGCTCATTCTTATACTCCGCAACAACATCGCGTGCTCTCAGAAATCTAACACCGGAATCTCGCCAATCTGACTGGTGTACACGCTTCACCGAACCTACTTCCATCAATTCTCCTAACTTACGCTGTTCCCAATCGCCAGTAAATCCCTTGAAGCGAATTCTGGGCACTTTTTCACCTTTTGCCGGGAACATGTTTTGCAGGAAGTATTTCTTCAGCTTCTTCATCTGGTCGAGCTTACGCTGATGAAGAGTGATAAAGTAATCGATATCTCTGAAATAGTTACCTATCTTTTCTTGCTCATCATAAGTAGGGAAATCTACAGGTATCCTTTTACAAATATCTTGATTCAATTTTGGCATTGCCATACCCGTGTTATAAATACTAAAGTCTTTACACTCAAGGCTATTACAAATGAAATTATTGTCTATACCTTCCTTTGTTTTTAATACGTGTGCGTGGTTATTCACCAGTATTTTCCAGATGCCAAGAAGCAAACTGGATAATTTCTATCGGTAATATTTGCCCCATCTTCGCTTAAAAGAACCAATTCTTCATCAAAAATATATCCTGCTACATAGTCTACAATTCCTGATGCTCCGTAATATGGATATGGACCTTTCTCACGAATGTTTTCAGTCAAAGGTTTACGGTGCGTATCAAGAAAATCAACAATATCCCCTAACTTACGCTGTTCCCAATCTTCAGTGAAGCCCCGGAATCGTATGGTCGGGGCTTTCTTCGTTTCTTTTCTCATCGCACGTCACCTCATTCAAACAAGTGGAGGAAATCCTGAAGGTCTTTGGCTTTCTTGGTATCCGTCGTTGTCAGTTCTTTCAGCATGGCCAATAGTTCCTTTTCATTGGCCTTAATCTGTTCATTCGTTTCGGCCATTTCCTTATTGAGTTCACCCAGATCGACATCTGGTTCCGGTTCAAAAGTATCGACGTAACGGGGGATGTTGAGGTTGAAGTCATTATCCTTGATTTCTTCAAAGGTGGCGACGTGGCAGAATTTCTCTTCGTCTTTCCGGTCTTTATAGGCCTTGTACAACCGTTCGATATTGGCGTCGGTCAAGGTGTTCTGCGGTTTCCCTTTGACGAATTCCTTACTGCCGTCGATGAACAGGACATCCCGGCCCGGGCGGTCTTTCTTCAATACCATGATGATGGTCGGGATACCCGTGGAGTAGAAGATACCTGCCGGCAGACCGATGATGGCATAGATATAGCCTTTTTCAAGGAGCTTCTGGCGAATCTTGCCTTCTGCAGCGCCCCGGAACAGGACCCCATGAGGCAGGACAATGCTCATGGTCCCCGTCGATTTCAGGTGATACAGGCCATGGAGCAGGAACGCATAATCGGCCTTGGACTTGGGAGCCAGTACGCCATAATCCGAGAAACGGGGGTCATTCAAAAAGCCCTTGTCGGCGCTCCATTTCTGAGAGTACGGCGGATTCATCATGACGGCATCAAAATCGGTGACTTCATCAGTAGGCCAGTCCTTATCCAGTGTATCGGCATTGTGGAGATGCTGGTTGGTAGCCGAGACGCCGTGGATAATCATGTTCATGCGGGCCAAGTTATAGGTCGACGTTTTGATTTCCTGTCCATAATATTCGATGGAATCGGCACTCTGAATATATTTCCGGACATTCAGGAGCAAAGAGCCAGAACCCATGGCCGGGTCATAGGCACTGAAGCCCTTCTTATCTTCATAGCCACTGGTCACAATATGCGTCAACAGGGTAGAAACAGACTGGGGCGTATAGAATTCGCCGGCCTTCTGGCCCATATCGGAAGCAAAGTTGCCAATCAGGTATTCATAAGCATCGCCGAGGACATCTCCACTGTGGCTGTCCAGATTGAGGGGAGCCAAGGCCTGCATGACATCGGCAATCAAGTCGTTCTGCTTCTGCGGCGTCGGTCCCAGCTTATTGGAATGAAGGTCCACATCATCGAAGAGATGGCCCAGCAATTCTGCATTGGACTGTTCCAAGTCCCGAAAAGCCTGTTCGAGATGTTCCAACTGGAAGGTTTTGTCTTTGATTTCCTTGAGGAAGGCCGTAAAGGTGAAGTCCGGCTTGATGGTATAGTCCATATCCATCGAAGCCAGCAGGTCATCATGGGAATCGGGATCGTCGTAATACGTCTTGTAAGCTGCCTGCCGCTGTTCTTCCGTAGCAACTTCCGATTCTTCCATTTCCCCAGTATCGGTCAAAGCCTGCGCCGCCGTTTCCAGCGTCTTATCGGACAGATGCTTGTAGAAAATGAGTCCCAGGGCATAATCCATATAATCGGCGGCGCCCATAGTCTGGCGCATGACATTGGCCGAGTCCCATAATACTTGTTCGAGGTTCTTTTCGTCGTGGGTCATAATTTTACGTCTCCTTTATTTCCGTTCTCTGTCGTGCAGGATACTCAAGATGCCCTGCAATTTCATCGTTGCTCGGGTCGTTTCCAGATAATATTGGTATAGAGCGGTGCTATAAAGCCTTCCCAGTTTTTCCTGTTCAGCCATGGGGATAACCGGAATCTGCATCTGTTTCAGCTGATGAGCAGACAGCCGGGTAATGACTGAGCCTTGCAACAGGACATTGCATTGTCTGGCGACTATATCCGATTCATTAAGCAGATAACACAGATACCATGGATTCAGCTTTTCCCTGTCGATTTTCATGATGGAGAATACCTGGCTGATGAACTTATCCCTATTCTCATCTGCAATAATCGTAGCCGACATATTATGAGCTGCCATCGATTGCCGATAGATAATATCGTTGGAAGGACTGGCCAGTTTCATCTGGTAAAAATCATGCTCGAAATCAGCATTGGAATACTTCCGTTCCTGGTCCTCTTCAGAGAGCCGCATTATATTATAGCCGGACACAATGTCTGCTACCTCTCCGAGTAGAATCATACTGCTTCACCTCCGTAAATTTATCGATTTACACTTTCTATGCTCTTATCATACGTTATGAGCCGAATTTTGTCAAACGTAAATTACGAAATTTACTATTATGAACAACTGCAAAAATAACCGCCAACAGTGCCGAACACCATTGGCGGTCATTTTTTATTACCTTTATTTTACTGCATATTTTTTTTAATGTGTTGGAATTACAACAGCTCTTTCATCGGTATGACGGTATACTAAGGCCATGAAAGGGAGGGATACCATGAAAGAACGAAAAGGTTGTGTTTTTTCTATCAGCCAGGACAATGAACCCGTTGCAGGCTGCACGATTTCTAAGGATGTAGTCCATCAGGATGACTGCCAGGTCCTTTATTTTTCCCTGGCTGCTCAGACGGACATCAGTCCTGAAACGTATGACCAGGTCAAGATACTTTATGTCACCGCTGGGACGCTGTGCCTCTATGGTCCGGAAGGCGAACGGGAAGTTCCGCAGGGGCAGGTTTATATTGCCCGGCCCGGTATCCCTGTCGGCATGAAGAGCCTGCACGGGGCTGTTTATGTAGAAATTACGGTTAAGGAGGAAACTCTCATGAATATCGATACGGGAAAACTCTTTTCCCTGGCCGGTCTCGTACCTTGCCAGGACGGGAAAATCATCAATCGCGACATCATCCAGTCGCCTAAAGTCAAATTCGTCGTCATGAGTTTCGGTGCCGGTACGGGCCTTTCGGAACATGCCGCACCGGGCGAAGCGCTGATCTTCGCTTTGGAAGGGAAAGCCGTCATCCGTTATGAAGGCCAGGACCATGAAATCAAGGCCGGCGAAAACTTTGCCTTCGCTAAAAACGGCCGCCATGCCATCACTGCCGATGGGCCCTTCAAAATGGCTTTGCTGCTGACATTAGAATAATTTAAATAGAAGATTAAGAAGAGGAGAGAATCATCATGGGTAAAAAAATTACAAACAAAGTAACTTGGGTAGGTAAAATCGACTGGGAATTGAACGAATTTCACGGCCATGAATATTCTACAGAAAAGGGTTCTTCGTATAACTCTTATTTGATCCGCGATGAAAAGACGGTCCTCATGGATACGGTCTGGAAACCTTTTGACGATGAATTTGTCGCCAACTTGAAAAAAGAAATCGACCTCAAAGACATCGACTATATCGTCATGAACCACAACGAAAATGACCACAGCGGCGCTTTGCCGGCACTGATGCGGGAAATCCCGGATACGCCGATTTACTGCACCAAGAAAGGGGAAGCCATCCTGCGCGGCCTCTATCATCAGGACTGGAACTTCGTCAACGTCAAGACCGGTGATACCCTGGATCTGGGCGGCAGCCAGCTCGTCTTCATCGAAGCCGCCATGCTCCACTGGCCGGACACGATGTTCACCTATATGACCGGTGAAAACATCCTTTTCAGCAACGACGGTTTTGGTCAGCACTATGCCAGCGAAAGAATGTACAACGACTGCGTCGACCAGGCTGAACTCTATCAGGAAGCCATGAAATACTATGCCAACATCCTCAACCTCTACAGCCCCATGGTTACGCGGAAAATCGACGAAATCCTCAAGATGGATGTTCCGGTCAGCATGATTTGCCCGAGCCACGGTGTCATCTGGCGCAAAGATCCCCTGAAAATCGTCGCGAAATACCAGGAATGGGCCAAAGCCTACCAGGAAAACCAGATTACCATCATCTACGATACGATGTGGAATTCCACGCGCCGCATGGCTGAATGCATCGCCGAAGGCCTGCGCGAAACGGACCCGACGCTGACGGTGAAACTCTTCAACTCCGCTGTCGACGACAAGAATGACATCGTTACAGAAGTCTTCAAATCGAAAGCCATCCTCGTCGGTTCGCCGACCATCAACTACGGTTTCCTCTTCTCCATCGGCGGTATCATGGAAATGATCCGCGGCCTGAAATTCAAGAATAAGAAAGCCGCTGCTTTCGGCAGCTACGGCTGGAGCGGCGAAGCCGTCAAACAGATTACGGCTCTCCTTCAGGGTGCTGGCTTCGACGTCGTCAACGACGGCCTGCGCTGCCAGTGGAATCCGGACCAGGCTACGCAGGATACGTGCCGTCAATACGGCCGGGATTTTGCAGCTGCCGTCAGCGCTTCCGAAGCCAAAGAAGATGAAGTACCGACTGAACTGGGTGATTACAACAACGACGAACAGATTGGCCAGGCTGCCAAAGAACATTTCGAAGATTGGGAAAAAGACGCTCGTGAAGGCGTAAAGGGCGGCTTTGCCGGCTAAGTTATTTCCTGTATTTGTATTTTAATGCTGTTGTGATGACAAAAAATCTGCTACAATGGAAGTGCATCAATCCGTTATAGCAGATTTTTTTTTGTAGAGGAGGCTGTTTTCATGAAAACATTAGATGAATTATATCAGCAGATGCTCAAGCGGGCTGCGGAAGGCAAACCGGTCGGTGTCGATGGCGACCCGAAATTGATTGACTGTCTGGCTCATCCCGATGACCATCCCCTAATCTGGCGGGTCAAACCCTGTCTCTGTCCGCCTGATGAACCCCATCACTGCCAGGAAGCCTGTGATTGGGGCGCCATTACGTCCGGTCCCGACGGCATTGCCATCGACGACAGCCAGTGCGTCGGCTGCCAGGCCTGTGTCGACGCCTGCCAGCTCGATACGCTGAAGACGCGGAAAGACATCATCCCTGTCGTTCAGGAACTGCATGATTACGACGGCCCTATCTACGCCATGGTCGCCCCTGCCGTATCCGGTCAGTTCGGTCCCGATATTACCATGGGAAAATTGCGGACGGCCTTCAAGCGCCTGGGCTTTACGGGCATGCTGGAAGTCGCCGTCTTTGCTGATATCCTGACCTTGAAAGAAGCGCTGGAATTTGACAAGAACATCAACAGCGAAGATCAGTTCCAGCTCACCAGCTGCTGCTGCCCCATGTGGATCGCCATGATCAAGAAACTCTATCACCAGCTCCTGCCTAACGTGCCCGGCTCTGTTTCGCCCATGATCGCCGGCGGCCGCACGGTGAAAGCCCTTCATCCCAAGGCCAAGACCGTCTTCATCGGACCCTGCCTGGCTAAGAAAGCCGAACGAAAAGAACCGGATCTGGTCGGTGCTGTCGATTACGTCCTGACCTATCAGGAACTGCGCGACCTCTTTTCCGTCACCAATATCGACCTGGCCTCCCTGCCGGAAGATAATCTGACTCACGCTTCGGAAGCGGGCATCAGCTATGCCTATGCCGGCGGCGTCTCCGAAGCCGTCACGGAAACGGTCCATCAGCTGAATCCGGACCGCCAAGTCGACATCAAGACCCGCAAGGCCGATGGCGTCCCGGCTTGCAAAGCCATGATCAACGACATCCTGGCCGGCAACCGCGACGGCAACTTCTTCGAAGGCATGGGCTGCATGGGCGGCTGCGTCGGTGGTCCTCGGGCTATCATCAAGAAAGAAGAAGGCAAAGCCAATGTCCAGGCCTATGGGAAACAAGCGGCCTACAAGACGCCGATGGAAAATCCGTATGTCATCGAACTCTTGAAAAAAATAGGCTTCCCGACGGTCGAAGAATTCCTCGAACGAAGTCACCTGTACGATCGTAAATTTGACTAAATCGCTTTTTGTTCATCGTTCATCGTGATGGATTGATATTTTTAATTTATAGTTTGTAGCCACTAACAACTTTAAAGGGGCTG
>OLPH01003710.1_pt1 | contig 10259 bp, 9 predicted proteins | sample 1672951 | NCBI WGS metagenome assembly OLPH01 (sample SAMEA3136740, study PRJEB25190) | human gut metagenome
CATGGCGCAGCCTTCTAATAATCTGCGAAAATCTGCGTTAATCTGCGTTTCAATAAATGTTCATTTGGCTCATTTCGGTGCATATTTGAACTTTATAAAGCAACTATTGTTTTCTTCAAACCTAAACTTTTAACGAATAAGCATTATGAAGATACAGACGGGACGGGGAACAATTCCTCTTATTACTTTAATTGCCATCTGGTCTATTTCGGCATTGACTTCATTGCCGGGACTGGCTGTTTCACCTATATTGGGTGATCTTACGAAGATATTTCCAAAAGCTACGGATCTGGACATACAGATGTTGACTTCGCTGCCATCACTGCTCATTATTCCTTTTATATTGCTGGGTGGTAAACTGACAGAGAAAGTCGATTATGTCCGTGTATTAAAGGTCGGACTCTGGCTTTTTGCCGCGAGCGGTATTTTGTATCTGATTTCCAATCGAATGTGGCAATTAATTGTGGTAAGTGCTTTGCTCGGTATCGGTTCCGGTCTGATTATCCCTTTATCTACCGGGTTGGTTTCCAGATACTTTGTAGGAACCTATCGGGTGAAACAGTTCGGATTAAGCTCCGCTATTACTAATTTCACATTAGTGATAGCAACTGCCGTAACGGGCTATCTTGCAGAAGTCAGCTGGCATCTGCCTTTCCTGGTCTATCTCCTCCCATTGATTTCCATTCTGCTGGTAGGACATTTGAAAGAAGACCGGACGGGAGAAGTCGCTTTTACACCTTCTTCTTCTGCAGATACTACAAAAGACAACGAATCCTCCGAACAATCTACTTCCATAGATATAGGAGGCAGCAAGTACGGTATTCACATCAAACATCTGATAGAGTTGATGCTCTTCTATGGCGTGATAACATATATCGTGGTAGTAGTGATCTTCAATCTACCTTTCTTAATGGAAAAGCATCACTTTTCCAGTGGCAATTCCGGATTGATGATTTCGCTTTTCTTTCTGGCCATCACCGCTCCGGGTTTTTGCCTGGACAAGATTGTAGCCCTGCTGAAAGGACGTACAAAAGCATACAGCCTCCTGTCTATGGCATTGGGATTGTTGTTAATCTGGATAGCTCCGATCGAATGGCTGATTATTCCCGGATGTATCCTGGTTGGTTTGGGATATGGCATTATTCAACCTATGCTTTATGATAAGACCACCCAGACCGCACTGCCGCAAAAGACCACATTGGCTTTGGCGTTTGTGATGATGATGAATTATCTGGCTATCTTGCTTTATCCCTTTATTGTCGATTTTTTCCAGTGGATATTCCATACCCAATCACAGGAGTTTCCTTTTATTTTTAATCTTCTGATAACTATTGTTACTCTTTTCTGGGCATATCGGCGCCGTAATACCTTTTTGTTTAACGACCAATTAAAATAGAAAATGAAGAATAAGAAACTGGAAGCCAATCTTAGTATGGCTGTCTCGAAAGTATTTAGCGGTTTAAATATGAATGCCTTAAAGTATCTTCTGCCTTTGTGGATGAGTCCATTGACAGGAGCCACGCTCCGTTGCACATTTGCAGCAGCTGCTTTTTGGGTGATCGGGTGGTTTATGCCTCCGGAGAAATCGTCAACCAGAGATAAATGGCTCCTCTTTCTGTTGGGGGCTTTGGGACTTTACGGTTTTATGTTTCTCTATCTGGCCGGATTGAGTAAAACAACTCCTGTCTCCAGTTCCATATTTACCAGTCTCCAGCCTATTTGGGTTTTTCTTATCATGATATTCTTTTATAAGGAGAAGGCGGGCGCTAAAAAAATAATAGGAATTTCTATCGGTCTGATAGGAGCGTTGGTTTGCATCCTAACCCAGCAAAGCGATGATTTGGCCTCTGATGCTTTTACGGGGAATATGCTTTGTCTTCTAAGTTCTGTGGTGTATGCTGTCTATCTGATTCTTAGTCAGCGCATCCTCACGGCCATTGGAGCGATAACGATGTTGCGATATACCTTTTCCGGTGCTGCCGTGTCTGCCATTATAGTCACGTTTATTACAGGATTTGATGCCCCGGTATTCTCCATGCCGTTCCATTGGACGCCTTTCCTTATTCTGATGTTCGTATTGATTTTCCCGACCACTATCAGTTATATGCTGCTGCCTGTCGGTTTGAAATATCTGAAGACAACGGTCGTCGCTATCTACGGTTATCTGATTCTGATTGTGGCGACTATTACCTCCCTTGCTCTCGGACAAGACCGTTTTAGCTGGACGCAGACATTTGCAATCATTTTTATCTGTATTGGAGTTTACCTGGTTGAAGTGGCCGAAAGTAAAGAAAAGTAAAGAAAAAAGGCATTCCATCACGGAATGCCTTTCATTATTTCATCATCATGTTTTATAGAGAGGAGTTGATTGCTTGCGCTATGGACTTGAATTCTTCATCCGACAATTTCAGTTTCGGATTCGAAAACAACATATCCGATTCCTTTTGAATAGGAATTAAATGAATATGTGCATGGGGTACTTCCAGTCCGATAACAGCTTCGCCTACCTTTTGGCAAGGGAATGCTTTTTTAATGGCACAGGCTACTTGCTTTGCAAACACGTGCATAGCAGCCAGGTCTTCATCGCTCAAATCGAAAATATAGTCTACTTCCTGTTTGGGCACTACCAATGTATGTCCCTTTACCAATGGATTGATATCGAGAAAAGCAAAAAACTTTTCGTTTTCTGCCACCTTGTAGCAGGGGATTTCTCCTGCGATGATTCTACTGAATATTGTTGCCATAACTTTTATTGATAAATTAAGGCAAGCCTCACATGGAGACCTGCCTTTACGTTAAATTGATATGTTTACTACTTCCAGTGCAATTTTACCTTGTGGAACAGTAATTTCTGCTACATCACCCACTTTCTTGCCAAGCAGACCTTGTGCAATCGGGGTGTTAACGGAAATCTTCCCTTCCTTCAGGTTAGCTTCACTTTCGGAAACGATGGTATAAGTCATCTTCATACCGTTCTTTACATTCTTCAGTTCCACTTTATTTAAAATCTGTACAGAATCTGTTTTCAGTTTAGATTCATCAATGATTTTTGCGTCTGCAATGGTAGCTTTCAATTTGTTGATGCGCATTTCAAGCATACCCTGCGCCTCTTTGGCGGCATCGTATTCTGCATTTTCCGACAAGTCTCCTTTATCTCTGGCTTCGGCTATTGCCGCAGAGATCTTCGGGCGTTCCACTGTTTCCAGTTCCTTCAGTTCCGCCATCAGTTTCTTGTAACCTTCTTCTGACATATAAGCCATGATGTTTTCCTCCTTTAATTGTTTTAAATGGTCATATAAACAAAAAAGAATTCCAACATGAGCCATGTTGGAACCCTCTTTTCATTATTTCTTTGCAAAGATAGCCTTTTAAGTGATACGTGTCAAGTGAAAAAAGATGCTATGTAACATATTTAAATGAAATATGCTAAATTATAACAACTTAGAGCAATGACTTGACAGCTGCTTCCAAATCCTTAATGTCTTCGCCACGAAGCTTCAATTCGTTGTTACGATTAATCAAAAAGATAGATGGAACCTGACGAACATTATATACGGCTACGTTGGTAGAGTAAACTCCGTTTCCATCGCGCACACAGACCCATGGAAGATTATCTGCCGCTGTTTTCCAGTAGTGTTCGTCCGCGTCGAGAGATACTTGGTATATTTCCAGTCCTTGTTTTGCGTATTCATTATATAGTTCGCGAAGCATCAGGTTGTGAGGAGCTCCGGCAGGCGACTGGAATACAGAGAAATCGAGCAAAACGACTTTGCCTTTCAGGTCGGTCAGCTTGCGCACATTTCCTTTCACATCACGCAAGGCAATGTCGATAATACCGGTTTCTACGATTTTGTCCTGTGGAATTTCCAGAGCTTTTGTTTGCGGCTGACGCGTGTTCTTCATTCCTTTGATTACAATATTATAAAGGTTCTTGGAACGTACCGCATGAGGAAACGCATTGTTGAGGCTCGTAGCAACAGCTGCGAAACATTTCACATCGTCTTTATTGTTCAACGGATCGAATATCAGATAATTATTGAGCTTCTGGAACAGGGCAAAGTAAGCTGCAGCCGTGTTGGGAGCAGCAAAAATATAGTTCACTTTGACATCTTCCTTATAGTTGTTGAGCAATGTTGCCAGGCTGTCTTCAAACACATCATGTCCTATTCCGTTACTGCGCAGGGATGCCAGTAAATTGTCCACCTCTTTTTGAAGGCGAATCTGCTTCAACGTCAGTTCTTTTATCTTATTGCTGTTTTCCGAACCTTCCACCGTATAAGTAGTAGAGAAATCCACATACGGAGCTTTGATTTGAATTGTTTCGATAGAATCTACAGAAAAATTGATGATTTTGTCGTCAATCCGCAAACGGTAAAATTCGGGTGACTCGGGACGAGGCTGCTTGAAACTGAATGTACCTTCCCCTTTCAGCTTCACTGAATCGAGCGGAACAATACCTTCCAGACCGGAAGCTTCGAGATAAAGCATTTTACCGTCGGCTCCTGATACATCCCCGTTCACCTGGAATTTAGGGCCGGAACTACAAGCAGTAATAGTAAGTGCGGCGAGCGCTGCAAAAGTAACCTTTTTCATATAGTGTGTGTTATTAACGAGATGCAAATATACTTCTTTTCGAGATTAGTCAAAGCATTTTGCTGTGTTCTTCATCCTAATTTTGAAAAAAAATCAGTTCGCCACTAACTTTTTACCTCATTTCCACCTAATTACCACGATAAATGTATATCTTTGCAGGAATTTTGAAAGAAAAAGTATAGATAAAACAATTTTTATGATTAACCCAATTGTTAAGACAATCGAGTTACCTGATGGAAGAACCATCACGCTCGAGACGGGAAAGTTGGCAAAACAGGCAGACGGTTCTGTAATGCTCCGCATGGGAAACACCATGTTGTTAGCTACTGTTTGTGCCGCTAAAGATGCAGTTCCCGGAACAGATTTTATGCCTTTACAGGTAGAGTACAAAGAAAAATTTGCGGCATTCGGCCGTTTTCCCGGTGGTTTCACCAAGCGAGAAGGTAGAGCTTCTGATTATGAGATTCTTACTTGCCGTCTTGTAGACCGTGCTCTCCGTCCTTTATTCCCCGATAATTATCACGCAGAGGTATATGTGAACATCATCCTCTTTTCTGCTGATGGTGTGGATATGCCGGATGCATTGGCAGGACTTGCCGCTTCTGCAGCACTTGCCGTTTCAGATATTCCTTTCAACGGACCGATCTCTGAAGTGCGTGTAGCACGTATCGACGGTCAGTTCGTTATCAATCCTACTTTTGAACAACTGGAAAAAGCTGATATGGATCTGATGGTGGCCGCTACTTATGAGAACATCATGATGGTAGAAGGTGAAATGCACGAAGTATCCGAAGCTGAATTGCTGGAAGCAATGAAAGTAGCTCATGAAGCTATCAAGGTTCATTGTAAAGCACAGATGGAGTTGACTGAAGAGGTTGGAAAAACAGTGAAACGTGAATACAACCATGAAGTGAACGACGAAGATTTGCGCAAGGCTGTTCGTGAAGCATGCTACGAAAAAGCTTACGCTGTTGCCGCTTCCGGAAACAATAACAAACACGAACGTTTTGCTGCTTTCGAAGCTATCCGTGAAGAATTCAAAGCTCAATTCTCTGAAGAAGAGTTGGACGAAAAGGGTGCGTTGATCGACCGTTACTACCACGATGTAGAAAAAGAAGCCATGCGCCGTTCTATCCTTGACGAAGGTAAGCGTTTGGATGGTCGTAAGACTACTGAAATCCGCCCGATCTGGTGTGAGGTTGGTCCTCTGCCTGGTCCTCACGGATCTGCTATCTTTACTCGTGGTGAAACACAATCACTGACTTCTGTTACTCTGGGTACCAAACTGGATGAGAAGATCATTGACGATGTTTTGGAACACGGAAAAGAACGTTTCTTATTGCATTATAATTTCCCTCCTTTCTCTACAGGTGAAGCAAAAGCACAACGTGGTGTAGGTCGTCGCGAAATCGGTCACGGTCACTTGGCTTGGCGTGCTTTGAAAGGACAGATTCCTGCTGACTATCCGTATGTAGTACGTGTGGTTTCAGATATTCTCGAATCTAACGGCTCTTCTTCTATGGCTACTGTATGTGCCGGAACATTGGCATTGATGGATGCTGGTGTGAAGATCAAGAAACCGGTATCAGGTATCGCTATGGGATTGATTAAGAATCCGGGCGAAGAAAAATATGCTGTATTGTCTGATATTCTGGGTGACGAAGACCACTTGGGTGATATGGACTTCAAAGTAACGGGAACAAAAGATGGTATTACGGCTACCCAGATGGATATCAAGGTAGACGGTCTGTCTTACGAAATTCTGGAACGTGCTTTGAATCAGGCAAAAGAAGGACGTATGCACATTCTGGGTAAGATTACTGAAACAATTGCTGAACCACGTGCTGACCTGAAAGAACATGCTCCACGCATTGAAACGATGACAATTCCTAAAGAATTTATCGGTGCTGTAATCGGCCCTGGTGGAAAAATCATCCAAGGTATGCAGGAAGAAACCGGTGCTGTGATTACTATCGAAGAAATTGATGGTATGGGACGCATCGAAGTTTCCGGAACAAACAAAAAATGTATTGATAATGCAATGCGCATGATTAAAGCAATCGTTGCTGTTCCTGAAGTGGGCGAAGTTTATAAAGGTAAAGTTCGTTCTATTATGCCTTACGGTGCATTCATCGAATTCTTGCCGGGCAAGGATGGTTTGCTGCACATCTCTGAAATTGATTGGAAGCGTCTGGAAACAGTAGAAGAAGCTGGAATTAAGGAAGGTGATGAAATCGAAGTAAAACTGATTGATGTTGACCAGAAAACTGGTAAATTCAAACTTTCAAGAAAAGTGTTGATGCCAAGACCAGAAAAGAAATAAGAACGCGATAGCGTTTATATATAAAGAAGGCTGTTTCAATTTTGAAACAGCCTTCTTTTTTTATTAGTATCATCCGGGGTTGAACTGTTTTATATATAGAGTTAGTATATATTAGATTTATTCAGTTTATTAAAACCTTTAAAAAGATGAAAGACACCTTGTTATATCCTCCCCAAAAAAAGAATCGGAAAGTACCCCCATACTTCCCGATTCGAAACAGTCAAAAATCGACCTTAATCAATTTATTAACTTAACACGTCGCAAAGATATGAGAAAAATTTCTTTGAAAGAGCTTTTTTATTTAAAAAGTTTATGATACAGGCAAATATACCTGCAAATAAGGCTGTTTTTCTTGCTTTAAAACCAAAGCTTCACTCCTTTTAAAGGAACGACCCCTTCCTTTAAAAGGAAGAGGTCGTTGGTTTTAAAGAAACCGGTGGGGTGTTTATATAGAGATTAGGATTAATGATTTTTCGATTATATAGATCCGTTTACAAGTTTGTTTTATACTCCTCTTTTATTCGTTTTATGTGTGCGAAGTTCTTTTCCAGTAATTCATTTAACTCATAATCTGAAAAACAAGCTCCTAAATAGATCGTGCTTTCTGCTTCAAAATCAAATGATTCGTTGTCTTCATTCACCACAATCTCAATTTTCCCTTGCGCATCTGTAGAGATCACCGCATTGTATTTAATCATCAATTCTTTGAGCCCTTTTATGAACCTGTATTCTTTATTTGTCAATATTCTTTTCATGTCCGTAAGCTCTTTTGTTTTGTTGCCCTTTCGTGCGGTAAAGTTCGTGATAATTTAACACATTATGCGCTGTTTGAAGTATTCATTTTATTCTATTTGTCAGGTTGTAATATTCCTTTTATCCATATTATCACATCTATTCGTTTTTTTCGTATATTTGCTTCGAGCGAAACTTTTCATTTGTATATTTGTTGGATTTTAAAAAGAAAGAAAATAAAAATGGAAACAGAAGAATTGACAATTGGGAGAGTCCATCACGGACGCAATATACGTCGTACCCGTATTGAAAAGGATATGAACCAGGAGGGTTTGAGTGAATTAGTACATCTCTCACAACCTGCTGTTTCTAAATATGAGAAGATGAAAGTGATTGATGATGAGATGTTGCAACGTTTTGCACGTGCATTGAATGTCCCTTTCGATTATCTCAAGACTTTGGAGGAGGATGCACAGACGGTGGTGTTTGAAAATAATACGGTGAATAATTCAGAACAAAGTGCAGGTGGGGCAAACATCAGCATGGGTATAGTTAAGTCTGATACCGAAGATAGTATTAATGATAGTCGAGTTAACAACTTCAATCCTATCGACAAAATCACTGAACTCTACGAGCGTCTTTTAAAAGAAAAGGATGAAAAGTATGCTGCGTTAGAACGCCGTTTGCAGAATATTGAAAAAAGTCTGCAGAAATAAGGGACAGATAAATTGAAAGGAATCGCAATATGATGAAACAAATACCTTACGGAATAACTGATTTTAGCCGAATTCAGAAAGAGAATTATTATTATGTAGATAAGACAATGTTCATTGAAAAAATAGAGATGCAACCGCCTTATCTGTTTCTGATACGTCCCCGTAGATTTGGGAAGAGTCTGACTTTGGCTATGTTAGAGGCCTATTATGACGTAAATCATGCTGAACAGTTTGACGAGTTGTTTGGTCAGCTATACATAGGTCAGCATCCGACGAAGCTCCACAATCAGTTTCTCATCATGCGATTTAATTTTTCGGAAGTGAGTTCCAATGTCAATGAAGTAGAACTATCGTTTAAGCTGCATTGTTGTAGCAAACTTAAAGATTTTGTCTTTAAGTATGAAGATTTGTTAGGAAAAGAAATTTGGGATGTTCTTGATGAGAAAATACAAGAAGAACCCGGTGCTTTTCTGTCTGCGATTAATTCCTATGCTACCCGTAAGAAAAATATTCGTATTTATTTACTCATTGATGAATATGATAATTTCACCAATACCATTCTTTCGACTTACGGTACGGAATTTTATAGGAAAGCAACGCATGGCGAAGGTTTTATTCGTGGCTTCTTTAACGTGATAAAATCTGCCACTACCGGAACCGGAGCCGCTCTTGAACGGTTGTTTATTACCGGAGTGAGTCCGGTGACGATGGATGATGTGACTAGTGGCTTTAACATCGGAACCAATATAACGACTGATCCTTGGTTTAATGATTTAGTTGGTTTTAGTGAGAAAGAATTGCGTGAAATGCTGACTTATTATAAAGAACAAGGAGTGTTGATGCAATCTGTAGATGAAACTGTTGTCATGATGAAACCTAATTATGACAATTATTGCTTTAGTAGAAGTAGATTGGTGGACTGTATGTTTAACTCTGATATGGTACTTTATTTTATGAAGTCTTTTGTTTTACATGGGGAAAAGCCTGAAGAAATCGTAGATCCCAATATTCGCACTGACTTTAACAAGTTGGCATACTTGATAAAGCTAGATCACGGGTTGGGAGAGAATTTTTCCGTTATAAAGGAAATAGCCGAGCAAGGAGAAATCACTACTGACATCGTTACTCATTTCTCTGCATTGGAGATGACGGACCCCAGTAATTTCAAGTCTTTATTATTCTATTTCGGACTTCTTTCCATCAAAGGTGTGGACATGGTGGGAAGACCCATTTTACATGTACCGAATTTGGTTGTAAGAGAACAACTGTTTAATTTCTTGATACAAGGCTACATCAAGCATGATATCTTTAAAATAGACATGAACAAGATGAGTGCTTTATTTGAGAATATGGCTTTCAGGGGAGACTGGAAACCTTTGTTCGATTTTATCGCCAATGCTGTTCGTGAGCAAAGTCGTATCCGTGAATATATTGAAGGTGAAGCGCACATTAAAGGCTTCTTGCTTGCCTATTTAGGAATGTATCGTTATTATCAGCTCTATCCGGAATACGAATTGAATAAGGGTTTTGCAGATTTCTTCTTCAAACCTAGTCCGTCGGTTCCTGTACTGCCTCCTTTCACCTATCTGCTTGAGGTGAAATATGCAAAAGCCGGTGCTTCGGAAAAAGAAATACGTGCCCTTGCTGATGAGGCGCGCGAACAGTTACTTCGTTATAGTGAAGATGAACTGGTGGCAGAAGCCAGGGCGAAAGGTGAACTGAAGTTAATTACTATTGTTTGGCGTAGCTGGGAGCTTGTTTTATTGGAGGAGGTAACTCTTTCTTAAGAAATAAGTACCATAAATGTTATTGTAAGGTTTGCGGTTCATCCATTTTACCTAGGGATATTCCTAAAATAATAAAATTTAAGGCAACTAATTCATTGCGAGTTAGTT
>OLPH01003713.1_pt1 | contig 10244 bp, 10 predicted proteins | sample 1672951 | NCBI WGS metagenome assembly OLPH01 (sample SAMEA3136740, study PRJEB25190) | human gut metagenome
CTGATTTTTTTTGCCCCACACTCCCCGTTTCTACCGTGTTTTCGCTCCGGTTAGAATCCAAATTTTTTTAAAACGCTTCTAAGACGCTTGAAGATGGCCCGAGGGGTTCACTCCCTGAAAGGCAATTCCCCCATAGAAAGCTTCTACGGGGCATATTGTACGGCTCTCTCGCGTGGTTTTCTGTCAGTGCGGAGACCGCGCTACTTCATATCCAGAAATGAGGCCGTGTATTCTTCAACATTGGCCACAGCAGCTTCTATAGGGGAGTATTACTGAGCCAATGCGTCACGCTTCGCAACGGCCTGCGCCAGATCCTCTTTGGCTTCGCCCAACTTGCGCTGCAGCTTGGCGATTTTCTTTTCTCCCTTGCCTTCCGTGACAGCCTTGTCGAGATCCGCTTGCCGCTCCTTTACTTTATCTTGCTTTTCCAAGATATTGAGTTCTGCCTTAGAGCGCAGCGTGCCGTCCGAACACCACCGGCGGACCTGACTGAGAGCTTCTTCCAGTCCACGGAGCTGCTCCTGATTCCCGTGTTTTCTGGCGTATTCCATCTTTGTCTCAATGGCCTGCTCCTTACGTTTGCACCCTCCGGCAAAGTCGTCGGAAGCGAGGCTCATACCGGAAAAAGCGATCAGAGCAATACCAAGTGTTGCGGATAAGACTGCTGTTTTCAAAAGGCGTTCTCCCATCTGTTAACCGTATTCAGAATGTTTCTTTATAAGCTTGAAAAGTGTTTTCCGTCAATCGGAATGCTTCCAAGAACACTGCGGATTGAAACCTCATGTTTCTTCTACGCCGGTTCTTTGGGGCTTGTTCGTTGAAAGTTAGGTTATAGGATAATATGTATCCTCACCCCAAGAAGGGAAAAAGGTATAGGCAGAAAAACAAGGACTGGCGGGTGCAACGTATCAAGTTATTGCTCGCTGAGTGAGGATTATGGAACGGCCTCCTTGGAGGAAAGGTGCGGTTGAACCCAAGAGGCCCACCCTCGCCGGTTTTTGCTCCTTATACCGCCCCTCTTTTATCCCTTTCAAATGTCTTGCACTCCGTCACGCGATCGGCGGATTGCCCTCACTTTTATGGACAGCGACAAACCCCATTGAGCCACACTCGTTCGTGGTCTCCCAAAAGAGTTTATTTTTACCCATAGATAGACTATAATGTCTTTCTAAAAACGGGGACGGTACATTCTACTGTAAAAGACGGTTGCATGGGCATCCTCCCCCTGATATGTTGAAGGACGTGTTTGTATGAGGACTTGGCTTCCGAACGAAACGGAAGCGGCTCCTTTAGCGCTTTCATATCGACACTCTATCCCTGAAAGAGATTTTCATGGCAACGCTTCACGATAATGACAACACGCTCCTGGCTCTCGTAAGAACCACCTTCGACGCGCACAGTGCCGTCCTTTTCCTGCCGGATCAATCCGGCAACTATACGGTCGCGCTTTCCTCCACGGACAATGAGCCCAGCGTGCAGGAAGTCACCATTGCGCCGGGGAAGGGGCTTGTCGGATGGATTTTACGGCATAAGCAGCCCGTCATCGTGAACAACCTCGATATGCGGCACACCTTCCTCGGTTATTATGATGAAAACGACGAAGGCGCCATTTCCGCATTCATGGGCTGCCATATTCCCGAGGGAGGAGCCCTGTGCGTGGACAGCGTGCGCCCACGGGCCTACACCGAAGAAGACCAGCTTCTCCTCCACCGTTTCGCCCGGCACCTCGCCCGGCAAGTCCATTCCGCCGGGCTGGCTTGCGACGCCGAAGACCTGCGCCGCTATTTCACCCGGCTGGAGCAGCTTTCCGAGCTCAGTGCGCAGAACCCGCATTGGCGTGATTACCTCGGGGCCTTCCTCCGCCTGATGGCCGAGAGCACGGAGTTTGAATACGTCGCGTTTGCTACCGCGCAGGAAGGCGGCTCCACGTATACGGTGGAAGGCGAAAACACGCCTCTGCTCATTACGGAAGACGGTATGCCCGAACTGCCTCTCACGAGCGGCGGCCTCGTCAGCTGGGTTTTCCGCAACGAAGTGCCCGTACATGCGGAAGGGGCCGATGGTTCTCCCAGTACGCCGCTCTTCGGCAAGCTGCCGGGAGTGCCCAACTTCCAATCCGTCATGTGCCTCCCCGTGCATCTCAATAAAGTCACCTGCGGCGTTCTGTGTTTCGCCGGGCTGAATCCCCGTTCCCTTTCCCAGAATTTGCGGACGTTTACCAAGATCGCCGTAACCTATCTGGCGCAGTACCTTGAGATGCTGTATCTTCGCCACCGCCTCAAAAGCCTGTTGCCGCGCGCAAAAGTACACCGCGACGGCGCGATGGCCTATGATCCGGACACGGCGCCATCGGCACCCATGAGCGAGGAAGACTGATCCAATGCTCCGCAAGCACATAGCGGTCGATCTGGGAACTGCGAACACGCTGGTCTTTGTCCAGTCCCAAGGCATCGTCATCAATGAGCCTTCCGTTGTCGCAGTGGACACCATCAACGAGCGCGTCATTGCCGTGGGCAAGGAAGCCAAAGACTATATCGGGAAGACCCCGCAGCGCATTTCCACCATTCGTCCTCTCCGAGACGGCGTCATCGCTGATTTTGACGCGGCGCAGGCGCTCATCGCCACATTTCTGAAAAAAGTCATCGGCAGCTGGCCGATAAAACCGGATGTGGTCATCTGTGTGCCGACAAACATCACGGATGTGGAGCGCCGTGCCGTGGCCGAAGCGGCTACAAAGGCCGGAGCCCGCAACGTGAAGCTCATTGAAGAGCCCGTCGCCGCGGCAGTAGGAGCGGGTTTGCCCGTGCTCGACCCCGTGGGCAGCATGGTTGTGGACATCGGCGGCGGGACGACCGACATCGCGGTCATCACGCTCGGCAGTATGGCCTGCTCCACTTCGCTCAAGCTTGCGGGTGACGCCCTGACCGCGGCAGTTCAGCGTTTTGTCCGGGAAAAATACCAGATTGTCGTGGGCGAAAACATGGCTGAGCGTATCAAAATCGCCCTCGGCTCCGTCGCGCCCCTGCCCGTACCGCTGTCATTCGAAGTCTCGGGCAAGGATCTCGCAACCGCGAGCCCCCGGACTATTGCCCTTTCCGATACGGATACTCGTGAGGCCTTCCAACCCATCACCGAAAAGCTTGTCAGCGCGGTCATGGGGATACTGGAAGTCACTCCGCCCGAATTGGGGGCCGACATCATGCGCCAAGGCATGTTGCTGACAGGGGGAGGAGCCTTGCTGAGAGGCTTTGCCGACCGTATCACCAGGGCTACACGCATTCCCGTGTATGTGGATTCCGATCCGCTGACCACGGTACTGCGCGGCGCGGGCATCACACTGGACGATCCCGAAATGTACAGGGATTTATTGATCGAGTGCTGACGCGGGGTCCCGGTGCTTCCAAAGGCAGCCTGTCTGGATTGCCCAGAGCAATGCCGGGCTGAACAAATCGGGAAACGTTTCCGTCATTCCCTCAAGCTCTTCACGGTCCAGAAAATGCCCCTCCGGCAATGAGACCGGAGGCAAGCCTCCCGGAAGTTCGGCAATGAACAGTGTGAGTGAGACAGTTTCCCCGGCAGGCTTGAAGGCCGCGGAAACCGCCACCCCCGAGGGTACATTGGACAGGCCCAACGTCTCCCGTACGGCGCGCTCTACGGCTTCTTCCCTCGCTTCGCCGGAACGGACGAATGTTTCAGCGGAAATGTCCCACGTTTCCATGCCCTCTTCGGACATCCGCCTCCGTACGAACGCCCTACCCCGCCTGTCGCACAGGACGGCACAGACCGCCTTTTTCCGCAAAGGGAAGGCGTCTGAGGAAGGGGCAATCAGCAGGGGGCGATCACGTTCGTCCACATATTCGATCAACGGTTCATCATTTTCACATGGTTCGAGAACGATCGTATGATGCATGATTCTCCTAAACGGGCCGTCCGTTGCGTCCGGCTGGCGACTGAAGATGCCCCCGCCCTCTCCTCTTTGGAGAGCCGCTGTTTCGCTCTTCCGTGGACGGAACAGGCCTTTGCCGAGGCTTTCGCGGGAAAAACCTTTCATGCATTCGGCATCCGGGAAACAGCCTCGCCGCTCTCTCCAAGGGAGCTTGCAGGGTACATCGCGGTATACCACACGCCGGACGAAGTTGAAATCCTCAATATTGCGGTACGGGAAGACAGGCGCCGCCACGGATACGGCCGCCTGCTCATGGCTACAGCCTTGCAGGATGCCAAAGAAACAGGCATACTACAAGGAGTGCTTGAAGTGCGGATCAGCAACGCGCCCGCCATCCATCTGTATGAATCTTTCGGGTTCCGGCAGGCGGGCAAGCGGCGCGGGTATTATCAAGATACCGGAGAAGACGCGCTCATTTATACTTTGGATATGGGACAGACTCGGACGAATCCATAAATTACGCTCGTGGGAGAATTCTATGCGCACCATTATCGCCGCCAACTGGAAGATGAACAAAACCCGCACGGAAGCCAAAGCCACCGCGCACGAACTCGCCTCTATCCTTGGCGGCGCGCCGGACGATAGGGATGTCGTCGTGTTTGCGCCGTTCACCGCTCTGGAGGCCACGAGGGAAGGTCTCGACGGGGCCCCCGGCATCTTCGTCGGCGCGCAAAATATGTACCCCGCCGAATCCGGGGCTTTCACCGGCGAGATTTCCCCGGCCATGCTCCGCGAAGCCGGTTGCACATGGGTGCTCACGGGCCATTCCGAACGCCGCCATGTGCTTGGGGAGAGCCCGGACTTCGTAGGCAAGAAGACGGCGTTCGCGCTGGAACAAGGCTTTTCCGTCATCCTTTGTATCGGTGAAACCCTCGCCGAACGCAAGGCCGGGAAACTCAACAGCATCCTCTGGCTCCAGCTCGAAAGAGGGCTTGCCGGGCTCGGCCCCAATGCGGACTATTCCCGCCTCGCCGTGGCTTACGAACCCGTGTGGGCCATCGGTACGGGCCAGACCGCTTCCGACGAAGACATCCGCATGGTGCACACGCTGGTACGCGAACTTTTGAGCAGCCTGCTGGGTTCCAACGGCATCGGCATCCAGATTTTATATGGCGGAAGCGTGAAGCCGGACAACGCCAAGGCCATTTTGTCTCTTGACAACGTTGATGGTCTTCTGGTAGGTGGCGCTTCTTTACAGGCGCAAAGTTTTGCCGACATCGTCCGTGCCGATCTGGCCTAGAAGAACGGCAGGCGCGCAGGATTCCGCCTTCCGATCCTCGGAACGCCAATACCAATCCTGTTCTTGAGCGGAACACCGTGTTCCCGTCCGACAGGAAGTCGGCGTATCTTCGGCCAACGCATCGGCCCATACATTTACTGGCACAGCCGGTTCAGCGCAGGCATTGTCCAGCCTGCTGAGGAGTTCCCACCGTGCAGACCCTGATTCTTTCCTTGCATGTCATCGTATGTGTAACCCTCGTTATCCTTGTCCTGCTCCAAGCGGGCAAGGAAGGAATGGGCGTCATTTTCGGCGGCGGCAACGCCTCCGTATTCGGCAGCTCCGGTGCGGGCGGTCTGTTGGCCAAGATGACCGCTTTCATGGCGGTACTGTTTATCGTCACGTCCTTGAGCTACAACTACGTGTCCAGCTCCCACAAAGCGCAGGAATCCACCATTCTTGACGTCCGTCTGGAGGACACCCCAAAACCTGCCGCTCCCGCTGCCACGGTTCCCGCAACTCCTGCTGAAAAGCCCGCTGAGGCTCCCGCTGCCGACAAGCCCGCCAACTAAGCATCATCCAAAGTGTGCTTTCGAGGCCATGAAGCAATTCATGGCCTCGTTTTTTATCCGGGCAAGGCCGCAAAATCTTCCGCCCTTCCTCCTCGATCTCGCGAAAAAACAGAGACCACGATACTGCCCCACCACAGTTTTCCTCGCCCATTCATAATGCTCAGGAACCTCTCTGTATGCATGGGGAAGCCCCCTACCTTCCTCACAGCCCTCCACCCCGATCGTCTCTTTCCTCAAAACAAAAAAGGCCCGGAAAACGTTCCTGACCTTTTTACCTAACCAGATGAAATTTTGCGTGTATTTTGGGAATATCAATAAGCCCCTTTGCGCCCGAGGACAACGGGAAACGTCTTTGCTAAAATCAAAATATCGAGCCATGTTGACCAGTTGCAGATATAAAAACGATCAAGGTGAACCCGTTGTTTGTATGAAAGATCGTTTCGCCCGGAAACCTGCCAGAGCCCGGTCATACCGGGCCGCACACGGGTATAGGAAATAAAAGCCGAACCGTACTTCACAATCTCATCGTCTACGATGGGACGCGGCCCTACCAAGCTCATTTCTCCCCATACAACATTCCAGAGCTGAGGCAATTCATCCAGGCTTGTCTTGCGCAACCAAGCCCCGACCTTTGTAATGCGGGGATCGTTGCGCAGCTTCTGATCCGCTTCCCACTCTTCACGCAGCTCAGGGTTTTCCTGCAAATACGTTTGGAGAACTTCCTCTGCATTACGCACCATCGTGCGGAACTTTAGAATATGGATGGTCTGCCCTCCTCTCCCTATGCGATTCTGCCTAAAAAAAACCGGGCCGCGCGATTCAAGTTTGATGGCAAGGGCGATAAGCACAAGAACAGGAAAAATGGCGATGCCCCCCACGACCGAGAGGAACAAATCCATAGCACGCTTCAGGGACAATCGCTTGGGATCGAGCAGGTTCTGCCGCACCTTGAAGCAAAGGACGTCCCCGATCTCCACGGGGCGTACCCAGAAAGGAATTTCCCCTTCCGAAAAATCTTCAGGGATGATAATGACCGAACTGAACAGCAGGCTTGCTAAATCAATCAGTTCTTGCCGACATGCAAGCGGAGCATCTTTTTCCATGACGACGATAGCGCACGTTCTCGGGTAAAGGCGGACAAAAGTATCCAAGTCTGAGCGGCTATACAACGGTTCAAGCCCGCTATAGGTATCCTGAGGCGTATTCTTCTGTTCCTTTTCTGCTTCCGTGCATTTCTGGCTGACAAAATGGGCTTTTAAAAGCAGCCCCGCCTCAGTATGCTTATTAAGATACTCCGTTACGCGAGGAACAAGCTCTCCCGCGCCAAACACCACTGTGGGCACTCTCCACCATGCCTCCCGGGAGAAACGGGAACGCAATGCGCAACGGACCAAAGGAACCGTCCCGAGGCTCAAAAACCAAGACCAGACATAAACGGTACGCGAGGGGAGATCGCCACGGCCGAGAAAAAGAAAAATAGCAATACTGAAGTAGGCGATGGACGTCGATATCCCGAGCAGACGCATTTCTTCCGGCAATGCCGGAGGAACCCCGCTGTACAATCCTTCAAAAGCGTTAACTACGGGAACCACCAACAGAAACAATGCCAACGGAACATGCTGTGAAAGCGAGATTTCCCCACCCAAGAGAACCCGAATAACGCCTATCAAAAACATGGTCCCGAAAAGTGCCAGACAATCCGCAGCCAGCAATGCAAGAGAACGCTTGGAGCACACGAGCTGAGATCTTTGAAAAGAGGGACCAGAAGAAAATGCACAAGACATACGATACCCGAACGGTTAGAGGAGAACAGGCGGTTATGCTAGCGCACCGGTACCGCATCTGTAAACAATGATTTCCTTCCGTGAAGAAAGCACGAAAAACGGTTGCCGCACGTCACCAGTTGCGCTAGGTACAGGGCTATACACATCCGTTGCCTTACCCAGCCGAAACGTCCCGCGGACTTTTCCGGAGCCGTCATGCCGTCAGTCGCGATTCACACTATCCTTGGCCCACTCCCCCTGCTTCGCGGGCTCTTCCGATGGAGCTTGGCGGTCCTTTTCGCCGTGGGGGCATGGCATCTCTACCTCTGGTCGCCATTGCCCGGCCTCGTGGCCATCGGCATTACACCCGTTCTCGCCATCTTTTTTTTCTTCCGTGGCCTTAACCTCGTCAGCCGTACCCTCCCCTACTGGAAAACGCGCCGTCTTATCCGCAAGCTCGGTATGCACCCCACATGGTGGAACACCGGGGCTGGTTATCTGCTCATCGACGAACGGCAAGGCTCATGGATCATCAATGGTACCGCCGGGATGATTGTCGACATCAAACGCCTTCACGGGCACAGCGACTGGCAGATGCATCGCCTTGACCTCTACACCACGGACACGCCAAAACCAACGGCGAGTTATGGCTTCGGCAGTGCCGAAGAGATCCGCGAAGCTGCGAAAATTTTCCAAAATGCCTATGCCCCACAGGAAAAAAGAGACCTTCCCGTCACATTCGCGGATTTACGAAAAAAAGAAAACAAAGCCTCCGAAGCGCATTGAAAACGAATCCTTTCCTATGAAGACAAGAAGCTCTTTGTAGGTGTGCATCTTGATCTTCTTGCATTTTCATACTAAAGGAACGTCTGATAAAAAAAGTTTTCCCAAGGAGCTGACCCGAGATGAAACGACTGTTTGCCATGTTTATGGCGCTGGCGCTGACGGCGCTGGTACCCCTGTCTGCCCAGGCTTCCGGCGGTCACGACCTCAACGGAGCGGAATTGTCCATCCTGTGGGTTGTTCCCTTTGTTTGCATGTTGCTGTCCATCGCCATCGGCCCCCTTGCCGTGCCGCATTTCTGGCATCACCATTTCGGCAAGGTGGCCCTCTTCTGGGGCCTCGCCTTCCTCGTGCCCTGCGCCATGGTCTTCGGACTCCAACTGGCTGTCTATCAGTTCGTCCATGTCCTCTTCATGGAATACGTCCCGTTCATCATCCTGCTGTTCGCACTGTTCACAATCGCGGGTGGCGTCCGCCTCAAAGGTCAGCTCGTGGGCACGCCTGTGGTGAACGCCGGGCTGCTCGCCCTCGGGACCATCCTCGCCAGCTGGATGGGAACCACCGGCGCGGCCATGCTGCTCATCCGGCCCCTGCTCCGGGCCAATGAGCACCGCAAGTACCGTATGCACATCGTCATCTTCTTTATTTTCCTTGTCGCCAACATCGGCGGCTCCCTGACCCCCCTCGGCGACCCGCCGCTGTTCCTCGGCTTCCTCAAGGGCGTGTCCTTCTTCTGGACGACCGTGCATCTGTTCTGCAAAACCGTGCTGCTTTCCGTCATCCTGCTCGGCATCTTCTTCCTTCTGGATACGTTCCTGTTCAGCAAGGAAGGCAAGCCCAAACCTGCCACCCAGTCCAATGAAAAGCTCGGCCTCGACGGCAAGGTCAACCTCTTGCTTCTGATCGGCGTCGTCATCTCGGTACTCATGTCCGGCATTTGGAAGCCCGAATCCGGTTTCGAAATCTATGGCACGCACATTGAGCTTCAAAACGCCGCCCGCGACGTTATCCTGCTCGCCCTCGCCGGCGCCTCCCTGGCTCTGACCACGAAGGAATGCCGCAAGCTGAACAACTTCACGTGGGAACCTATCCTTGAAGTCGCCAAGCTGTTCATTGGCATCTTCATCAGCATGATTCCGGCTATCGCCATTCTGCGCGCCGGTACCGACGGCGCCCTCGCCGGGGTCATCAACATGGTCTTCCACGAAGGCCAGCCCGTGAACGCCATGTTCTTCTGGCTGACGGGCATCCTCTCTTCGTTCCTCGACAACGCCCCGACCTATCTGGTGTTCTTCAACACCGCCGGCGGCGATGCCGTGCATCTGATGACCGACTGGACCGAAACCCTCTCCGCCATCTCCGCCGGTGCCGTGTTCATGGGTGCCGTGACCTACATCGGGAATGCCCCGAACTTCATGGTCCGCTCCATCGCCGAAGATCAGGGTGTAAAGATGCCCAGCTTCTTCGGTTACATGCTGTGGTCCGTGGGTATCCTGTTCCCCTGCTTCGCCCTCATCACCTATCTGTTCTTCATGTAAGAACGGCCTCAGCGTAACGAAAGCCCCTGAATGCAATCCCGCTTCAGGGGCTTTTCCGTTCCAAGGGAACAGGCAAAGGAAACGTACTCCGGTTCCATAAGGCGCCTCCGGTTTGCCGGAACAACGCGGAGGATCGCCCCCAAAGGGCTACCCAAGCGTGAGCCAGAGTACGATGAGCCCCGCCGCAAGGGAAAAGAGCCCCATCCGGCGCAGACCGGAAGCGCCCTCCTCACCAAGGGTTTGCAGAACCTGCCGCATTCGTTCGGGAAAGAGTGTATAAGGAAGGGCTTCCAGAATGAAGGCCAGCCCGAGTGCACTGAAAAAAAGCTTGCTGTTGAACTCCATGCGCTCCTCGCTGCAAGAGGTGGCCCCATGCTGAACATATAGAAGGGAAAGCCCAATACGATAACGTATCCATATTCC
>OLPH01003715.1_pt1 | contig 10243 bp, 5 predicted proteins | sample 1672951 | NCBI WGS metagenome assembly OLPH01 (sample SAMEA3136740, study PRJEB25190) | human gut metagenome
CCAGAACACGCCAAAGAGAAATACAGCTGCCATTGGAGGAGCTATAAATCCCAGTACAGACTGGAAAACATTAAATAGATTCAGTCCCTTGATGCTGTCGATCGCTATGGTTATTATCACAGAAATCAGTGCACCGACTACCGTAACCACTTGTCCCACTCTGATAATCTCTTTCTGCTTGGCCTGCGGTCGGATTTTCTTCACATAGATATCCATCGTGAATACCGTACTTAATGCATTCAATGCAGAGCCGACAGTACTTACCAATGCTGCTGTCAATACAGCCAATACCAAGCCGACCATTCCTGTCGGGAACAAATGAGTCACCATTGTCATATAAGCCTCATCGGGATTCTCCAATTGTGGGAATAAAGCGAGGCAGATAATGCCGGGAAGAATGTAAAGAGGTACATCTAATATTTTCAACCATCCGGTAAAGTTGGTTCCCATCTGTCCTTCTTTGAGATTCTTGGCAGCAAGAACCGGTTGCACCATCGACTGATCCGTACACCAAAACCAAACTCCCATAATAGGATAACCCAGGATAATAGGTAGCCAGGGAAAAGCCGGGTCATCATTTGGATGGAAAAGATTCCAGTAATCCGCCGGAACGGCATCCACCAGTGCTCCTACACCACCCACTTTATAGATTCCCATGATGGCCAGTGTGGCTGATACTACAATCAACAGTATCATTTGATATACATTCGTGTAGGCCACAGCTTTCAGTCCGCCGAGCATCGTGAAGAAAGCGGAGATGACAAGTAACAGCAATGCCGATTGCCACATAGGAATATCGAAGACCTGACGGATCAGGACTCCACCGGCAAATAAAGTCAATGCAAGCCATGAAATAAGAATGGTAATAATGGTATACCAGGCAAGGATGTTACGGGTAGATTGTCCGAAACGTTTTCCCATAAATTCGGGCAATGTCGTGATGCGACTACCCAAATATCGGGGAGCAAAGACAAAAGCAAGCAGACATATAAAGACAAATGCATACCAAGCATAATTCCCCGAAACAATACCAGTAGTAAATCCGGCACTTGCGGAAGCTATCAACATGGAAGGTCCGACATTTGTCCCCCACATAGAGAAGCCGATATGATACCATCTCAACGAATTCTCCGCAAGGAAAAGACTACTCCCTTTTTTTCGTTTAGAACTTGCCCATATACCAATAGCTATCAAAATAAGGAAGTAGGCAATCAGAATACTCCAATCTAATGTCTCTAAGAATTTCACATGCATAATTCAAGTATTAAATAAGTAACATAAGTTTAAATCTAATTTTCTTTAGGCAAGGATTACATGGATTTCACAGTTTTAATAGGCTATGTAATTAAAAGCCGTGTTTATCCGTGTAATCCGTGCCTTTTTATTCTATTTTTTATTTCCAATCAGTTCTTTGGCAACTGCTACGGCTGTATTCGCATTATCACTATATCCGTCCGCACCGATTTCGTCAGCAAACCCCTGACTGACGGGTGCTCCGCCAATCATCACTTTCACCTGATTACGAATACCGGCCTCTTCCAATGCCTGAATAACCTCTTTCATATACGTCATGGTAGTAGTCAACAATGCGCTCATGCACAAGATGTCAGCATGGTTTTCCTTCACAGCTTCCACAAACTTGTCACAAGTCACATCAATACCAATATTTATGACTTCAAAGCCGCACCCCTCCAGCATGGAAGCCACTAGGTTTTTACCAATATCATGGAGATCTCCTTTCACTGTACCGATGACAATCTTACCGATTGTAGTGGAAGCACTTCCTGCCAATAAAGGTTTCAGTAGCTCCAAAGCCCCTTTCATGGCACGTCCTGCCATCAACAGTTGGGGAACAAAAGCCTTTCCATCCTGGAAACGTTGTCCCACTTCGCCCATTGCTTTAATCATATAATTATTGATAATCATTTGGGGTGCTATTCCTTCCGCAATGGCCTGCCGGGTGATTTCAACCGCAGGTTCCAGTTTCCCGGCAACAATGGCTTCATACAGAGGTTTCAGTTTATCCTCTTGCTGGTGTTGTTCTTCCCGTATACAAATACGTTCCTGTCCGGTAGTTGCCAAGTCGGCATCCTGTTGATGTTCATTGGTATTTACAGCGGTAGAAGAACCGGTATATTCTTCAACAATCCGCATGGCCTGTTCCACTTCCTTTTCGTTATGGAAATCCATTTCCAAATGTACACCGTCCGCGCCGATATGATCCAATAGGGGTTTTAGTTCGTCTAATGTCACCCAGCAAGCCATCACGCTCTTTCCGCCTGCCAGAATCTTCTTATACAGATCGTACCATTTGGGAGATCCTCCTTGTGGTTCGCCCACTCCGGGAGTCCATTGAATCGCATTCAATTCTTCAATTTCAAGCAAGGCAGGCAGGTGATGCATGGCTCCCACTCCATCCAGATGATAAAGGGTATAATCAATCTTCTGACATTGTTCACGAATAAAAGGTTGCACAAACCGGCGATAATCATCCTGACTAATCATGGTCGAAATATCACTTTGCAGTTTACTCATCTTTCCGGGAGCCCAGGACGAGAAATAACAGAAAGCCATCTCGTCGCCTTCACGGATGATGTCGTATAGTTCATCAAATACTTTGAAGTAGATGTCGTTGATTTGCTGCATCTGTTGTTCCAAGATTTCGGGCTGCATCACTGTGTCCAGTAATACCCTATCCGTTCCTTTCAGTGCGGCCAGGACATCCAGTCCTTCCATCAGGTCGGGCATACCGACAAAGTAGTGTCCGTTGGCTTTCGCTTTGCAGGCTTTCAGGAGTTCTTTATGAAGAATCCAGTTCGGGTGTTCGGGGTTAAAGACTATTTCATCGGTGAAATCCGGGTTGGGATGAATCCAAATGGTGTCTTCCCCGCCTTCAAACACTCCGCCTAAAATGGCGGCTAGAGAACCGGGACCCAGTTGGGTATTCGCAACCGGAAGAATATCCGCTTTCAGGCTGCTGTGCGCTACGTACCAGTCCAGATATTCCGCTCTCCATTGAGGGTCGAACCACTTTTGTGACAGGTCTTTTGCCGGTGCGGGAGGCGTTATCTCTGCATGTGGTTGCACTCCTTCCTGGAAGTGCTCCCACATATTGAGAATGATTCCTTTATGGTTCCACCAATTTATATAACGTTGTTTTGTTTCTTCTAAATTACTCTTCCATGTTTTCATACTATACTAAATTAATTAATTTTCTACCACAATCTATCATAGTCCAAAATCCTTTATAATCATTATCTATGCGTAAAGCCATGCTCTTGCTTAAATCCATTTCATCCGTACAGTCCACGTCTTCCGGATAGATGGGTATCACGGCATTTGCACGCACATATACGGGCATTTCTTCCAATGGAACGTATACGTCTTTCAGCCAGCATGCTCCTTCCAGACGTTCTCCCGTAAAGAAGTTCACCCATTTTCCTTCGGGAAGATAGATATCCCGACGGTTCTCGCTGTTCATCACCGGAGCTACCAGGAAATCATTGCCGAAATAGTATTCATCATCCACATGCCAACAAAGTTTATCTTCCGGATGATGCAGAATGAGTGCCTGCAAGAGCGGATAGCCGCTTTCTATGGCTAGTTTACTTTGTTCTATGATGTATGGAATGAGCGAATAACGCAATTTCCACCACTTTTTCACCAACGGAGCTATGGCCGGATAGTGCCAGGGTTCACGCTTATTGGTTCCGTGATAACGGATATGCGATGTGAATACGCCAAATTGGGTCCAACGCATGTACACATCATCTGCTACTACCGAGTTCATAAAATTGGGCAATGTATGGAAGCCGGGAACATCATGGCTCCAAAAAGCAAATCCCGACAGACCGAAATGCAGACCGCCTTTCAGAGAACCTGCCATTCCATCCCAAGAACTACAGGAATCGCCTCCCCAATGCAAAGGATAACGCTGGCATCCCGCCCATGCGGAACGTGCCCAGACAATGCCGTCACCTGTCACTTCTTTCGTAATTTCGTAAGCGGCCTTTTGATAAAGCAGGGCATACAGGTTGTTCAACAATTCCGGCTTCATACCTTTATAGAGGGCGTCCATGTGAATGTTTTCACCGAAATCGGTTTTGATACAGGTTACTCCCATATTCAGGAGTTGTTTCAATAGTCCTTTGTACCATTCGGTTGCTTTCGGATAAGTAAAGTCGATTGTTCCGGCATAATCCAGGGCGGAGAAGTTGGAACCATCGGTCGCTTGTTGTTTGGTCAATGGGGCTATATAATCATTGGCTCTGGCTTCATCAATCTGCTCTGCATTTTCCGCAACGTATGGAAGTTGCCATAAAGAGACACGATAGCCGTTCTTTTTCAACCGCCCGATGAATCCTTTCGGATCGGGGAACCGTTCTTCATTGAATTTCCATTCGCAGAGCCAATCGGTACGGAACCAGCCCGTATCCAGATGAATTACATCACAGGGATAGTGTTCGGCACGCATGCGGTCGCATATTTCGTCTACTTCATCGGCACTGAAATAAGTCATACGGCTCATCCAAACGCCAAAACTCCAAAGAGGAGGCATAGACGGATAGCCGGTCAGGTCACGATAACCGCGAAGAATATCTTCCATCGTATCACCGCCTATCACAAATACATCCAGCAATGCCTGGTCGCTTAGAAACTGGACGGAACGGGTGGAATGTCCGGCCAGTGAGAGCTTGCTATGGGCACATGTGTGGTAGAATGTTCCGTACATTCGGCTGGATAGATAGAAGGGGATATTCTTATAAGTACGCCGGTTATTGACTCCTTGCCCATCTTGGTTTTTCAGGAAGAAAGTCTGTCCGCTTAAGTCCATTTTAAAGAAACGTTCTCCGGTTCCGGCAAAACATTCATCGGGCTTACATTCAAAAGAAAGCGTTGCACGTTCTTTCCGACCGTCGCGTTTGCAAAAGGCAACAGGTAGCGCATCGTAGCGGGGAGGCGAAAAATGGTCGTAGGCTGACAAGCGGATTTCACGTTTTCCGTCAGGGTATAAAGTGATGTCAAGCGTTTCTTGAGGGTCGGGAAGCAATTCGCTCCATCGGTCTAATAGAGGCTCTTCCACATTGATAATGGCACGCTTCGTTCCGTCTTCCGTCGAAAGAATCCATTTTCCTTTTTGTTCTTTTATAAACAGGGGCACTTTCTGAATCCGGTCACTGAATTGTAGCATTTCCGACTCATCTGTCAGTACATAATCACCGAAGCCAAGAAACAGGCGGGTGATGCCGATGTTATACTGACGGATGATTAACGTATATTCCTCCTGGGGAACATCGGTATCCGCCATCATATCGTTAGCCAGCTTTTGCTTCTGAAAGGGAACTGTTACGTAAATATCTCCTTCCTTTTCATAAACAGCCGTTGGCTTGTATGCTTTCCAAAGCGACTCATTCCTTGATAACTCGGTATCGAAATCAAGGAAATCAAATAAGTGATAGTTCGTTGGTTTCATCTATTTTATTGATTAAATATCGTTTATTGATTACTATAATTATCATATTAGTTTGAATGATTACCATACTAGTCTAGTTCTAATGATTATTACACTAGTTTATTGATTGCTATACTAGTACATTGATGACTATGTTAATCCATTGATTTGTTTCAATCTTGCTTTATTCTTCCGGCTTTGTACTTAATACTGTCCGCCACTTGAGGCCCGTTATTCTTCCACACATTCTTTTTCCCGGGGCGGTTCGAATCAAAACGTTCAGCGGGACACCAGTTGTTTTCCATTGTATATCCGTCCGTAGCTTCATCCAGATAGATATAAAAAGCCCGGTCATTCGTAGCGTAGGGGGCTTCGATTAAATGTTCGATCCGGTTATTTCGCATGACGGAACCCGGCTGGTTGGAAAGAGTATACAGACCGCCTGCATCGTATAGCCGACGGGCAAAGTGATGTACATAGTTTGCTTCTATCCGGTTGTTGCACATTCCGCTCTCCAGCGATGTCCATCCCCAGCCTACACAAATCCCTGAATAGTTCAGATGGCAGACTTCATTATGAGAAATATCCATGTTTCTGACATATCCGGCGCCGATACCTACACATCCCCAGTCTTCATTAGTCACATTACTGATGAAATTGTTTCTGATAGTAATATGGGAACATAATTCCCGTACGTCAGCAGGAATAAAAGGAATGTGCGTCTCAAATCCTCCGTCCGGAAATGCACCGACCAGTAAAGCCGTTCCTCCAATATCCGTAAATTGACAATCTTCGACGCTCGATGCTGTGACTGCCCATTCACAATCCAGTCCGGTGGATGATAAATGACGAAACGTGCAATGCTTGAAATCAATATATTCGGCACCTCTTACACGTATCGCTGTTTCGGGACGGGTGATCCAGGCTTGGTTCTCCAGTTCCGCTTTTTCCGGAAGCCCCGGTTCTTGTAGTTTATAGGCATCCAATAAAGGAAATCCCCCTTGCAGAGTGACGTGTCCCTGATAAGAAGGACGCATCCAGGAGGTATGCTCAAAAGTAATTCCGTCAAATTGTATATGCTTTACCGGACGGGACAATGTACCGTCTATGGTCACTAAAGTTTCCAAGGTAGGGATAATCACTTCAGCTGTTTCCATATTTTCGCTCGCCTGCGGATAATAGTAAATCGTGCCGGAAGGATATTCCTGGAACCATTCACCGGGTTGGTCCAGCAATTCCAGTGCATTGGTCAGGCAGAAGGAAGAATTTCCTTTCTCTCCTCCGATGACGGGTTGCGGCCAGGGATGCGCAAACTCTAGGTGACTTTCAGGTTCATGGAAGCGAACTACAGCCTGTCCGTCTTTCGCGTCTATACTTTTCACACGCAAAATAGCAATTGCCCAGCGTTGATGGACAATCATTTCCAGTTGACCGGCATTTTGTAGTCTCTTCGGATTTACACTTTGAGAAACGGGGATCGTTATTGTTTGTTCTTCCGGATTGAAGTCAATCATTCGTTCCAATCCTCCGTCAGGAAATTGCGCAGCTCTTTGAACTTTATGACCGTTCACCCACATTTGCCGGGTTTCTACTCTTCTGTTTCCTATTAGGGGAGCCTCTGCCGACCATATCTTCTGCCTTAGCTTTTCAGGAACTGCCGGATGATTGCATCCACGCTTCCACCCCATAACAGCAACTCCACCACTAATCACAGGGTGAGCACCATCTACCGCACAAATCACTGTTGGAGAATCGGGTGTCCCACTATCTTCCGAACGAAGAAACAGAGAATTGCGCTGGGCATAAACGCCCTCTTCCAAACGAATATAAATTCCTCCGGCTACTTCTGGCCGATTCAGTCTACGCCATTCACGAGCCTGCTTGATTGCCCGGTTTAATGTATTAAACGGGGCTTCCTTTGTCCCGGGATTCTTATCATTCCCCTGCAGGGATACATAAATTTCTCCCGCAAAAAGCGAGGGAAACCACCCCAAGAAAATAATAAAAGAAAAATAAGTAAAAGTCTTTTTCATGGTACTACCTCAATGTGCTACTTCAATAAAGACGAACACACATCGATTTAGTACTCTATGTAAAGGCAATAGATAGGTTATTCTTACGAATGTTTTACAACATCAAATAGGTTACCGAATAAGACCTATGATAAATTGATAACAAAAATAACCGCAGACAACGAACTTCAGTAAAGTTCCGAATATAAATCCGAGTAAAGAGCCCACACCTGATTTGAGTGCCTGCGAGAACTCTTTATTTCCTAATAGTTCACCAATCACCGCTCCTAGAAACGGACCGAGAATAATGCCCCAAGGCAAGAAAAGAAGACCGACAAGGGTTCCTATGATACATCCCCAATTACCCCATTTACTACCGCCACTATATTTACTTCCCAGCATCGGAGTGAAATAATCCAATACCTGCAAAACAGCTACAATCAATAACCATACGATTAATTGTGTCGTAGAATATTGTACCTTATCCGTGAAGTGCAGAATGATCAACCCCACATAAGCAATAGGCGGACCGGGAAGAAACGGCAGAATACAACCTGCTAACCCGGCTATCATACAAAGGGCACTAATTACGATCAAAATAATGTCCAACATAGTCTCTTCTTTTTTTAGTTCTGCACAAAAATACAGTATCTTTCAATATATACAAGCTAACCTCGAGAATTATTTCCGCCACTTCACTGCTGTTTCAGAATAGCTTTGTCAGGGCTGCAGTTCTTTGTGTGAATGAGTTTTTCCAATACTTTTTTGAGAATGCCTCGTACCCAACAAGAACTTTTACTATCTTTGTGTCGTTAACGCTAAAGAAGCAAGTTATAATATAAGAAATCAGCAGGAGGACAGGAAATGGATCCAATGGAATATATAATACCCAACAGAAAGCGTTTGCCTTACGGTATGATGAACTTCGCAGTCATCCGCCGCGAAGACTATTATTATGTAGACAAAACCCGCTTCATTCCTATGATAGAGCAGGCAGACCGGTTCTTTTTCTTCATCCGTCCCCGCCGCTTCGGCAAAAGCCTCACGCTGAACGTACTGCAACACTACTACGATGTGCGTACCCGCGATAAGTTCAACGACTTATTCGGCGACCTCTACATCGGGAAGCATCCCACAGCAAACCGCAACAGCTACCTGGTGCTTTACCTTAACTTTTCAGGCATCACCGGCGAACTGAACGATTATCGAAAAGGACTGGATGCACATTGCCAAATCCGCTTCGACTTCTTCTGTGAAGTCTATTCTGACCTCCTGCCACAAGGTATCAGAGAACGATTGGACGAAAAGGACGGGGCTGTCAACCAACTGGACTATTTGGTTTCGGAGTGCGAACGTGCCGGACAGAAAATGTATCTCTTCATCGACGAATACGACCACTTCACCAACGCCATCCTTTCCGATGCGGAAAGCTTGCACCGCTACACTGATGAAACGCATGGCGAAGGTTATCTGCGTGCTTTCTTCAATAAGGTGAAGGCAGGAACTTATTCCAGCATAGAGCGTTGTTTCATCACCGGCGTAAGCCCCGTAACGATGGATGACCTGACGAGTGGCTTCAACATCGGCACGAACTACTCACTTACACCCCAATTTAACCAAATGATGGGGTTCACCGAAGAAGAAGTGCGCGAAATGCTGACTTACTATTCAACAAACAGCCCTTTCCGCCATACTGTTGACGAACTAATTGAAATAATGAAACCGTGGTACGACAATTATTGCTTCGCACAGGATTGTTACGGTGAAACTACCATGTACAACTCCAACATGGTGCTCTACTTCGTGAAGAATTACATAGATAACGGCAAAGCACCACGAGAAATGATAGAAGATAATATACGTATCGACTATGAAAAGCTGCGTATGCTCATTCGAAAGGATAAAGAGTTTGCACACGATGCTTCCGTCATTCAAACTTTAGTGAGTCAAGGTTATATCACTGGTGAACTGAAGAAAGGTTTCCCTGCCGTCAACATCACCAGTCCGGACAATTTTATAAGCCTGCTCTACTATTTCGGAATGTTGACCATTAGCGGAATAGATAAAGGCAAGACCAAACTGACCATTCCGAACCTGGTGGTTCAAGAGCAGCTCTACACTTATTTGCTGAATACCTACAACGACGCAGACTTAAATTTCAGCAGCTACGAAAAGAGCGAACTTTCAAGTCAGCTCGCCTATGATGGCAATTGGCAAGCCTATTTCGGTTACATTGCCGACTGCCTGAAACGTTATGCATCCCAGCGTGACAAGCAAAAGGGCGAATTCTTCGTTCACGGCTTCACCTTGGCCATGACTGCGCAAAACCGCTTCTACCGTCCTATCTCCGAGCAAGATACACAAGCGGGTTACGTCAATATTTTCCTCTGTCCCATGTTGGACATATATTCCGACATGAAGCACAGCTACATCGTTGAGTTGAAATACGCCAAATATCGCGATTCTGAAAACCGTGTGGAGGAATTGCGTCAGGAAGCCATCGCCCAGGCCAACCGCTATGCCGATACGGACACGGTGAAACAAGCTATTGGCTCCACGCAACTACACAAGATTGTAGTGGTATATAAAGGTATGGAAATGCGGGTATGCGAAGAGTTATAATGAACAATCTCTTCACCCTTCACTTTTCCTTGTATTATCCTATCTATAAGCAGTTTATAGGTGAAGGGTGTTCCCTTCACCCATCCTTTCACGGTAAGCGTCTCGTAAGCGTCTCCGCGATTCTATCTTGTCGCCCTTTTTTCATTCTTATATTTTT
>OLPH01003718.1_pt1 | contig 10222 bp, 10 predicted proteins | sample 1672951 | NCBI WGS metagenome assembly OLPH01 (sample SAMEA3136740, study PRJEB25190) | human gut metagenome
GATGCGCCCATCGTCCTGCTGGACGAGGCAACCGCATCCCTCGACCCTGAGAATGAGGTATTGATCCAGCAGGCGATCTCCGCTCTGGTAGCGGAAAAGACGGTCATCGTCATTGCCCACCGGCTTCAGTCCATTATGAGCGCGGACAACATCATTGTGCTGGAGGACGGCTGGGTGGCCGAGTCGGGAACTCATGAACAGCTTCTGGCCCGGGGCGGCATTTATGCGAATCTCTGGGCGGAACAGAGCCGGGCTGGCATCTGGCGGCTATAAGAATAAAAATATCTGTAGAAATAAAATTGTCCTGCCAAGGCAGGGCAATTTTATTAAGTGAAGGACATATGGCTTTACTTGGTAAGACGAGCCGCCATAGCCAAAAGCATCTACAGAGCCGCATTGACAAACTACATACTTTATGATAATATATCAATGATATATAGCGGCGATATATTGAAAAGAGTTGGTTTCAATATGACTAAGTACACAGAAACACAACGCAAAATCCTTGAAGTAGGAAAAGAAGAATTTTTAGCGAAAGGCTTCAAAGATGCCTCTCTTCGTGGAATTGTCAAGGCGGCCGGTTTTACCCAAGGTGCATTTTACGGCTACTATCCAGACAAGGCGGCTCTCTTTGATGCGTTGGTGTCCGAGGCCGCAGATACGCTGATGGAACAGTTCAAGGCGGCCCAGCGGGCGCATTATGATCTGATTACAGAGGAAAAAACAGCGCAGAGCCAGGAACTGTCGACCGATTATCTGAATTATTTTATCAATTACATTTATGACAATTTCGATGCATTCAAACTGGTGATATGCTGTTCTGAAGGGACTCGATACAGCAACTATGTACATGAACTTGTGGAACTTGAAGTTTCCCAGACGGAAAAGTATTATCAGCAGCTCCGGCAGCTCGGCAAGGTAGAAGGCGTAGTCAATCACGATCTGCATCACATGATTACCAGTGCCTATTTTACGGCTGTTTTTGAAACAGTCGTCCACGACATGAGCCGGGAACAGGCAATAGGGTATGTCAATGAACTGGCAGTCTTTTTTAACTGTGGCTGGAGCGGCCTGTTAAGGCTCAAATGAGCCTTAACTTTTTACAGAAAAGTTAGCGATAACTAACCTCTGAAGAGGAGTTGTTATGAATACCCATATTATCTCCCGCAGCCGAAATACGAACCCAATCACAGTTCTGATGCAGGGACAAAGCGACCAGCAGAGCATACAAAAAATACGGATTAGGCATTTGGCTGGCGGATGGAGGAAACTGTATGGATGACAAAAGTATAGAAAAGTTGCTGAAGAAAAGCAAACTGGCCTCAGCGTATGCGATGCTTCCTTCTCCAGAACTGAGGAGGGCGATTACTGTAGAGTATGGGAGGCTGTTAGGAGAAAACGATCTGTCTGATCCAATGCTGGCCGGGCATCTCAGGACTTCCATTCTTCCGGCCGTTGCATTCCACCGCTGTCTGCAAGAATATGGATATACCCAATCTGCCTCCCTCATGGCAATTCGTGCTGCGGTATTGAAAACTGCCAAACCCATGGCAAATATTTTTCAGGGGATGGGAAGACTGCCTTTCTTTTTCTCAATTTTCCGTATCATGTGCTCTATTTCCACGAAACACAGCTTTGGCCCGAAAGGATGGGTATTTGAGTGGAAACGGAATGATGCGTATGCAATCGAATGGGACTGCCGCTCCTGCCTGTATGTCGATGTGTTTCGCCGATACAGTGTGCCGGAGCTGGCACCCATTTTCTGCGAAAGTGATGATGTAATGTATGGGAACATCCCCGGTGTTCGATGGGGCAGGGACCAGACCATCGGCGGAGGAGATAAGGTATGCAATTTCTGCTTTTATAACGAGAAAAAGGAGGGCCTTCAAAATGAAACAGGCAAATAAATGGACGGTCAAGGATGTAATCACAACGGTGCTGCTGACCGTACTGCTCATTGTCATCCAGATGGTCGTCAACATGGTCTGCATGGTAAATGATTTCGTCAGCATGGTACTGTCGGTGGGCTTCACAATGCTGCTCTGCGCACCGGTTTATTTCCTGATGGTCAGCCGGATCCATAAGCGTTTTGTTTCCTTGATCTACATGACGATCCTAGGCTGCGTATTCCTAATCATGGGCAACTGGTATCTGCTGCCCTATTACATCGTCGTCGGCCTCATCTGCGAGGCGATCCTTTGGAAAAACGGCTGGGAGTCGAAGGGGAAAATGACGGCTGCATGGACGATCTCAAGCCTTCTGTACAATGGAGTCAATCTTCTGCCCATCTGGTTCTTCTGGGACACTTATGAAGCCTTCGCCCTCTCCAGCGGCATGGAGCAAAGTTACATTGATTCCTTTGTCCGCTATTACACCTCAGCGGGATGGCTTGCGGCGATCATTCTCTTCACGGTTATCTGCGGCTTCCTCGGCAGTATGATTGGCGGCAAATTGATTCAGAAGCACTTCAAAAAGGCGGGCGTACTCTGATGCGGCGCAGCCACCTTGCCGTCCCGACAAAATTATGGGCGTTGCTCTGTGTGATGGTTGGAGTATCTCTGACCTCCAACGCTGTACTGACCTGTACCTTGACCCTGCTCGGTTTTACATACCTGGGGTTTCAGCGAAATTGGCGGCTTCTGCGTTCTTTTGGGGTGTTTTATCTCCTGTTGGCAGTTCTCTTGTATCTGATTCGTTTCCACGGATTCCATATGGCGATCTTCTCGGAATTCTATGTGCTGATGCTCTGGAACCTGTCTCCGGTTTTCCTTGCGGCCTGGGATCTCATTACCACGCCCCCCGGTGAGCTCGCGGCGTTTTTCTCCCGCATTCATATGCCCACGCCTGTGATCCTTGGACTCTTAGTCGTATTCCGTTTTTTTCCTACCATGAGGAGTGAAGTAAAAAGCGTGGGGCGCTCCATGCGCAACCGTGGGCTGACGGCTCCGGCGCAGCTTGTACGCCATCCGGCGGTATCCTGTGAGTATGTGCTTGTCCCCCTACTTTTGCGATGCCTGCAGATTGCCGACCAGTTGGCGGTTTCTGCCGTGGCCAGAGGCGCGGAGTATCCGGGCAAGCGGGGCAGTTATTATGGGAAAAGACTCGGAGCGCCCGACTATATTTGGTCTGGCGTTTGGACGGCCGCAACCACCGTGTTTCTCGCTGTAGGGGGTGTTCGCATATGATAAGTCTGGGGAATGTGACCTTTCAATATGCGGGCTGCGAGGAGGGGGTAAGGAATATAGACCTCACCATCCGCGACGGGGAATGTGTTGTATTGACCGGTCCCTCCGGTGGAGGAAAGACAACGCTGACCAGACTGATCAACGGCCTTGCTCCCGCCTATTATCCGGGGAAGCTGACCGGAAGCCTCCGGCTTGATGAAACAGAGCTCACCACAATGCCAAGCTGGCGCATAGGGCAGGAAATAGGAAGCGTGTTTCAGGACCCGAAAAGCCAGTTTTTCTCCTCAGAACTGGCGGGAGAGGTTGCCTTTGCCTGCGAGAACTGCGGTATGTCCACGGAAGAAATACGGCGGCGCACCGATGAAGCCATTGTTGCGCTTGGACTGGAACGGCTGCGGGAGCGGCCACTGGACGTTCTGTCCAGCGGGGAGAAGCAGCGGACGGCGATTGCGTCTGTTTACGCCTTGCGGCCTCGCGTTTATGTCTGCGACGAGCCCACGGCGAATTTAGACAATGAGGGGACTACACAGCTTGCGGAAATCCTGAGGAAGTTGAAGACGGAGGGCAATACGCTCGTGATTGCTGAACATCGTCTGGCTTGGCTTCAGGGGATTACCGACCGATATATCTACATTTCCGATGGTGCGATCCAGTGGGAAAAGACTGCGGCGCAGATGCAGGCGCTTACCTGGGAAGAACGCCAAACCTATGGGTTGCGGGAGATCACCGAAGGAAAGTGGACACCGCCTGTACCTGTAAAACCGGAGCAGAATCCTATGCTCTCGGCGCTCCGCCTGTCCTGCAGGCGGAAGAAAAACTGGATTTTTTCAGAGCTGAATTTTTCACTGTACAGCGGACAAATCACTGCTTTGACTGGGAAAAATGGTGCAGGGAAGACCAGCTTGGCCATGGTGCTGACGGGACTTTGGAAACAGAGCTCTGGAGAAATCCAAATCGAGGGGAAACGCCTTGCGGCAGGAAAGCGCCGCAGAGCCGTATGGTACAACTCCAACGATACGGGCACGCAATTTTTTACAAACAGCGTCACGGAAGAACTGCTGCTTTATTCAGACTACGCTCCGGAACGGCTGGAGCGGGCCAGAACATTGCTGAAAAAGCTGGGCTTGTATGCGTACAAGGACACACACCCAGCCGCTCTTTCCGGCGGGCAGAAACAGCGGCTCTCCATCGCCTGCGGCATTTTGTCGGATCGTGGTATTCTTATCTTCGATGAGCCAACCAGCGGGCTTGATGGCGGCAATATGGGGATTGTCGCAGATGTGTTCCGTACAGAAGCGGAAGCCGGAAAAACAATTCTTGTGATTACCCATGACAGGGAACTGATGCACCGTTGCTGCGATGATGTCGTTACGCTTGCATAGCATTTTCAAGGAGGACTACATGGAGAAAAAAAGATCTGCCACAGCGTCTGGAGAGGACTATTTGGAGGCTGTATTGGTGCTCCAAAAAGAAAAAGGTATGGTGCGCTCTGTGGATGTGGCCCGGCATATGGGAGTCTCCAAACCCAGCGTATGCCATGCGGTAGTTACCTTGAAAAAGGGCGGTTTTCTCACTATGGATGAGGACCTCTTTCTCCGCTTGACCGATATAGGCCGAGAGGTAGCAGAGCAGACCTATGAAAAGCACTGCTTCTTCACCCATCTGCTGATGGAGGCTGGCGTGGAGCCAGAAATAGCGGAACAGGAAGCTTGCCGAATAGAGCATGTGATCAGCGAGGACAGTTTTCAGAAATTGGCCAACCTGTATCAGAGGAGACCTTCAAATGCAAGGTCAATAGAGGACGAGGGGGAAATTTGATGTGGAAACAGGTCCTTCTGATTGATGATGGATTGCTGTAATAGTATTTCTTCTTAAAAACCGCAGTTGCCCTAAATGGGTGCCTGCGGTTTTTTTCATCGGGTCTATCTGTCTGTGTATGGCGATGAGAACAAGACGCTTGACAGGCTGAACACTGCGTGCTATATTGTAAACATCGTTAGCGAACAACGATAACAAAGAAAGGAGGCAAGTATGCCGAAGGACAAGACGGAAACCCACGAACGGATCATACCGGCCGCCATGAAGATCTTTCTGGAAAAAGGCTTTGAAAAGGCCACCATGCGGGAGATCGCGGAGGAGGCGGGCATCACCGCCGCCGGACTGTACCGCCACTTTGTAGACAAGGAGGCCATGTTCGCCGCCCTGGTGGAGCCGGTACTCTCTGAACTTCAGAAGTGGTGTGAGCGGACGCGGCAGGTGGACTATGACTTTCTGGAGCAGGGCGACCTGGATGCCATGTGGGATTCAGGCAATGATTTGGGCCTGGTGGTGGAACAGATCTATTCCCATTTCAACGAGTTCAAGCTGCTGCTTTGCTGTTCCGCCGGGACCAAGTACGCCTGGTTTCTCCACGATATTGTGGTTATGGAGCAGCAGGAGACGCTGGCCTACATGGAGGAAGCGAAGAAGCATGGCGTCCCGGTAAAAGAAGTGGACCCCAAAGAACTCCATCTGCTTATGACCGCCTATACCAACGCCCTCTTTGAAGTGGTAGTCCATGACTTCACCAAGGAGGAGGCCCTGCACTACCTGGATACGATGCACCAGTTCTTCATTCCCGGCTGGCGGGCCATCCTGGGGCTTTGAACAGCCCCTTTTTTCTACATTTGAGTTAGCGAAAACTAACTAAAATCCACAACAGGAGGAGTGTATGTAAATGAAGCGTGTATGGACGGCCAGGAGCCTTGCTGCCGTGCTCGGCGGGTCCCTGCTCTATTTCCTGATCACGGTGCTGGTGATGATGTGTGGGTCATTTTCCCCCTTGTTCTGGGTCTTTCTCCCGGCCATCACCGCCGCCGCATCGGGGTGGCTGTATCTGTATCTGGCGGCCCGAACGCCCCGGTTTGGGGTACCGGTACTCATGAACTTAGTGGTGCTTCTGCTGTTCCTGGCGGCGGGTGAGCTGTCCGGCTGGATGGCGGTGACGCTGGCGGCCGGAGCGGTGCTGGCGGAGCTGGTGCGGCGGCTGGGCGGGTATGAGAGCCTGCGGGCCGCCCGCTGGAGCTTTCTCCCGCTGGCCTTCAGCTCCAGCGGGAGTCCACTCTACATTTGGATCGACCCGGCCCGGACGGCAGCCAGCGCCGCGGAAGAGATGTCCCCAGCCTATGCCGCGGCGGTGGAGGGGCTTGCCACGCCGGGGATGCTGGTCCTGATGCTGGCGGCCATCATCGTGGGAGCCGCCATCGGCGCATGGCTTGGGAGCCCGCTTTGGAAACGCGGTCAGGCCCGAATCCATATCAGAAAAGCATGAGCCGTATCGGAATACGGCGGAAAGGAAGTGCAGAATGAAAACAAAACGGGAAAATCCCCTGAAAGTCCTCTTTTCCTTCTCTGGAGAGGCCAGGGGAAAAATGACTGGCTCGGTGATCCTGGCCTTTATCGGAGAGATGTTCGGCATGGCCCCCTATTTTGTGGTGACCCTGCTGGCGAAGGAGCTGTATGAGGGCACTGCCACGGTGGAACGGGCGGCGGTCATGGCGGTGACGGCGGCGGTGTGCATGTGCCTGCGGGCGTGGCTTACCGGCCTGTCCTCCATGCGCAGCCATACAGTTTCCTTCACCATCCTGAAGAACATCCGGTGCGCTCTGGCGGAGAAAATGGCGAAAGTCCCCATGGGCGTCATGCTGGAGACCCCCTCCGGCACCTTCAAGACTTTGATGGTGGACAATGTGGGGCGGCTGGAGGACATCATCGCCCACATGGTGCCGGAGCTGCCCTCCAACCTGGCCGGGCCGGTTTTCAGCATCATCCTGGTGTTCGTTCTGGACTGGCGGATGGGGCTGGCCGCCTTCATTACCGTCCCCCTGAGCCTGGTGTTTGCCGTGTGCATGATGCGGGGGTACAAGGAGAAGATGGCCGTCTACCTGCGCTCGGGCAACGAGATGAATGCCGCCCTGGTGGAGTATGTGGGCGGCATCCAGGTCATCAAGGCATTCGGGCAGGGGAGCAAGAGTTTTGGTGAGTTCTCCCGGTCGGTAAACTTTTTCCACGACAGCACCCTGGCCTGGTGGCGGCAGAGCTGGTTCTGGATGGCGGGCTTCAAGGCGGTGCTCCCCTCCACTTTACTGGGCACGCTGCCCGTGGGAGCGTGGCTCTATATGCAGGGCACGCTGGAGCTGCCCCTGTTCCTGGCCTGCATCATCATCCCCTTCGGCTTTATGGCCGGGCTCATCAAATTCGGCTTTGCCCTGGGGCAGCTTTCCTACATGGCTCCCAACCTGGACCCCATTCAGGACTTTCTCGCCACGCCGGAGCAGCGCCGGCCTGAAAAGCCGGTGAAGCTGGGAGAGCGTTCCTTCCGTTTTGACCGGGTGTGCTTCTCCTATGATGGGAAGAAGGAGGTCCTCCACGATGTGAGCTTTACCGCCCGCACTGGGCAGATCACCGCCATTGTGGGGCCCTCCGGCTCCGGAAAATCCACCATTGCCAAGCTGATGGCCGGCTTCTGGGACGCCACAGGCGGGACGGTCTCCTTCGGCGGGCAGGACATCCAAAATATTCCCTTTGACCAGCTCATGGGGGAGATCAGCTATGTGGCCCAGGACAACTTCCTCTTTGACAGGTCCATCCGGGAGAATATCCGCATGGGTGATCCCAGTGCCACCGACGCGGAGGTGGAAGCTGCGGCCAGGGCCGCCAACTGCCATGACTTTATCATGAATCTGGAGCAGGGGTACGATACCCTGGCCGGAGACGCCGGGGATCGACTCTCCGGCGGAGAGCGTCAGCGCATCACCATCGCCCGGGCCATGCTGAAAAAGGCATCCGTTATCATTCTGGACGAGGCGACCGCCTTCGCGGACCCGGAGAGCGAGGCCCAGATCCAACAGGCCATCTCCCGTCTGGTGCGGGGCAAGACCCTGATCGTGGTGGCCCACCGGCTGAACACCATCCAGAACGCGGATCAAATTCTGGTGATCGACCAGGGGCGGTTTGCCGCCTGTGGCCGGCAGGAGGAGCTGCTTAATACCTGCCCCCTGTACCGGACCATGTGGGAGCAGTATCAAAGCACGGCGGCTTTTGCCGGAAAGGAGGCCAACTGAATGTTCCATACCATCAAACGGATTCTGGATATTGCCGGAGACCAGAAAAAATACATCTATGCGGGCATTGTCTGCAACATCCTGAAAACCTTTTCCATGGCCATGATGCTCATGGCCGTCTATGTGGTGATCTCCCATCTGGACAGCCTCACCACCGAGGTGATCGGACAGGGCCTCGGCATCCTGATTGCCAGCGTGTTCGGACGCTTCCTGTTCCAGTGGCTGGAGGACATCTCCATGAGCGCCAAGGGCTTCGACATCTTCCGGGACTACCGGCTGGCTATCGGCGAGAAGATGAAAAGCGCCCCCATGGGTTACTTCTCCGACCAGCGCCTGGGCACCATCCAGACCACCCTTACCTCCACGGTGGTGGAGCTGGAGCAGTATTCCATGCTGTTTATCACGGACATCACCGGCGGCGTGTCCATGTCGGTCATCATCATTGTAATGATGCTGTTTTTCAGCCCCTGGTTCTCCCTGCTGTCCCTGGCGGGCCTGCTGGTGGGCCTCTATGTGCTGGGAATGGTGCAGAAAGCCGCGGCGGAGCACACCCCAAAGGTGCAGGAGGCGCAGGAGGAGCTGGTCACCCAGTCGCTGGAGTACATCCGGGGCATCGCGGTGCTGCGCTCCTTCTCCCAGACGGTGGGGCAGGACGGCGCGGTGTATCAGTCCTTCCGCCGGCGGCAGAAGGCGGCGCTGGATCAGGAGAAGGCAGCCCTGCCCGCCCTGCGGCTCTATATTCTGGTGTTCAAGCTCACCGGCTGCGCCCTCATGTTCCTGTCCACCTTCCTCTACCTGCAGGGGGCCATCTCCCTGACCTACTGCTTTTTGTTCCTGGTGGCGTCCTTTATCCTCTACTCCGAGATGGAGGTCATGGGGGACGGCTCCTTCCTGGACAAGAAGATCGCCACCGAGCTGGACCGGCTGGAGGCGGTGACCAACATCCCCTCCCTGGACCGGACGGACAAGGCCCTCGCTCCCGGCCGCTTCGACATCGAGCTGAAGGATGTATCCTTCTCCTATGGAGGAGGCCGGAAGGTCATCGACCATGTTTCTCTCAAAATCCCCCAGGGGACTACCTGCGCCGTGGTGGGACCGTCCGGCTCTGGAAAGACCACCTTATGCAGCCTGATCGCCCGTTTTTGGGATGTGCAGGAGGGGAGTGTCTGCGTGGGCGGCACGGATGTGAAGGACTGCACCGCCGACAGCCTGCTGAAAAACCTCTCCATGGTCTTCCAAAATGTGTATCTCTTCCACGACTCCATTGAGAACAACATCAAATTCGGCAATCCCAACGCCACTCACGAGCAGGTGGTGGAGGCGGCCAGGCGCGCCCAATGCCACGACTTCATCATGGCGCTGCCCGACGGCTATCATACGATGGTGGGAGAGGGCGGCTCCACCCTCTCCGGCGGCGAGAAGCAGCGGGTCTCCATTGCCCGCGCCATTCTGAAGGACGCCCCCATCGTGATTCTGGATGAGGCGACTTCCAGTGTGGACCCGGAGAACGAGCATCTGCTTCTGGCCGCCATCCGGGAGCTGACGGCGGGCAAAACGCTTATTTCCATCGCCCACCGGCTCTCCACCGTCCGGGACGCGGATCAGATCGTGGTGGTGGACCAGGGACGGATCGTTCAGCAGGGGACTCACGATGCGCTGATGGCTCAGGACGGCCTCTACCGCCGGTTTGTTCAGGTCCGGGAGCAGGCCGAGGGCTGGCGGCTGGAATGACAGCCCCTGCCGCTCCGTGTGGCACACAGAAAAGGAGGCCGCCGGAACTGTGCCAGCGGCCCCCCTTTGATGAAGCGGCTGTCTTTCTTCCTGCCTCCTGTCTTTTTCGGTCCAGCGTGTTCTCTCACTCTGCTTCCCGTGGGTGGGAGAACGCCCGGAACGCTACCGGGCTCTGCCCGGTGCTGCGGCGGAAGAGCTGCGCGA
>OLPH01003723.1_pt1 | contig 10213 bp, 8 predicted proteins | sample 1672951 | NCBI WGS metagenome assembly OLPH01 (sample SAMEA3136740, study PRJEB25190) | human gut metagenome
GGGAGTGATCACATGCAACAAGTAATATCTGTAGGGAATCAGGATTTTAAATCAATCAGATAAAGAGCAGGCAAAGTAATTCGGATATTAAAGTTATCATGGAAAATTTGCTTTATGGAAAGCAGATAGAAGAAAAACATTATGATGCACAATTGCTTGCAAAAGGAATGAAAAAAGAAAAGATCAGACATTATGGTTTTGCCTTTTGTGGAAAGAAAGTACTGATCGGAAAATAAGAAAAGATGTCATAATAGAATATGGCATCTTTTTATTTTATACAAAAAGAAGTTTCAAATGAAAATAAATATAATTATGAACCAAAAACTATTGACATATAATCAAAAAACTGTTACCTTATAACTACAAACAAAACAATAATTAGTTACGAACGAAACATTCTGAAAGGAGATACCATGAACAATACAGAACATTTCGGTAAATTAACAGAACGCATGCAGGCATTTCGTGAGGAAGTGCTCGATGCAAAACCATATATTGATGCCCAGAGAGCAGTATTAGCAACAGAAGCTTACAAAGAAAATCAGAACCAGCCAAGAGTGATGGTAAGAGCTCTAATGCTTCAGAAGATCTTAGAAGGAATGAGCATTTACATTGATGACAAATCCCTGATCGCAGGAAATCAGGCAACAAAGAACAAGAATGCTCCAATCTTCCCAGAATATACCATGGAATTTGTGATGAACGAATTAGATCTCTTTGAGAAACGCGACGGAGATGTTTTCTATATTACAGAAGAGACAAAAGAACAGTTAAGAGAGATTGCACCGTTCTGGGAGAATAACAATCTTCGTGCCAGAGGAGAAGCTTTACTTCCAGAAGAGGTAGATGTCTTTATGGAGACAGGTGTCTTTGGAATGGAAGGAAAATTAAATGCTGGAGATGCCCATCTGGCAGTGAATTACCAGAGAATCTTATCTGATGGATTGAAAGGATATGAAAAAAGAGTAAAAGAATTAAGAGCAGCATTAGATTTCACAGATCCAGAAAGCATTGATAAGAACGTATTTTATAAAGCAGTCTTAACAGTCATTGAAGCCGTTCGTGATTTTGCACAGCGTTATAGCAAACTTGCAAAAGAATTAGCAGACAAAGAAACAGATGCAAAACGTAAAGAAGAATTATTACAGATGAGCAAAATCTGTGCAAAGGTTCCATATGAACCAGCAAATTCCTTTAGGGAAGCTGTACAGTCTGTTTGGTTTATCCAGTTGATCCTTCAGATCGAATCTAACGGACATTCTTTAAGTTATGGACGTTTTGACCAGTATATGTATCCATATTATATGAAAGATATCAATGAAGGAAAGATCACAAAAGAAGATGCATTAGAATTATTAACATGTCTTTGGATCAAGACATTAACGATCAATAAAGTACGTTCCCAGTCACATACATTAAGTTCTGCAGGATCACCAATGTACCAAAATGTAACGATCGGTGGACAGACAACTGATAAGAAAGATGCTGTCAATGAATTAAGTTTTGTAGTATTACAATCCGTTGCACAGACAAGACTGACACAGCCAAACTTGACAGTCCGTTATCATGCTAATATCGACAAACATTTCTTTGATGAATGTATCGAAGTTATGAAACTCGGATTTGGTATGCCAGCATTAAATAATGATGAGATCATCATCCCATCTTTCATCAATTGGGGTGTCAAAGAAGAAGATGCATACAATTATAGTGCGATCGGATGTGTAGAGACAGCTGTTCCAGGTAAATGGGGATATCGTTGTACCGGTATGTCTTATATTAACTTCCCAAGAGTTCTGCTTTGTGCGATGAATGATGGAGTTGACTTAACAAGCGGTAAGAGATTTACCAAAGGATATGGTAAATTTACAGAGATGGAAACATATGAAGATCTTTTAGCAGCATGGGATAAGACCGTCAGAGAAATGACACGTTATAGTGTTATTGTGGAAAATGCAATTGATAACGCATCTGAGCGAGATGTACCAGACGTTTTATGTTCTGCATTAACAGATGACTGTATTGGAAGAGGAAAAACGATCAAAGAAGGTGGAGCAGTCTATGACTTTATCTCTGGACTTCAGGTTGGTATTGCTAATATGGCAGACTCTCTTGCAGCGATCAAGAAACTTGTATACGAAGAGAAGAAGATCACAAAAGAACAGCTTTGGAATGCAATTTTAGATGATTTCCAGTCTCCTGAAAACAAGAAGATTCAGGAAATGCTCATTAATGACGTTCCAAAATACGGAAATGATGATGACTATGTCGATCAGTTAGTCGTAGAAGCATACGATTCTTACTTAGATGAGATTAAGAAATATCCAAACACACGTTACCACAGAGGACCGATCGGCGGTATTCGTTATGGTGGAACATCATCTATCAGTGCGAATGTTGGACAGGGAATGGGAACCATTGCGACTCCAGATGGAAGAAATGCATTTGAACCATTAGCCGAAGGAAGCAGTCCGGCACATAATGCTGATAAGAATGGTCCAACAGCCGTATTTAAGACCGTTGCAAAACTTCCAACAGAGAAGATCACAGGTGGAGTTTTATTAAACCAGAAGATGACACCACAGATGTTATCAACAGAAGAAAACAAACAGAAATTAGAGATGCTGATCCGTACATTCTTCAACCGTTTACATGGATATCATGTACAGTATAATATTGTATCCAGAGAAACTCTGATCGATGCCCAGAAACATCCAGAGAAACATAAAGACCTGATTGTTCGTGTAGCAGGATACAGTGCATTCTTTAATGTATTATCTAAGAAGACACAGGACGATATCATCGGAAGAACAGAGCAGACATTATAATTTATAAAAATAGAGGAATGGCAGTTGGCTTGAGTAGGGTTAACTGCTGTTTTTCGTGATAGACTAGAAGAAATAATATTCATGAAAGAAACAATTAAAAAAGCCTTGGCAAGAAACTGTTCTGCCAAAGCTTTTTGCGTATATGGAATTTTCAAAAGGTTAGAAAAAGCAATCGATACCTACATCTAAAAAGATCCGCTGATAATCGGTAAGATCCTCAGGATGCAATGCTTTCACATTCTCATAAGCATAAGTCTTACCGAGTAAATGATACTTGTTTTCTCCGAATTGATGGAAAGGAAGCAGTTGAACCTTCTTCGCTCCAACCTGATTTAATAAAGCAGCGATTCCTTTTGCATCATCCAAAGAATCATTGAAATCAGGAATCACAGGGATTCGAGGAAGAACTTCAATTCCTTGAGAGATCGCCCATGCTAAATTTTCAATGATCTGTTCGTTATGGACATGGGTTCCTTCATAATGCTTATCACTGTCATAGTGCTTTACGTCAAACAAAAGCAAGTCAAACATCGGAGCCAATTCTCTAAAAATCTCTTTCTTGATATATCCAGTTGTCTCAATCGCAGTATGAATCTTATGTTCTTTTAATTTTGCAAGCAATGCTTTTACAAAATCTGGCTGAACCATTCCTTCGCCACCAGAGATTGTCACACCACCGCCAGATTCTTCATAGAAATCAATATCTTGAAGACAGACTTTGATAACTTCCTCTACATCTTTTGTTTCTCCTTCATAACTTAAGGCCTTTGCAGGACAGTTTTTTACACATTGAAGACATCCAGCGCATTTTGATGGATCAATACCTACATAACTGTCATCTCCCATAGAAATTGCCTGGTTTGGACAGACATGGGTGCAAGTACCGCAATGAGCACATTTTTCTTTATCATATAAAATTTGGACTTGGCTCAACTGTGATTCCGGATTTGCACACCATTTACAACGCAGTGGACAGCCTTTTAGGAAAACTGTTGTACGGATTCCTGGTCCATCGTGAATGCTGAATTTCTGTATGTTAAAAACAATACCATTTGTTTGCATGGATAATATTTCTCCTTTCTGATTCTTTTGTATATCTTATCACACAACTTACGAAAAGTAAATAATATACTTACAAATGAAAGTTAAAAAACATTAAACGAAAATAATTGTTGACATATTCGAAAATTATGGTAAGATAGAAGTATCAAAAAACGAAACACGTAATAAGACTTAGGAGGAGTTTTAATCATGGAATTTATCTTAGATACAGTAGATCTTGAAGAGATCAAAGACGGTGTAGACCACATGCCAATCGTTGGAGTAACAAGCAACCCATCCATCGTTAAGAAAACATCACCAGAAGATTTCTTTGGACATATGAGAAAGGTTCGTGAGATCATCGGGAAAGAAAGAAGCCTTCATGTACAGGTAATTTCATTAGATGCAGAAACAATCGTTAAGGAAGCCCACAGAATCTTAGAAGAGATCGATGATCAGGTATATATTAAAGTTCCTGTATCCTATGAAGGATTAAAAGCGATCAAGATCTTGAAATCAGAAGGTGTTAACGTAACAGCAACAGCAGTTTATGATCTAATGCAGGCATATTTTGCATTAGCAGCAGGAGCTAACTATATCGCACCATATGTAAATCGTATCGGAAATCTCGGGGCAGACCCTATGGAACTGATCAGCAATCTTCAGGACCGTATCGAAGATGATGGATATGATTGTAAGATCGTTGCAGCATCATTTAAAGGCGTTGAACAGGTGAAGAACGCATTTAACTATGGAGCAGAAGCAATCACAGCACCATATGCAGTATTAAAACAGGTATTTGCAAATCCTAATATTGACAAAGCAGTGACAGACTTCAACAATGACTGGTATGCAGTTTATGGAGAAGGTAAAGGAATCTGTGACCTTTAATTAAAAATATGCTATTATATGAATAGTGCAGAGGGATAAAGAGCCGCAAGACGGCTCTTTCCTAATATTATGAAGAAAGGGAAAGTTTCATGACAGACAGACAAACAAAGATTCTTGAAATCGTAAATCAAAAAAAGAAAGTAGAAGTGGCAACTTTGTCACAGATGCTGGAGGTATCACAGGTCACGATCAGAAAAGATCTTGATGCTTTGGAAGAACTGAATTTTCTGACAAGAGAACATGGATATGCGACAATGAAGAATATGTCAGACATCAGCAATCGTATGGCTTTTTGTTATGAAACAAAGCAGCGCATCGCAGAAAAAGCAAGTGAGATCATATCTGATGGGGAAACGATCATGGTAGAGTCGGGGTCAAGTTGTGCATTGCTTGTAAAATACCTTTCAGAGACTAAGAAAGATATTACAGTTATCACGAATTCATCCTATATTGCCAGATTTATCAGAGAAACAGAGGGCGGTGTTACAAAGGTTATCGTTCTTGGAGGGGAATATCAGAAGGAAGCAGAAGTTATGGTGGGACCATTGGTGAAAACTTGTGCAGAAGCTTTTTATGTAGATAAACTATTTATGGGAACGGATGGGTATATCCCTGGCATCGGATTCACAAGTGGAGATATGTTAAGGGCCGAAGCTGCCAAGAGTATGGCGGATTCTACAAGGAATTCTATCATTTTAACAGATTCCAGCAAGTTTTCAGAACATGGAGTTGTCATGCAGTGTAGACTCAAAGATATTAATATGGTATTTACGGACGATCAAGTGCCATTAGAAGCTAAAGATGCGATGGAACAAAATGGGATTATCGTAGAAACAGTACCTAGATAAGGAAGAAATGATAATAGAAACTGTCATATGAATGGAAGGAAAATTCGTATGGCAGTTTTCATTTTTACAGTAAAAACACTGTCGTTATTATGTACAAAAATAAATATATAAGATATAATAAAGTTGTAATTTAATAATTAAAACAAAAGGAGGCAGTGGATGAGAACAAGAAAGATGATGTTGTATGCAGGCATGATCGCATCTCTGACAATGGGGATTTTTATAAGCGGAGCAGGTCAGCAGAAAGTGGAAGCGAAAACTAAAGTAACATACACGCTTAAGAAGGGAACATTGACAATCAAAGGAAAAGGTGCAATGCCTACGAAGATGAAATTTCGAAGGAACAAGAAGATCAAGAAAGTTATCATTAAAAAAGGCGTGACATCTGTTTCATATGAAGCGTTTGCATTATGTAAGAATTTGAATTCTGTGACAATTCCATCAACAGTAAAAACGATAGGAATTCGAAGCTTCTATGGAACAAAGATTTCTAAAATAACGGTTCCATCAAAGACAAAGACGATCGGGCAGGGGGCATTTGGAAGTTGTAAAAGTTTAAAGACGATCGTTATGCCAGGAGATTTTAAATTAAAGCTCGAAGAGGATACTGATGATAAATTATGGTATGTTGCAAGTGATCAGTCAGCAGTTGATACCATAACATTTAATACAAAATTAAAATTGGCAAATGTATCATATCTGTCAGCAAATAATCTGGTAGTTGCAAAGAATGATCCATCATATCAGAGTATCGAGGGTGTAATCTATACAAAAGATGGAAAAGGAATTGTAAGAGTACCTCAAAAGAGAACAGAGCTTAAGATCAAAGAAGGATGTACAGAGTTTAATATGCAATCTGTATTATATAATTCCACAGATTCTGAAGGAGATGAGTTCAACAATTGTTCTAAATTAAAGAAGATTGTAATTCCATCATCTGTAAAGAGTATTAATAAAATAAAATATAAAACGGATCGAGCGGATGCGTGTGATATGCACGTTGATACCATTGAAATTGCTCCAAAAGATTTTGATGCGAACAGCCTTTACGCATTAGGAAGTTCTCTTGGGAAGAATATCACGATTGAGTCATTAATGAAATTACTTCCAGATCAGATTACATACAAAGATCATATGTATATTACAAAAGATCACGGTTTATTAAAATATGACGGAAAAGATGCAAATGTTGAAATTCCAGAAGAGATCACATGGATCGCACCAGAAGCATTTTATAGAAATGAAACATTAAAGAATGTCAAACTTCCATCTAAGATCACTACGATCGAAGAAAATACATTTTATGGATGTAGTGAATTGGAAGCCGTGGTAATTCCAGATCAGGTAACCATGATCGGCAAGTCAGCATTTGATGAATGTACGGTATTAAAATCCGTAACATTTGGAAAATCCTTAAAAGTGATCAAAGATCATGCGTTTGCTTCAGTAAATATCAGAAACTTTACAATCCCATCAGGAATTCAAAAGATAGAGACAGGTGCTTTTGCTGGAATCAATCAGATTGGGACGGTTACATTTGAGGGAAGTACAAAATATGTTGCAACGGATGCATTTATGAATTCCACAGGAATAAAACTTGTATATAAGAAAGGGATCAAGGAAGCGCAAACAGAATTATCTTATGACTATATTATAGCCAGAAAGAATGGAAATAATAAAGTTCGTACAACGTGGCAGCCAGTATCAGGAGCTAATGGTTATCAGTTAAAATTCAGTACTGACAAGAAATTTAAAAAAGTATTGAAAACAGTAATGGTCAAGAAAAATGTGTCAAATGCTACAACATATGTAAAGAATAAGAAGAAAACCCTCTATATTAAAGTTCGTCCATATCAGACAATTAATAAGAAGAACGTTTACGGAAGATGGTCTTATCTGCAGTTATAGTAAGAAAAATGAAAAGAAGTATTTAAACAAAGAAGCGCTAGATTGGTATTTTGCCAAAACTAGCGTTTCTTTTTGTGAAGATTATCTATGCATGATGAGAAATTTAAATCAAATTGATTTAGAATATGCTCACTGTAGGAATCGGTCTGGTTGATGTGGGAAAAAGCAGATTGAACTTTTTTGAATTCTTTGGCAGGAGCAGTCTTAAAGCATGCGATTAAAAAGAATAAAAACAAAATAGAAAAGCCAATTCTTAATTTTAAAAAAGACCAGTATGTTGGTGATTGGTTTTCTTGCTCATTTATATAGGAAGAAAAATCATTACCAGAATTTAATTTTCGATATGTATCATTGAGTCGAGTTTGTTCTATATGAAAATCCGTATTTTTATGCATGAAAAGTACCTCCTTTTGTACATTCTATTCAGAGAAGAAAAAAACTGAACAAATTTTCAAAAAAATTGAAAGAAAAGGTTGACATTAAAATGCGAAAGTGCTACTTTAAATATAGATGTTAGCACTCGATATAAATGAGTGCTAATAACAGGAGGCGAAGATATGGAGTTAAATGATCGTAAGAAGTTAATATTGAAAGCGATTATCGCCAATTACCTTGAAACTGGTGAGCCGGTAGGATCAAGAACCATTGCCAAACATCCTGAGTTGAATTTAAGCTCAGCAACGATCCGTAATGAGATGGCAGATCTGGAAGATATGGGATATATCTTACAGCCTCATACATCCGCAGGAAGAATTCCTTCCGACACAGGTTATCGTTTTTATGTAGATCAGCTGATGACGGAACGTGACAGCGAACACGAAGAGAAACAGGCATTGATTCAGAGAGTTGATAAGATGGAAGTCTTATTAAAACAGGTTGCCAATGCATTGGCAAACAGCACGAATTATGCAACGATGGTTTCTTCCCCACATTATCAGAATGTAACACTGAAATTTGTGCAGCTGTCTCAGGTGGATCACGAACATCTGCTTGCAGTGATCGTTACACAAGGCAATATCGTAAAGAACAAGATGATCCAGGTAGAAGAACCGCTTTCGAATGAAGATGTTCTGAAATTGAATGTATTGTTGAATACATTTTTACAAGGATTATCATTACAAGATATCAACCTTGCACTGATCCAGACGATGAGAGAGCAGGCAGGGATCAGACAGGATGTGTTAGAACGGATTCTTGAAGAGATTGCCAAAGCGATCCATGATGCAGATCATATGGAAATCTACACAGGAGGAGCGACCAATATCTTAAAATATCCGGAGCTTGGGAATCCGGATACAGCAACAGAACTTCTTGATACATTAGTTGAGAAGAAGGCACTGACGAAACTGGTTGATTCAACTTTGGAATCAGATTCTGATAATCATACAGGAATCCAGGTTTATATCGGAGAAGAATCTCCGGTTAAGAATATGAAGGACTGTAGTATCGTAACTGCAACATATGAGCTTGCAGAAGGAGGTACAGGTACCGTTGGTATCATCGGACCGAAGAGAATGGATTACAAGAAAGTTGTTAAGACTTTAAAGAACCTCACTGAGGAATTAGATGATATTTTTAAAGACAAATCTTAAGAAAGGAAGTGATGTGATGAGTAAGAAAAACGAAAACATCAACGAAGAAGTAAAGAACGCAGAAGAGACTGCTGAAGATATAAAAGATACAGAAACAAAAGAGGAAGCTTCCAAAGAAACAGAAGAGACAAAGGAAGCAGCCGCTGATGACAAGATTGCAGAATTAGAAGCGTCCGTAGCTGACTGGAAAGACAAATATCAGAGACTGATGGCTGAATTTGAGAACGCAAGAAAGCGTACAGCAAAGGAAGCTACACAGCGTTATGATATGGGAGCAATGGGAGTTTTAGAAAAACTTCTTCCAGTTATTGATAACTTTGAGAGAGGCTTAGAAGCCGTATCCGAAGAAGAGAAAGACTCCGCATTTGTTAAAGGAATCGAACAGATCTATAAACAGTTTGTTGCTGTAATGGAAGATGTGGGAGTAACACCAATGGATGCGCAAGGAAAAGAATTCGATGCAAATCTTCATAACGCAGTGATGCATGTCGAAGATGATGATCTCGGTGAGAACATTGTTGCAGAAGAATTACAGAAAGGTTACATGTACAAAGAAAATGTACTGCGCCATAGTATGGTAAAAGTAGCTAACTAATATTTATATTATATATAGAATAAGAAGAAATCTTAGGAGGACATAGATCATGGGTAAAATTATTGGTATTGACTTAGGAACAACAAACAGTTGTGTAGCAGTTATGGAAGGTGGAAAACCAACCGTTATTACAAATGCAGAAGGTATGAGAACAACACCATCTGTAGTAGCATTTACAAAGACAGGAGAACGTGTGATCGGTGAACCTGCAAAACGTCAGGCAGTTACAAATGCCGAAAAAACAATCGCTTCTATCAAACGTCATATGGGAACAGATTACAAAGTTCAGATCGATGACAAAGCATACTCTCCACAGGAAATTTCAGCAATGATCTTACAGAAATTAAAATCAGATGCTGAAAACTACTTAGGAGAGAAAGTAACAGAAGCAGTTATCACTGTTCCAGCTTATTTCAACGATGCTCAGCGTCAGGCAACAAAAGATGCAGGTAAGATCGCAGGACTTGATGTAAAACGTATCATCAACGAACCAACAGCAGCAGCATTGTC
>OLPH01003725.1_pt1 | contig 10208 bp, 10 predicted proteins | sample 1672951 | NCBI WGS metagenome assembly OLPH01 (sample SAMEA3136740, study PRJEB25190) | human gut metagenome
CTTAATATCAAAGCGTTTGAGCTGACGGGAAAATGCGTCAAGTCCCTCAAGTGCACATCAGGGAATTGCCCCTGCGCCCTCATTATGCTAGGAGTTTGAAAAGTACAGGGTTCTCACCCCTGACTTTCGATTGGAGGTTTACTATGCTGAAAATCAAACATGTAGCCGTATGCATGCTCGCTCTCGCTATGCTTTCGGCTGGTTGCACCAACTACAGCGGCAATACCTATTCCGGCAGCCAGGTGCGCAGCGCTCAAACGGTGCAGTACGGCACGGTGGTTTCCGTGCAGCCCGTTACGCTTGAGGAAGATCGTCCCGCCGTCCTTGGGACAGTGGGAGGAGGCGTCGTAGGGGGCGTGCTCGGCAATATGGTTGGTGGCGGACGCGGGAAGACGCTGGCGACTATCGCGGGTGCAGCCCTCGGCGCGGCTGGCGGCTATGCCGGTGAGAAGGCGCTGACCAAGCAGAATGGCCTCGAAATTACGGTCGAACTGGAAAACGGACAGCAGTTGTCCATTGTTCAGGCCGCCGATCAGCAATTCTCTCCGGGTGAACGTGTCCGCGTACTGCGCGGAAGCGACGGCTCGGCGCGTGTGACCCGTTAGCCTTTGCAGGAACGCCGTATTGCGGCATCGTATAATCCGTCGTGCGCCGGCATGACGAACAACCAAGGAGCATCCATGCTGGATCCGAAACAGTGTGTCCTTTTTAGCGGCGGGGCCGCCGGAACCGAGCAGTTTTTCGGCGCGCAGGCCGAGGCTTGGGGCATTGAAGAAGTGAACTACAGCTTTGATGGGCACCAGATCGAACGGAAGCGCGGCGTGCGCGTCCTCACTTCCGAAGAATTGGCCCTGAAAGATGTGAGCCTGACCTATGTTTCCCGCCTTATGGGCCGGGAATTCACGAAGGCTCCCCTGTTCCGCAAGGTCCTGCAGTCCATTTGCTGGCAGGTCAGCAGCGGTCAGGAAGTCGTGGTCGTGGGCAACACGGGCCGCTTCGAGATCTGGGACGCCGACCGCTTCAAGGCCATGAGCGACGAAGTCGATCTGGGCAACATCCAGCCGGATCAGACCGTCAAGGGCGGTACCGGCTGGGGTGCCGAGTTCGCCAAGATCTGCAACAAGCCCCTTCTCGTGTTCGATCAGGAACAGGACGGCTGGTATCGCTGGCTGAACGACGCTTGGGTCAAGGTGGAAGAGCCCGTCATTGAGCATACGCACTTCACCGCCACGGGAACCCGGTTCATGGAAGCCAACGGGCGCAAAGCCATTTCGGATCTGTTTGCTCGTTCGTTCAATCGCTAGTCGCGGACGTTTTTGCCGTATTGTGGACAGCCATCCTGTTTTGCAGGATGGCTGTCTTTGTGAAGGTGGAGTATGCCGTTGTTTGCCGTTCCGTCCGTAAAGAGCAATTCGCTCGGGTTGTTGGCGGGTCTTTGCGCCTTTCTCATCTGGGGCTTTCTGGTCGTTTTCTGGCATATGCTGGATGCCGTGGCTCCGTTCGAAATCCTGTGCTACCGCATCATTTTTTCGTTTGTGAGCTTGCTTCCGGTCGTTATGCTGACAAGGCGCTGGGCGGAGGTCGTCAGCGCTTTTCGCAACCGCCGCGTGGCGCTGACCATGTTCGCCAGTTCCTGTGTGGTGGGGTTGAACTGGTTCCTGTACATATGGGCCATCAGTACCGGACAGATCCTTGAAACGAGCCTCGGATACTACACCAATCCGCTTATGAATGTGCTGTTCGGTTTCCTTTTCTTGCGGGAACGGCCGTCACGCCTTCAGGGGATAGCCATTCTGTTGGCCTGTATCGGTGTCCTGCTGAGTTTCTTGGGCCACAATCAGTTTCCGTGGCTGGCCCTGTCGCTGGCCTTCACTTTTGCGCTGTACGGTTTTATCCGAAAAACGGTTTCCGTCGAAGCGCTTCCCGGCTTGTTCATTGAGACGATAGTTTTGATACCCTTTTCGCTCGGCTGGATCCTGTGGCTCTATTGGAATGGGGAGGGCTTCCTTTGCAGCCCGACGGTTCGGGAAGGCTTTTTGTTGTTTCTTGCCGGCCCGGTCACATCCCTGCCACTGGTCATGTTCGCCTATGCCGCCCGGCATATGCGCCTGATGACGCTTGGCCTGCTGCAATACATTTCCCCGACCTGCACGTTCTTCCTCGGCATATTCATGTTTGGGGAAACCTTGAACCCGGCTGCGCTGGTGACGTTCATTTTTATCTGGCTGGCCTTGCTGCTGTATACGGTGGAAAGCTGGCGGCAGACGCGGCATTTGCCGCACTGAGGGAACGGAAAAAGGCGGGGCGCCACCCCTCTCTTTTTTGTACCGTTGAACGCATGGGCATATGGACCGAAATGGTCCGGCTCAGTTGGGCGTCATGCAGGAAAAACTCCCAGTACGGGAACTTCCATGCTTACGTGTACCTATGAAAAATCCTCGGCTTGCCGAGGACTTTTGGGGGAAGGGGAGAACGGATATGAAAAAGCCCCGACAGGCGGGGCAATAGGGCGGTGGTGTGCGTCATGGTGGTTCTTTGGGCTTGGGGAGGCATTGTACGGGAGTGGCTTAGTGGGTCCGCTTGAGCTCATAGCCGAACTGTTCGGCTATATGCTCAAGCGGCTGGATATTACCAGTGACCCGCATGATGTCGACGAGGGTTTCCGCGCCGAGTTTCGCGCCGTCGTCGAAGGGGTTCACTTCACGCAGCAGGGTGGAATACGGTTTGCCCACGGCGGCGGCAATGTTTTTGGCACCAAGACCGCTTTCTAAAACAAGATCATGAACGGCAGAAATAAGATTGGCAGACATAAGGGTTCTCCTTTGGTTGCGTATTCAAACAGCACCACCTGTTCTTAGCTATACCTGATTCTCATCGGAAGACAAGGCCATTAGATTCTTTTTTTAGTACGTTTCGTGACTTTTTTCTCCTGTAGAAAGAGAATAAGTATTGCTAGATTGGTTATCTTGCTAGAATCACTGTTTAAATAAAAAAAGCCCATTGAAAAGAGTTTTTGACGATTGCCAAAAAAAATTCAATGGGCTGAAAAGAAGTTTTTTCAGATGGTTTCGTTTTGTGAATTATAGTGCGTCTTGAGCGGTCAGGGCATACAGGTACCGCTGGGTGCGGGACGCCGTATACGTATATTGCCCGGCAATACGCCAGTTCTGTGCGGCCTGTTCCCAATCCGGAGACTCTTGGAGGCGTTCGCGCAAAAGCAGTACGACCACGCCATTGGGGTTCAGGTTGCCTTTGACGAGATCCAGAACGCCGGGCCACGGCATAAACGCCCGGCTGACGATGAGATCCGCTGTCCGTGCGGGCGGTCCGGCCATAAATGCTTCGGCGCGGCCCCGGAAGACATGGGTTCCGGGCAAGGGATATTTGGCGAGGACCGTGGACAGGAACAGGGCTCGTTTTTCTCGGGCTTCGACCATCCAGTAATCGCCTTCTTGCCAGATCATACGCAGAGGAAGTCCGGGAAGCCCGGCTCCCGAGCCCAGATCCCAGCAACAAGGTGCAGTGCTGTATTCCACGTCTTCGCGCAGAAAACGCCCGAGATGCAGGCTGTCGACGACCAGCGTAAAAAAGGTGTCCTCAGCCGTCCGGGTGCCGACAAGGTTCATGACCCTGTTCCACTGTATGAGCAGTCCGAGATATCCGGCGAGCGGGGGCAAGGTTTCTTCGGTAAGCTCGAAACCTGCGCGCTTGGCCCAGTCCTGAAGATCATACGGGGATACGGATGATGAACGCATGACGACTCCTTGATGCTGTAGAGGAATGAGAGGCGGTTATACCCGCAAGGCGCGCGTTCGTACAGCGTCTCAGGTACGTTTCCGGATTGCGCGCTTTGATCCAATGAGAAGAATCAGCTTTTGCAGCGCCGTTTTTTATCCGCTTTGGCTTTTTGCCGCTTGAGCCGCTTTTTTTGTTTTTTCAGATGCCACCTGCGTTTTTCTTCAGGGGACATAGGGGCTATGGGGAGAAAGAACATCGGATAGAGGACGGCCAATACGAAGGACAGAGGAAAAAGCGTTCCGAAGATGTCGCGGGGGACATCGCCTTTGGAGTGCGACCACAGAAAGAAGCTGACGATTCCGAGCACAATCAGCAGCACGCGGTCCCAGAAAGGCGAAGAGGTGAAAAGGAGCCTTGTCGTGGGAGGCGGCTGCCCGGAGGAGGAAGCCTCCATACCCGGCTGGCTGTCGGAAGGGGGGGCTTCCGGAAAATGTTTGTCCGTAACGTTTGTAAACCTGACTATGACAAGAAGCAGGAACATGACGATGAAGAATGTGGGAATGAGTTTCGCCGGGTGTCCGCCAGTGACATTATAGGCGAACACCCATTCGGCTGCGCATGCGCAAAGCACCCTTAGGATCAGGCCGGATATTGACCCGTGAGGAGTGGGGTCTTTATCGGGTGGGGATGGCTTTCTACCCATGCGCGGCTCCTTGGTGCGGACTCTTCGTAACACGGCATTATCCGGCGTCGGTTCGGAAGAAGCTCGATCCCGCAGTCCGGCCGGAAGGGTGCCTCCTTGGGCGTGTTGGAACGGATTGGCTTGAACCAGTGCATATCCCTTTTGCTTTGGCCGCCGGAGGGGCGGGGGGAACTATCCGCCCAAGGGCAAGGGCGGGGCCCTCGCTCCCGGAGGCCCTGCCCGTTTATTTTCCCGCCTCCTTCCTGAGATTGTCCACCTGGCGGCAGATGCCCATGAGCATATCCATCTCGTGCCGCCTCAGGCCGGACTTGCCGAGGAAACGGCGCAGGGGCATCAGGAAGTAGTCGGGATTGTCGCTTTTGAGATAGTCGATGGCGAGGAGCGTTTCTTTGAGCCGGGCGTAGAGCAGGGCCTGTTCCTCGTGCGTGATGCGGCGCGACTGCTGGCCGGGATCGTTGCCGAGCGACGGCTGCGGGTCCACGCGGCTGACCGCCTTCATGCATTCGTAGGTAAGGATGAGGATGGCCTGTGCCAGATTGAGCGAAGAAGCCTCTCCTGCGGTGGGGATGGTTACGAGGCGCTGGCACTGTTCGATGTCGGCATTGCTCAGGCCGCGATCCTCGCAGCCGAAGACGATGGCGACCCGGCTGCCTTCGTGGAGCAGGGGCGCGATTTCCCCGGCGGCCTGTTCCGGCGTCAGCAGCCCGCGCCGCCAGCCGCCCGTGCGGGCCGTGGTGCCGAAGGTCAGGACGTTGGGGGCGAGCGCGTCGCCGAGCGTCGGTTTGACCTCAATGGCGTCGAGCAGGGGCTCGCCCTTGGCCGTGGCCAGAGGCCGGGCTTTTTCCTTATCCCACCACGCGGGGCTGACGAGGGTCAGGCGCCCGCAGCCCGTGTTGGCGCAGGCGCGGGCCGCCATGCCGATGTTTTCCGGGAACTTGGTTCCCACCATAATGATTTCCAGATGCCGCAGGGCGTCCTGCGAAGCTTGCACAAGCATACTCACTTCCGGGGAGACAGGGTGGCAAGGGCGTCCTCAAGCTGGCTCGCCGTGTACAGATCTCTGAGCACGATGGGGCTGTTTGAGAGGAGGCCCTTGGGGAAAATGGCCGTGACCGGGATGCTGACGCTGCCGATGGCGCGGAGCAGCGCCTGCGCTTCCGGGTCGGGCCGGGTCAGGTCCACCTTGATGAGGCGGAGCCCGTAGCGTTCCGTGATGGCGTGCAGGCGTTTGGGCGTCAGCACGGTCTGCTCAAGGAATTTGCAGGACGGGCACCAGTCCGCCGTGAATTCGACCATCAGCGGTTCTTTTTTCAGCAGCGAACGGAACGTGTCCGCCCGGAACGTTTCCCACGGCGCGGGTTCGGGCGCGGGCTGCACGCTCCACCAGATGGAGCCGCATACCATAAGGAGCGCGAGCGCGCCCGTAAAGAGCTTTTGACGCCCCGAGGCCCGCAAGCCTCCCCAGTGGCCCCACATCCACGCCGCCAGCGCGCAGACGAGCAGGGTGACGAGCGCGGCGAGCCGCTGCGACTCGGGGAGAATGGACAGTAGGTAGATGGCGGTACCCATGAGAAAGAAGCCGACCAGCCGTTCCATGATCCCGGTCCATGCGCCGGGCTTGGGGAGGATGCGGGCCGCGCCGGGCCAAGCCGCCAGGACGAGGTAGGGCAGGGCCATGCCGATCCCGGTTGCCGTGAATACGGCGACGATCACGGGCAGGGGCTGGAGTGCCGCCCAGCCGAGCACGCCGCCGAGCAGAGGGCCGCTGCACGGGGTGGCCAGCAGGGTGGCGACGAGGCCGGTGAGGTAGGCTTGCGTTTTGGGGTTGCGTGACGCGCCGACCTTGAAATCGAGCACGGGCAGCGTGAACACGTCGAACAGGGAGAGGGACAGCAAAAAGACGAGGATCAGCAACCCGTACACGAGATGGGTATTCTGGAACAGGCCGCCCCATGCCAATCCGAGCGCGCCGACGCAAAAGGCCAGCACGAGGAACCACGTCAGGATCCCGGCGGCGAACAGTACGTTGTGCTCGCGGAAATGGGCGAGGCGCTGACCTTCGGTCTCATAACCCGACGAGCTCAGCAGGGCGGAAACCTTCATGGTCAGCACGGGCAGCACGCAGGGCATGACATTGAGGATAAGGCCAGCCAGCAGCCCGAGGAACAGGGCCGTGCCGAGGGCTGTAGGCTCCAGCGATTCCTGCGGGAAACGCGGCGTGAACCGCCATTCGTCAGGCTCAGCGGGGTTTCCGGCAAGCTGGACGGACGGCCCGGAAAGCGGCGTCAGCTGGGTGACGGATTGCTGAGGGGGGGCTTGCGGAGAAACGGGTTCGGAAGAGGCGGGGGATGTTTCGGCTTTACCGAGTTGCCCATACGCCTCCAATGCGGCTGGGCTCGGCGGAGGCAGCGTTTCGGGGAGTGCCAGGGAAAACGTTTGCTGTACGGGGACACAGTTTTTGTCCGAACAGAGGAGCATGGACAGATCGGCGGAGAGGGGGCCGGATACGGGGGCATCGAAACGGATGAAGATCGGGAACCGGGCGGTATAGGCGAGAATCTGCTTTGCGGGCTCGAATGTGTCGGGCGTAAGCCGGCCCTGCGGGTAGAGGACTGCGGCTGCGGCGGGTTGTCCCTGCACGTTGCGGACGTTCAAACTGGTGGGAATGGGCGCGTCCGCATAGTGGGAGTAGGTGTGATAGCCTTTCTGCGGCGTCACCCAGAGTACGGCCGCAGGATGCCCGTCCAGTTCGGCATATTCCGTATCCAATGAAAAAGGAAGTGATTCTGCGTGAGTAAGAGACGCAGCATACAGCAGGAAGCCTGTTACAAGGCAGAGTACGAGCCATATATGGAGTGTGTTTTTCGTTTTCATGGGAGGGACGGTAGCGTTTTTTCCTTTCTTTTGCAAAAAGGGTGTTGACACTCACCCCTTATTTGGACTAAACCTCTTTTCACGCCGCGAGGCACGGGTCATTAGCTCAATTGGTAGAGCAGCTGACTCTTAATCAGTTGGTTCGGTGTTCAAGTCACCGATGGCCCACCAGCAAAAAAGAACATCCCGACAGGTTTTCCTGCCGGGATTTTTTGCGTTCTTTCGCCGGGAGGCAGCGTTTTTCTTAGGGAAGGCGGGGTGTTGGAATATGCCGGTGCGGAGCTTCTGCTTTGTTTCTTGAGTTGTGCCGGAATCATCTGAAAAGGACGGAGCGGAGTATCGAAAGACCGAGAAGGATATTGCCGACCGCGAAACAGCGGCGCAAGGCCTGCATCGGCAATCGCGGCGAATGGGCCAGCCGTGCGCCTACAACGGCCATGCTCATGCTGGAAACCAGCAGGCAGAACATCCCGGGAAGGTACACGAAACCTACGGAGTAGGGAGGGAGTTCCGGGAAGTTCCACCCTGCGATGGCATATCCGAGGGTTCCGGTCAGGCTGATGGGCAAGCTCAGGGCGGCGGACGTGCCCACGGCGTCGGCCCAATCGATCGCGGCCCAGACCAGGAAAATCACGCAGAGCATGGTCCCGGCGATACCCGCAAGGCTCGAAATCAGGCCGATGAGTATGCTGACCGGAAGCATGGCCCGTTCGAGTCGCCCGGTCTTGGGGCGGGGGGTGGAATTGAAGAGCAGATGAACGCCGACCAGCATGACGAAGAAGGCGAAAAAGCCGCGCAGGAATAATCCTGGAAGGTGTGGAGCGAGAAGCGCGCCGCCGAGCGTGCCCGCAATGATGCCGGGGGCCATCTTTTTCCAGATGTCGGCGCGCACGGAACCATAGCGCCTGTGCGCCAGCACGCTGGAAAGGGATGTGAACAGGATGGTGGCGAGGGATGTACCAAGCGACAGATGCTGCGTCGTGTCCACGGAAAAACCGAGGCGGTCGAAAAATACGTTGAGCAGGGGCATGATGATCACCGCCCCGCCGACACCGAGAAGCCCGGAAAGGAGCCCCACAAAGGCACCCCCAAGCACAAGAAGCCCAAGCATGGAAAGCATGACGTCCCTATGGCCTTTCCAAAAAGACAGAAAACGATTCCGATTGCCTCATCATGTCGGGAGGTTCCTCCCGGAATCCAGTGATAGCATATCAACCGGCAGAGATCGATAGGCTTCCGGGATGTCCTCCGGATGCACGGCTAGCCCCTCCAACTCCCCACGGGAAGTAAGCGCTTCCAGCCCACAGAGTATGGAGGAAAACATGCCGTCCTGTCCGCAAGGGCTGCGGGGCGGATGGAGGTGGGGAGAGGAAGGAGGGAGGAAAAAAGAAAAACCCCCTCCTGTTTGCATTTGCAATTGCAACTACAAGCGTGAGGGGCTTATTTTGAAGGGTAAACGGGTGTGGATTTGTATCGTACCTGTTCGTTTTGTTTTGGTGCCCAGAGCGGGGATTGAACCCGCACAACCTTGCGGTCCAGGGATTTTAAGTCCCTTGCGTCTGCCAGTTCCGCCATCCGGGCATGAGCTGTATAGAATACTTGTATCAGGGTGAGGAGTCAACAGCCGAGGCTGCTCTCCCTTTGGCTTCCGGTCCACGAAATGCATTCATTCCTGACAGGCTAGGATGCGTACTTCTCGAAAAAAGGAAGAAGTTCCAGCGGATCATATAGGATTTTGTCCGCGCCGCTTTCTTTCAGTTCTTGGGCTCCCCGAAATCCCCAGTCCACGCCGACCGCAGTCATTCCGGCATTGTGGGCTGTCAGCATGTCCACATTGCTGTCTCCGACAAAGACTGTTTCGTTGGGGATACTGTCGAGATGCCGGGCCGCGTTGAGGGCTCCGGTGGGATCGGGTTTATGGGGCAGGTTCGGCATAGCCCCCTGAATGAACAGGAAAGGACTCTCGGGAAAGTAGTGCTTGAGCATGTGGAGCGTCCATTCGTGCGGCTTGTTCGTCACGACGGCCAAGGGGATGCCGCGCCTTTGGAGTTCCTGCAAGAGTTCGGGGACATGCGGGTAGGGCCGCGTCTTTACGGCCCAGTCTCTGGCATAGTTGGCGCCCGTGCGTTCCACAAGTGCTTCGAAACCCGTAGGCCCGATGCGATCCGCTTCCCCTTCGGGCAGGGCCCGGCGGACGAGCATACGCAGGCCGTTGCCGACGAACTGACGGTAGGCGGCGACGGGATGTTGCGGGTAACCTGCTGAATGCAGCGCGGCATTGGCGGCATTGGCAAGATCGTCGAGCGTGTCCAGCAAGGTTCCGTCAAGATCGAAGATGGCGGCGTGATGGTTTTGTTTGTTCATGGCGATCCTCTGAAATCCGTTGTATCCACTGTGCCATACACAGGCAAAGGGAACGGGTGAGACGGTAGCATGACAAAGGACGCCGTGTCTTTCAAGCGGGAATCTTGTGCGGAGCGAGTGCAGTGGGTTGCATCGTGGCTGGATTTTGCTAACTCTAGCGCGGTGCCGCGGTATCGCGGCGATTTTTTCGGAAGCGGGGGCAGTATGGCGCAGGGTAAGGAACGTGCGGACGAGTTGGTTTTTGCGCAAGGTTTGGCGGAAAGCCGCGAAATGGCGAAACGCCTGATCATGGCGGGCAAAGTGGCGCTGGAAGATGTTTCCGGCGTGCGGCAAAAAGTGGATAAGCCCGGTCACAAATATCCGCTGGATACGGCCTTCGCACTGGTGGGCATCGAGAAGTACGTCAGCCGTGGCGCGTATAAGTTGCTGACCGCCATAGAGCATTTCAAGCTGGATGTGACCGGGTTCGTCTGTCTGGACGCCGGGGCTTCCACGGGCGGGTTTACGGACTGCCTGCTGCAGCACGGCG
>OLPH01003727.1_pt1 | contig 10201 bp, 3 predicted proteins | sample 1672951 | NCBI WGS metagenome assembly OLPH01 (sample SAMEA3136740, study PRJEB25190) | human gut metagenome
CTACTATACGACAGGATCCGCAAAATATACATATACACCTTTGAGCCGTACGAGGTCGAGACCCATTTCTGTAAAAGCTGCGTGGATTGCCTTTTCAGAAAGTGATACGTTTTTCTTTGCATCACCGGCTTTGACGACGTATTGTGCCCCGTCATCAAGTGGATAAATCCGCAGGGTTACTCCATCATAATCGAGACGGAACATGCCACTGCCATCTTCTGTCTGTATGTTCGTTTTGATGGAACGGCTGTGCAGCTGAGGCTGTACCGGTTCCGTCAGGCGCATGCCCGTCGGCGAAAGCTTCGTTGTTTCTCCCGCCTGGGAAACACCATAGGTGCCATACTGTTTGACTGTATTGTCCTGAACACGGAAAATCGGCATAGAAATTTCTATTTTGTGCTGCGGCCGGCCACCCTCACGGTTCCAGACATCCTGATTCGTAATATCCGGTTTGGTCTGAACAATCTGCAATGTCGCATCTCCACCGGAAACGAGATAGTTCTTCAGAAAATCAGGACCGCTGAGGAATGTTCCAAAGGAATATGTACCTGGCCAGTTTGTCCGTGTATTGCCATTGAGATAGCCATGACCATAGTCACCATAATCATAGCTCAGACCTCCCGGCTGATCCCCGTTGGTCAGGCCCGTAACGCGGGACCGGGTCGTCCGTACTACACCGTACTGGGTGAATACGTCATCCGTATCAATACGGAGGGGGGCTTTATTTACGATGATGTCCCCTTCGATGGTGACGATGTAGTTCTTCCGGGCATCACTGCCATTTTCATGGACGATACCGCCACCATCCGATTCCATGTCATTGTAATACGTCCCGGCATCGGCCGTAGTCCGGCCGGCCCGGTTGGTTTCATACGCTCCGCCAGCCTTCGGCGTCATGGTCAGGCCAACCGTAGAAATAGTATCCCCGTTCACCAGATTGGGATTGGACGATTCCGTAAAGGTTGTCTTATCCGAGCCATAAGTCTGAATCATGTCGTTGGTAACTTTGATGGCTACCGGTGTCAGAGTAACCGTACCGGCCTTATCCAGCACCACTTCGTAGTTGTCCAGGGACTTATTGAAGTCCGTCGCAATGCCATAGCTGTCCAGGCTGCCATCCGTCTTGTACTTTACATCGTTGGTCCGGTCCTTACTTACGAGAGCACCAGATGTGTTGGTGATACCGATTTTAGACGTCAATTCAACCAGGCTGTCCCCGTTTTTTTCACCCTTGACCGTAGTAGCACTATCCAGATCCTTCTGAACTGCCCCGGCATCCCCATAGGCTTCCGTATAGTCGCCAGTGAACAGATGCAGTGTGGCTTTGTTGATGGTGGCATTGCCGTTTTCGATCTCGATGTTGTAGTTGTCCAGTGTCTGGTTGGTAGACCCTTCCAGGTAGTATGGCCCGCCGTTCACCGTCTTGGTCACCTTGCCGGCCTGTTTTTCCTCTGCGGAAGCATCGCCCGTATTGGTATAGGTGATATTGCCCGTGCCGTACGTCCCATCGAGGGCACTCGTCACCACGCCTGAGCCGTCCCCGTTGGTCAGGCCTTCGATACTGCTGGTATCATAACCATACTTGCTGGTATCAAAAGCTGTACCATAGGTGGTGGAAACATCGTTGAGCTTCACCTTCACAGTAGCTTTCTTCACCGTGGCCTTGCCGGTCAAGTCAGAGTTCACTTCATCAATTTCGTAATTCTTGGCCGTATCACCCTTCAGGGTAAACGTTCCTGTCAGACCATAGTCTCCTGCATTCTGGGTCTTGACAGCGGAATTGTTGGGATCAGACTTTTCTCCGCTATTGGAATAGGAAACTTCAATTTGATTGTTCCTTACGTTGTCCTCTGAATCCCCATTGGTGTTACCAGCCAGAGTATAACTGTACGTATTGGGATCAAAAGCAGTTCCGTAGGCAGTTTCCGTATTCCCCACCTTCAGGGTCAGTTTGGCCTTTTCCACCGTGGAAGTCCCCGGGTTCACCACTTTGATGTTGTAGTTGTCCAGGGTTTTGGAGGTGTTGCCGGTGATCTGGTAGCTGCCGGCGTTCTGGGTCTTGACATTTTCGTTATTGGGATCGGATTTCGCCCCGCCATTTGCATACGTAAAATCGCTGTCCTGGAGAACATCGGTGATGACCGTTGCGGCATCCCCGTTGGTCAGCCCCTGCAGATCCGCCGCATCCTTTTTGTACCCATAGGTGCTGCTTTCAAAAGGTGTACCGTACGTAGTGGAGACATCTTTCAGTGTCAGTGTCAGATCCGCTTTATCCACGGTAGAGCTGGCTCCGTCGATGAACACCTTATAATTCTGCAGTGTCTTCTCCGTAGTCCCGGTCAGTTTGTATCCTGTGCCTGCGTTTTGGGTCTTTACATTCTCATTGTCCGGATCCGTAGCGTCCCCGGTGTTGGTGTAGGTAATATCCCCGTTGCCAATGGCTTTCGTCACTACATCCGTGCTGTCCCCGTTGGCCATCGCCAGCTTGCTGGCATCATAGCCGTACTTGCTGGTATCGAAGGCCGTACCGTAAGTGGTGGATACGTCGTTGAGCTTCAGATGGATTTCTGCCGGAGTGACTTCAGCCTTGCCGGCCTTCACGGTGCCGATTACGTAGTTCTGCGCCGTATCCCCGCTGAGCGTGAAGGTTCCCATCAGATCGTAGCTGCCCACATCCTGGGTCTTTACCTTGTCATTGGACGCATCGGATTTCTCCCCGCCATTGGTGTAGGTAACGGAAATCTTGTTGTTTTCTACATTTGCTACGGTATCCCCGTTGGCATTGCCTTCCAGGGTATAGCTGTACGTATTGGGATCAAAAGCAGTTCCGTAGGTGGTTTCCGTATTTCCCACCGTCAAGGTCAGTTTGGCCTTTTCCACCGTAGATTTCCCGTTGGTGATATGGACGTTATAGTCAGAGAGTTCCTTGCTGGCAGCCCCCTGGAGTTCATAAGTCCCGGCATTCTGAGTCTTCACCTTGTCGTTGCTGGCATCCGTTTTCGCCCCGGTATTGGTGTAGTTGAGGAATTGATCTCCCAGTACAGACTGGGTATCCCCGTTCACCAGCCCACCTTTGGCGTCATCCACCGTATAGCCATACTGGGTATCATCAAAGGCCGTCCCATAGGTGGTGGACACATCCCCCACCGTCAGGTAGAAATCCGCCGGGTTCACCGTGATGGTGCCACTGCCGGTGACCTCATAGTTGGCAGAAGCATCGCTGCCATCGCTAGCCTTTACCTCTGCACTGGAAGTCAGATATTGGTCTTCATATTTGCCTACATGGGCCGTATCGTTGCTACCCTTGCTGTCAGCATAAGTACCATCAGTAGAAATGGTATACTTGATATCGCTATCAGTCAGAGTATCTCCGTTTACCAGCTGGGTTTTGTCGTAAGAAGGCGTCCCGCTCTTCACCGTGGAGTTGCCATAAGTCTGGGTACCATCGGTGTTGATGGTCAGTGTCTTCCGGAGGATTTCGATATCCCCATTGACCGTTTTCAGGTCATACCCGTTCAGCGCCTTGGCCCCATTTTCCTCCACATTGAATACATAGAAGGCCCTGTTCCCATCAGAAGCTGTCTTGTCTTCGTCCCCCTGGGTCCGGGTGGCCCCTGCTGCCGCCCCATCACTGGAAACAGCCACAGCATTCGTTCCGGTTTTGTTTCCATCGGAACTGGTCACGTAGGTCAGATAATCGGCTTCATTGAAATTGCTGAACTGGGTCACATCGACATCCTTGCCGGTGGAATCCGTATAAGTGGCCGAGGTGCTCAGCAGATCCCGCAGTTGGTCATCGGTAAGGGTATCCCCGTAGGTTTTCTTCTGGCTGCCTCCGGAAATGGTGATCACCGGAGTCACCTGGAAGATGAACTTGTTGCTGCTGGTATCAGTATAGTCCGTCAGTGTGTTCTTGGAACTGTTTGTATTCACCGTAGTGTTGGAGCCGGATTTCGCCGTCCACTGGGCATTGGTGCTACTGTTCAGATTGCTGCCCAGGCTGGTGCCATAGTCGCTGGGGGAATTCACATAGACCTGCCAGGTGCTTCCGGTGCCGGTGGTGATGGCAGAAGTACCGGTGGTGCTGTTCACCAGAGAGCCCTGGCTGCCCTGGGCATCGACCACCACAGCGCCTTTTGCCGTGCTGGCCGCAGCCAGGGTGCCCTCTGTGGCATTGCCATTGTAATCCACGCCGGCGTCCAGGGTGATCTTACCGGTCTTCCCGGTGGAAGTCAGACTGATCTTGCCGCCGTTCAGGGTGCTGTCACTATCTGTATAGCCGTCGGATTCCACGCCGTGGACGGTAAGGTCACCGGCTGATTTGATGGTTACACTGTCCAGCTGGAAGGCGGTGTTCTGGTATCCATCGCTGCGGGTGGTGATGTCACTGGCAGAAGCGGTGGTATCCGTGGTGCCGGAATGGATTTCCCCGCCTACCGATACGGTACCCCCGGAAATGTAGACCCCATGGTCCGCATAAACAGTGCCGTATTTATAGTTTGTGGCTTTATTGTTTTCATTCCCGATGGTCACAGCCCCGGTGCTTTCAATGTTCACCGTATCCAGAGCCTTGCCTTTCCCGATATCCCCTTCCAAGCTGACAGCGCCGCTGCCGGCTTTGATGTTCAGGCTGGAATTGGCCAGGTTGGTCTCCTTGATAAAGCCCACGGTGGTATCCCCGCCCATGGCCGCATCGTCCCATTTGCCGGTGGTGCCAAACCCTACGGTCAGGAACGGTGCACTGTTGTCCGGCTGGGAACGGGTCTTGTTCCCGTCTTTATAGGTATCCCAGTTCACATACCCATAAACGGCTTTCCCATAATTCCCGCTCTGCCAGTTAGAACCAGCATTGCTGTAGAATTGGGTCCCCTTGCCATTATTGGCTTCCCCTTCCGGGCCGGTGACCCAGTACATGCCGTCCTGATAGGTAGGATCGTCGGGCATGCCGTAAAAGGAATAAGGATAGAGCTTGTCGTTGGTGCTGCTGTTGGAACCTTTTTTGTTCAGTACGCCGGAACCCCGGCCACCGGCCCAGAGGATCTGCTGGCCGTTAGGCGTGGTCAGGGAGTTTTCCAGGATGGTGGTAATGGTGGCCAGGTAGGAATCCCCTGCAGCCGAACCGCCTTTGGTATTTCCCTGGGCCAGTTCCTTGGATGCAAACCAGTTGGTAGCCAGGAGATGGCTGATGTCGTCCTTGATATTGGCGTAAAGAGTCTGTCCGTTCAACGTGGTATCGGTGCTGGCCGTACCATTCGTGAAGCTTTCAACAGCCGCGGTCAGATAGGTTTTTAAATCGGCTGTGGTCATGGTTTTTCCGGCCGAATTTTGTACAGAAGTAGTAGTCTTACCGCCACTTGTAGCAGTTACCACCTTAACCCCACTGCTCTGGCTGATATATCGATTGGCAAAGTTAGCTGCGTTATAGGTGAGCTGGTAGTTCAGCCATTGTTCCAAGGTCATTTCGCCTTAGGTGATGACGACGGAAGCATATCCCGTCCCCGCACTTGTGCTGACGCTGGTGGAGCTCCCGTCTCCCAGCCAGCGGACATTCTGGGTATCGGCTTCAGAGAAGGTGTAATGGGGCTGTCCATTGCTAAAGCTCTGGGCGTCTGTGGTGTATTGATAAGTCCCGTCTGCATTCTTCACATAGTTGCCGCCGGTGTCTTTCACATAGTTAACACCCTGGTAATGATAGGCCGGGACCGTACCTTTTTCCAGGTATTTTTCCACCGTCTGTTCCACCAGGGTATTCCAAGTGTCCGTCCCGTATACATAGGCCCCATAGCTGTTCCCGGAGTTGATGATCCCGGTGGCCGTCACATCTCCGCCCCCGGAATCCAGGGGCAGAGTTCCCCCGTTGAGGCCGATGGCGATTTCCCCGTTAAGGGTGATCTTCCCGCCGCTGGTCTTGATCATCCGGTCATCCTTTGCCCCATCCGCTGTACCGCTGCTGTCCACATGGCCAAAATAGGTACCGACCGTATGGCCCGCAGGATCTGCACTGCCGGTAAGGGTACCTTTTCCATATCCTTTGGTATTTGCAGAATCACTGGTATATTTCACCGTCCCGCCGGAAGCGGATGTAAAATATCCCCCGTTAGTGTTGATATCCGCATTGATGATTACGGCACCGATTTGGTCCCCGTTGCTGTCCGCATTCAATACCACATTCAGTTTATTGGACGTAGAGGAGATATTGCCATTGACGGTGATGTTCCGCATTGCATCCAGAGTAAAGGTGGCATCGTCTCCTGCCGTCTTATCGATGTCATTTTTTACGATGATATTGGCCGATCCGTTAGTGGCCGCTGCCTGGATGGTCACATTCGTACCCGCATTCAGCATTTTTTCCACCATATCAGTGGAAATCCAGGTTACAGCACTGTTTACGGAAGAAGCATTGGCGGTGGTAGCATCGGGGTCGTTGTAGCCGATGGAAGCACTGCCCTTGGTAAAATCAGAATCCGCGGCGGTTTTCTTTTCCGCATTGTCATAATTACTTGTCGTTGTGGGATCACTGTCGGCGATGATTACGTCCAGCGGATCCAGCAGCCATTCCCCTGCCTTGCCGCTGACGCCTTTTGCATCGATTGTGAGATTATCCCCCAGGTTCAGCACGTCGCCGGAGGTTTCGATTTTGCCGCCGTCCACATCACCGCGGGCGAGGAGGTTTGTCCCGTCATGGACGATGGTCTTTTCACCGATGACTTTGATATTTCCTGCGTCCTGGCCTTTTTCCGTACCGGAAGCGTCCAAGGTTCCACTAACATCGACCTGTCCATGATCTCCGCCGTCGAGAATGATCTGGCCTTTTTCATTTTTACGCAGCGTCTTAGCTTCAATGGTGCCGCTGTTGTTGACGACCGTGCTCAGGACATCGCCGGCACTTTTAGCCGTCATGACAACGTATCCGCCATCTGCTTTGAGCGTACCGCTGTTGAGAGACTGTGCCCGTGCCAGCGTACCATCGACAGTGAAATTCAGTTTGCCATCAGCATCACTGGACAGATTCAGATTCTTTGCTGCCGTAAGAGCTACCATACCGCCGTCATTAGCAATGGTACCACTGTTTTCTACATTTGACGCATGAAGAGCGACCAGACCGCCCTGGGCCTTGATGATTCCTTCATTGATAACAGCCGCATTGTTTTCATTATCGACAGCGAGATTCAGAGAATCCTGGCTGCTGCCGAAGTGATTCATCGTGTCATCAGCGAGACGGGCCGTCGAAGCGACGAGTCCTCCTACATCAACACTGGCATTTTTACCAAATACGACACCATTAGGGTTGACCAAAAAAACATGTCCATTGGCATTCAGGTTCCCTTCGATCAGGGACTGCTGGCCACCGGTAACCCGGTTCAGTGATACGGCATTCTTATCAGGCTGTGCATAACGAACTGTTTCATTTTTAGCTATATCAAACTGCGTCCAGTCAATAGCCATGCGGTTGCTATTCTGTTGAACCGTCATCGTTTGTCCTTGTTCTACAATGGACCCATTGCCGGACCGGATGGTTCCGCCCGAAGGCATAGCCTGTACAGAGCCACCCAGCGCCATGGCCAGGAGGACCATGCCAGTCAGCCGATGTTTCCATTGGTTTCTATTTCTATATCTCATATATATCCGCTTCATTCCTTTCTTATATATACATATTCTTAGAAATATACGCCTGTGCGGAGCCAGAATTGTCCATTGCTATGGCGTGTATCACTGACCGGTTCTTCGGAACCCAGTTTCCATGCATAATCAGCCCGGACAAACCAGTCTTCATGACGGGACCAGATAAGCCCCAGACCGATGCCCTGCAGATTGCGGTGGTTTTTGGCACCAGGATTCAGACTGCTGTCCTTATTGATCCAGATGCCGCCGTGTTCCAGATAAGCGGCCAGCTGCAGCTGCTGGTCATTCTTCTTGATAGGCAGCTGCCAGCGCAGTTCAGCCCGTGTCAGATATCCCGTATCGCCGGAGGCTTCACTGGTCGGATAAGCCCGTACGCCGTACGGCCCGCCGAGATAGAAATGTTCGGACGAATCCAGGTTGGAAAAAGCGTATTGGCCCCGTGCTGTCAGGAGCAGATACAGGCGGCTGTTGATATTCTGATGTCGTTCGATATACCCCCGCATTTTTTCATATGTTCCCGTCGTCCGGGGGCTGTTGGCCAGAAGCGGAACAAAAGGATTGGATGAATTATACAGTGCATCGTTGGTGATGTGCCCCCATTTATAATCAACACGCCAGTTCGTGAACCCTTCATTATCCTGGCTGTCCCCGTACAGGGAGAACACGGCTGCGTTCCCCGTCTTATCTCCATAGGTTGCATCCCACAGGCGGTATTCATCTTTCATACGGCTGTGTTCGTATCCGATGCCGGCATAAAAATTGTGCAGCCGGCTGCGCTGGATGGCATAATCAAATCCGATGGAAGCCACGCGGGACTGACCTACCCCGTCGAGATAGGAAAATTCATCTCCCAGATCATAACTCATGACGTTGTAACCGACAGTCATGCGCAGGCCATCGGTCAGGACAGGAATCGTATAATTGGCACCCCAGTCGAACATCTTGCGGCCGGAAGTAGCGATGCCCGTGTTCAGATGATCCCCTTCGTGGGCCAGATTGGTAAAATCATAATTGACACCATACTGGTTATACCCCATGGAGCGGCTGCCATAGTTATCAGCCGTTGCCAGACCGTGTTTTGTCTTGTATGGATCGACATCGAGCAGGACATGAACCGTTCCCGGTTCACTGCCCTGGCTGAGCGTTACCTTGGCGTCTGCATCAGCCAGATCCGACAGGAGCCAGACGGCCCGTTCCAGTTCGGTCCGGGTAACGTAATCACCCTTTTTCAGGAACCCAATCTGCCGCTGTATGGCTGCGTCGTTGATTTTCGTATGATTTTCAACAGTTACCCCGTCAAGCCGTCCCACTTGCACGACATAGGTCACAGTCCCCTGGTCTATCTGCTGTTGCGGCAGATAAGCCCGTGCGACAAGATAGCCATGGTCACGAAAATATTTCGTGAGTACATCAGCCCCGCCCTGCAGCTGGGCAAAAGTGAGGTCTTTTCCCTTATTGTCCGCCAGCAGTGCCTGCAGCGTCTGTTCGGGATAGATATCCTGCCCGGTAATCTTGAATTCCCGGACGGGAAGGGTGACCTCTTTTCCCTCAATAGCCGATGATGTTCCCTGTTCAGGCGTCTGTACCTTGATATTTTTCGATGCTTCAGGAATGGTCAGTGCGCGCTGCCGGTCCCGCCATTCATTCTGCAGCATACCTGCATCAGCTTTGCGTGGCGTATCCCGCAGTCCTTCCGGCAGACCAGCCGGGATGGCCGCTTGTATACAGACAGCTTGAGCAGCTCCCAAAACAGCAGCTGCTATGATGATTCTAATTTTTCTGTTGTGACTCCTTCTCACAAAAAAATCCCCCTATACGTTGTCAAAACATCATGTATATAGCAATCAATAAATATAAATTATCAACTTGTAATCTATTTTTCTTATTCTACTTTCATATTATATAACAATATTTATTAGAATTCCATGATTATTCGTAATGTTAAATTTATTTTATAAAACGATAAAATAAAGCGCAATTATAAAAAAACATAATGTTTTAAACACAACTCAATCGTTCTAATATAAATACATTATATTTATTCGCTGTACCATATTCACTATCTTTTCCGTCTGGATATGGAAAACTGTTCTTTTACGTCTGTGTCCTACATCCGTTTGAGACACATATAAAAAATGTGCCCTGATGACAACAGGAACACGAAACACACCAGTGACATACTCATTCAGTATACTTGCCGAAGCCGGCATCTCTCAAATCCATCATAAAATATCACAAAATCCCAAATAGGGAATACCTATATTTATTTCGCGATAATATGCGATACGAAAATATTTTTATAAACACAAAAACGGCTCTGTACGATATGGCTACATATCGTACAGAGCCGTTTCATTGCTTTGGCGGAGAGAGAGGGATTTGAACCCTCGGTACAGCTGTAGCCGTACACATGATTTCCAATCATGCTCCTTCAGCCACTCGGACACCTCTCCATGCCTTACACATTGTTGCACTCTATGAAGTTTTCACGGTGCTGTCGGGATCAACACCCAATGTGTAAATATGGTCGGGGCGACAGGATTCGAACCTGCGACCTCTTAGTCCCGAACCAAGCGCG
>OLPH01003728.1_pt1 | contig 10201 bp, 4 predicted proteins | sample 1672951 | NCBI WGS metagenome assembly OLPH01 (sample SAMEA3136740, study PRJEB25190) | human gut metagenome
GGCCCCGGTTCCTCTCCACAGATGCAATCCGGCGGGAAGCCCCGCCGACTATCCGCAGGTGAGTATGTCCTCCTTTTTCTTTGGCCGCCTGACCGACTGGGTCCTCCGCAGACGGGGCGCGGTTGCCGTCCTGATCGTGCTGCTGACGGCGTTTTTCCTGTGGAAGATGCAGGATCTGCAATTCGACAATTCCAACGAGATATGGTTTTCCGAGGGCGATCCCTCGCTGGAGCGCATCAACACGTTCCACAAACTCTTCGGGAACGACGATTTCGTCTATTTGGTGTTTGACGCGGACACGCTGTTCTCTCCCGAATCGCTGCGCCTGCTTTCCGATCTCGTGTCCGATATCCGTAAAAAGGTCCCGTACCTGCGCGACGTGACCTGGCTTGGGAACGCCGAGCGCATCGAAGCCGACGCCGAGGGGATCGTCGTTTCGGATTTCATCGATCCGGAAACGTACGACGCCGCGTCCATGCCGGAACTCCGGCGGCGGGCGCTGGCCGAGAAGAACTATCGGGATAACCTCATTTCCTCGGACGGGAAGACCGTGGGGATGCTCCTTGAAATGCGGACGTATCCCAGGGACAGCGTGGAGCCGCGCTCGGAAGTGACCCATGCGCTGCGCGGGGTGCTGGCGCAGCCGGAGTATGCCGGATTTTCGATCCACGCCGTGGGCCAGCCCATCCTGCACAACGACTACAACGAGCTGTCCTTCAAGGAATCCGCTACCTTTTTCGGGCTGTGCCTGCTCATCCAGATGGTTCTGCTGTTCTGGCTCGGCAAGGGCGTGCGCGGCGTGATCGGCCCCATTTCCGTGGTGGTGCTGAGCGTGATCTGGACGCTCGGCATGATTCAGGTGCTCGGCTTTACCCTGAATTTGTTCATCATCCTTATCCCGACCCTGCTGATCTGCGTGTGCATCGGCGATTCCATGCACATCATCGCCACCTATAACCAGCACTGCCGGGAAGGGCTCGGTGCCGTCGCGGCCCTGCGGCAGGCCATGTCCGAGACGGGTATGCCGTGCCTGCTCACCAGCCTGACCACGGCGGCGGGATTCCTCGGTTTCTGCGCGGTGGATATCCAGCCGTTCCGGGAAATGGGCGTCTACGCGTCCGTGGGCGCGCTCATGGCCTATATCCTCAGTATCCTCGTCGTGCTGCTCCTTTACAGTACGGAGAGGGATAAGGCGCCGTCCGCGCCCACTCCGGGGATGCCCGGTGCGCCCGCCCGTACTGCCTCCCCGTCAACGCCGATCCGGATCGGAACGCCGGACATCTTCGACCGTTTCCTCGGCAGGGTCTACCTGATCAATGTCCGGTATCCCAAAGTATTGCTGGCGCTGTTTGTGGTGCTGCTCGGGGTGTCCGTCTACGGATACACCTTGGTTGAGGTGGAGACGGGCACGGCCCGGATGCTCTCGAAGTCCCTCCCGCTGCGGCAGGCCTACGACTTTGTGGATGAACGCATGGGCGGTTCCATGTCCGTCGAGATCATGCTCGACACCGGGCGGGAGAACGGGGTGAAGTCGCAGGCGTTCCTGCGCGGGCTTGAGCGCCTCCAGCAGCACCTCGATGTATCGCCGCTGGTCACCAAAACGGTCAGCGTCCTCGATATCATCAAGAAAATCAACGAGTCCATGCATGGCGGGGACAAGGCGGCCTATGCGCTTCCCGACGGGGACGATGCCGCCATCGCCCAATATCTGCTGCTGTACGAAATGTCCGACGGGCGCGAGCTGGACAAGCTGGTGAGCTTCGACAGCCGCGTGGTCCGCCTGACCGCCAAGACCCGCACCCTCGGCACCGGGGACGTGCGCCGCCTGTCCGAGGACGTCGCCGCCTTCTCGCGGGGCGTGTTCGGGGACACGGTCAAGGTGCGCATGGCGGGGAACCTCGACTGGACGAAGTCCATGAACGACCTCCTCGCGGATGGCCAGCGCCAGAGCTTTCTGGCGGCCCTGCTGGTCGTGAGCGTGATCATGTGCTTCGCGCTCGGTTCCCTCCGGCTCGGCCTCCTCAGTATGCTGCCCAACATCTTCCCGGTATTCGTCCCCCTCGGCCTGATGGGGGTGTCCGGGATTTACATGGACATGCCGCTCATGAGCTTCAGCGCGATCATCATCGGGGTGGTGGTCGACGACACGATACACTTCCTGTTTCATTACCGCGAATCCTTCGCCCGCACCGGCTCCTATGAGAAGGCGCTTGAAGAGACGCTGCTGTCCACCGGGCGGCCCATGCTGTTCACGACCATGACCATGCTGTGCGGGTTCTCCGTGCTCCTGTTCTCGGACATGGTGGGCGTGGTAAAGTTTGGGGGGCTCGGCTGCTTCGCCTTTGGCTGGGCGTTGTTCGCGGATTATTTCCTCGTACCCGCCATACTGCTGACATTCCGTCCGCTTAAAGCCCCTTCCAACCCTCCTTTTTCCGGGGAGACGGCGCGGAGGGGCGTATGAACGGCCGTATGATCGGGGTGATTGGCGGTACTGGCCGGGTGGGGCGCGAATGTCTCCGCTATCTGCATGAAAACACGGCGTTCGGGTTGCTCATCGGCGGGAGGAAGCCGCCGAGGGAAGCGCTTCCCGGTTCCTTCCTGTCCGTGGATGTCTTTGACGAAGCTTCGCTCGCCCGTTTTTGCGGACAATGCTCCCTTGTCATCAACTGCGCGGGGCCCGCTTCCGCCGTCCGGGAACGGGTGGCCGCCGCTGCGCTGGCCGGCGGCTGCCATTACGTTGATCCGGGCGGGTATACGCCGCTGTTTCCGATACTCTCTTCCCGGAGGCCGGAAATCCGCGCCAAGCGGCTGACGTTCCTGCTCACGCTCGGCATCCTGCCGGGCCTGTCCGAACTCTTCCCCGTGTATGTGGCCCGGACGTGCTTCGATCAGGTGGAAGGCTTTGAATACGCGTGCGTGGGGCGGGATCGCTGGACGTTCCCGTCCGCGTGGGACATCGCGTGGGGCGTCGGCAACATCGGCAACGGCGAAGCGCCCGTCTACTACGAACAGGGCGTGCGCAGGCAGGCCGGGCTGCTCGCTTCGGGCAGGCGCATGGATCTTCCCGCGCCCGTGGGGAGGCATACGGTCTTCCGGCTGATGCGCGATGACTTGCAGCGGTTTGTCGAGGAGTCAGGCATCAGCGAGGCGCACGTGTACGGCAACAACTGGGGGCGCTGGGTAACTCTTGCCACGGTGCTGGTACGGCTGGCCGGATGGTACGGCACGGAACGGCGGCTGGCGCAGTCGGCCCGGCTGATCATGCGGGCGGCGGAACTGGACATGCGCGGCAGGAAGCCGGGGTTCATGCTGCACTTGCGTATGCGCGGGACGCTGGGGGGCCAGCCCCGGAGCGTGGTCAGGACGTTGTTCCTTGAGGATACCTATCGGGCCACCGGATTGTGCGCCGCCATCGGCGCGCGCCTTGCGGCGGAGGGTATGGAGCCGGATGTGTTCCGGGCGGCGCAGATGCCGGATCCGCAAGCCTTCATGCGGCATTTTCTGGCGCAGGGATATGTGGTTACCGGGGGCGCTCTTCCCGGAGAATGGGGGCGCCTATGAAACTGTATGCCCGCCTCGTGGTCGCGCTCGGGTTCCCCATCGCGGCGGCGTGCACCCTGTCGCTGCCGTTGATCCTGCTCGGCGCCGTCGCCCCGGACCCGCGCCCGTGGAACTGGCCCACCGTGTACATCGTCGATTTCCTGTACGGGCTGGCGCTGTTCTCGCAGCTTGTGGGCTTCCTGTGCCGCACCTCGCGCAATCGCCTCTGGACGGCGGCTGTGGGCGGCTATACGGCCCTCGCCTTCGGTCAGGCCGCACTGGAGGCGCTGCTTGACCTGCTCGGCGTGCAGCCAGCCCCCATCACCGCAAAATGGTTCATTTTCCTCTTCATGTCCGCCGGGCTGATCCTCGGGGCGCTGATGCTGCTGCTCGCGTTCCGGCATGGGCGGTACTGGACGGCGTTTTCCCTTTCTCAGGAGCGTTGAACATGACGAATCTTGCCTCTGCCCCGGCTTACGGACGGCCCGGCGTGTTGCTCACCGGCGCGACCGGTTTTCTCGGCGGCTATCTCCTCAAGGAACTTGTCGAGCGTACCGAAATGCCGATCTATTGCCTGACCCGTTCGGACGGCACGCTCGGCGCGCGGGCCCGGCTCATGGACAACCTGCATTTCCTGTTTGGTGCGGACGCCGTGGAAGCGTGGCCGCTTGAGCATCGCCATCGTGGAAGGGGATCTGGCGAAAGAGCGGTTCGGGCTTTCCGAAGCGGGATATGCGGAGCTCGCGGAGCGCACGGGCGCGGTCTTCCACGCCGCCGCCATGCTCTGGCATTTCGGCAAGCTGGAACAGTTCCTGAAAGTGAACGTGCAGGGCACGGAAAACCTGCTCGCCTTCTGCTCGGCAGGAATGCCCAAGACGCTGAACCACATTTCGACGCTGGCGGTGAGCGGGCGGCGCTGCGACAACCCAAGAACCTGTTCACGGAAGCGGACTTCCACGAAAGCATGGAATGCCCCAACGTGTACGTCGAAACCAAATACGAGGCGGAAAAGCGCCTGCGTCCCGCTATGCTCGCCGGGCACGCTGTGCGGATTTTCCGTCCGGGCTTTATTATGGGCGATTCGAAGACGGGCCGCTTCAAGAAGCACATCACGTCCGACGCCCAGTATCTGCACCTTCAGGGGCACATATTCATGCGCACGGCCCCGCCGCTGTATGACGATGACTACATGGATCTGACTCCGGTGGATTACGCCGCGGCGGCCATCGTCCATATCGCGTTCCAGCCGGACACGCCTCCGGGCACGTATCATGTGTGCAACCCGCAGCCCATCCTCAAGTCCCAGATATGGGACATCATCCGTGACTACGGGTTCCCCGTGCGCACCGTGCCAGCGGAGCGTTACCTTGAGGAAGTGCTTGATTCGGACGACGAACTTTTCTTGCGCGGCCTGCAAAGCGTGATCGTCTATCTGGGCGACTACGAGAAGTCCCCCGCCATCTTTGATGCCAGCGAAACGCTGCGGCGGCTCAAGGGATCGGGCATAAGCTGCCCGCCGCCCGATCCGGCCCTGCTGCGCCGCTATCTGGACTATTGCGTCGACATCGGCTTCCTGCCGCATCCCTCAACGCTTGGCGGGCTTGAATGGTCATGAGCGCTTCGTCTTTTTCCGGTTTTCCCGCGGATGCCCGCATTCTTGGCTTGGACATTGGTTCAATAAGTGTCGATGTGGTCCTTCTCGACGGGTTGGGGACGCCCCTGTACAGCCGGTATGTCCGTCATCACGGACAGCCGGATAAGGTGTTGTGCGCCGAGCTTGAGGCGCTGGAGCGGACGCACGCAGGCATCGCCGCGGCGGTCACGGGCACGGGCGCGGATCGTGTGGGCCGTCTGCTCGGCGCGTGCGCTGTAAACGAGGTCATCGCGCAGGTGGCGGCGGCTTCGTTCCGCTACCCGCAGGCGCGTTCCGTCATCGACATCGGCGGGCAGGACAGCAAGTATATCCAGCTTGAGCCCGCCGGGGAGGGGGACGGCCTGCGGCTCAAGGACTTTTCGGTCAGCTCCATGTGCGCGTCCGGCACGGGCAGCTTCCTCGATCAGCAGGCTACCCGCCTCGGCCTCGACATCGAAACCGAATTCGGGGAGGCCGCGCTCCGGTCGCGGGCTCCCGCCCGTATTGCCGGGCGCTGCTCGGTCTTTGCCAAGTCGGACATGATCCACCTTCAGCAGAAGGGCACCCCTGTGGAGGACATCGTGGCCGGGCTGTGCCACGCGCTGGCCCGTAGCTTTAAGGCCAACGTGGTGGGTGTGAAGGCGTTGGAACTGCCCGTGGCGCTGGTCGGCGGGGTTGCCGCCAACGCGGGCGTGGTCAAGGCCCTGCGTTCCGTCCTGCACCTTGAGGAGGATGGGTTGTTCGTGCCCGAGGATTTCGCGCTTTCCGGCGCGTTTGGCGCGGCGTTGTTTCTGCTTGGAGGGCAGGGGGAAGCCGTACCCTACAAGGGGCTGGCCGCGTTCCGGGAAGGGCTCCGGCAGCGGGTGCCCATGAAAACGCTGGTTCCGTTGCAGCCCGTCAGCGTGTCTCCTCCGGGATGCCGGGGAGCGTCGGATGAAGGGCCGAAGGTTTCCGCGGGATTCATGCCGCCGCTCCGTCCGTCCGCCTCCTCCCTGCCGGACGGAGCGGGAACGCGCGGTCTGCCGGGGCGTCCCGAGGCGCGCATCCCGGAGGGCGGCTCTCCGTCCTCCGCACCCCGCGAGCCGGCGGCTTCCCCGCTCGCGGCGGACGACGGCGACTCGATCCGGAGCAGCCTGTGCCTGCCGCTGGAGCGCCGTACCCGGGTGTTCCTCGGCATCGACATCGGTTCCATCTCCACCAATATAGTGCTCATGGATGAAAACCGTGAGGTCGTGGCGAAGTACTACCTCATGACCGCCAGCCGTCCCATCGAGGCGGTGCGGACGGGGTTCCGGGATATCCTTGAACGGTACGGGGAGCTTGCGGACGTGCAGGCCGTGGGCGTGACCGGTTCGGGGCGCCACCTCATCGGGGATCTGGCCGGGGCGGACGTGGTGGTCAACGAGATCACGGCCCATGCCACGGCTTCGGCGTTCATCTGCCCGGAGGTGGACACCATTTTCGAGATCGGAGGGCAGGATTCCAAGTACGTGCGGCTGGAGAACGGCCTCGTCAAGGATTTCACCATGAACAAGGCCTGCGCCGCCGGGACGGGCAGCTTCCTTGAAGAACAGGCGGAAAAGCTCGGCATCAGCATCAAGCGGGATTTCGCGCGTCTGGCCCTTGCCGCTGAGCACCCCGTGGACTGCGGCGAGCAGTGTACCGTGTTCATCGACTCCGAGGTGGTGCGCCATCAGCAGCGGGGCACGCCGGTCAGCGACATCGCCGGGGGCCTCGCCTACAGCATCGCCACCAACTATCTGCACAGGGTCGTGGAAAAGCGGCCCGTGGGTGATCATATTCTGTTTCAGGGCGGGGTGGCCTTCAATACGGCGGTGCTTGCGGCCTTTGAACGGCTCACCGGGAAGGCGATCACAGTGCCCCCGCACAATGAGGTGATGGGGGCCATCGGATGCTGCCTCATCGCGCGGCGCAAGATGCTGGAAACGCCGGGGTTCGCCACCGGGTTCACAGGGTTTGGGGTGCTCGAAAAAGGGTACCGGCAGGAATCCTTCCAGTGCAATTTGTGCGCGAACCAGTGCGATATCAGCAAGATATTGGTCGAAGGGCATCGGCCCCTGTTTTACGGCGGACGGTGCGAACGCTACGAGGTGCGGCGCTCTTCGGGGGGCGGGGGCCTGCGGGATCTGTTCGCGGAGCGCGAACGCCTGCTCATGTCCGCCTATCAGCCGAAGGGCAAGGCGGGCTCGAGGGGCGTCATCGGCTATCCCCGTATGCTGACCTTCCATGAATATTACCCGTTCTTTCAGGCCTTTTTCTCGGAATTGGGCTTTTCGCTCCTGCTTTCGCCGCCCACCAACGCGGAGATCGTCCGGCGGGGCGTTTCCGGGGTGGCCAGCGCCGCCTGCTTCCCTACCAAGGTGGCGCACGGACATGCGGCGTGGATGAAGGAGGCCGTGCTGGAAGGCAAGGCCGGGGCCATGCTCATCCCGTCCCTGCGGGAAACGTTCCCCACCGCCGAGGCGCATCCCTATGCCAACCATTGCAGCTACATCCAGTTCATCCCCGATCTGGTGAACGAGGCGTTCAAGCTGGAGGCGTCCGGCATCCTGCTGATCCGTCCGGCGCTGCATTTCCGCATGGGGCGGGAGCAGGTGCTGCGCGAACTGGAACGTACGGCGGCGTCCCTCGGCGTCTCTTCAAGGGCGGAGGTGCGGCGCGCCTGCGATGAGGCCTATGCCGCGCAGGCCCGGTTCCGCGAGGCCCGCAACGCCCTCGGCAGGGAGGCGCTCGACGCTCTGGGGCCGGACGGCAAGGCCGTGGTGCTGGTGGGCAAGGCCCACAACATCCACGATCCCGGCACCAACATGAACCTTGCCCGCATCCTGCGGGGCATGGGCATCCAGACCATCCCCAGCGATCTGCTGGATCTGTTCCATTCGCCGGATGTGGGCGAGGCGTGGCGCAATATGACGCTTGCGATGGGGCAGCGCACGCTTGCCGCCGCCGACATCATCCGGCGGGACGCGCGGCTCAACGCTATCTATCTGGCGAATTTCGGCTGCGTCAACGATTCCATGTACCCGCGTTTCTTTGGCAGGGAAATGGGCGAAAAGCCGTTCCTGTTGCTTGAGATCGACGAGCATTCCGCCGAGGCGGGCGTGGTCACGCGCTGCGAGGCGTTCCTTGACGCGGTGGCGAACTTCGACGCCGCGCGGGAGATCGCGCCCCGGCGCACGCGCAAGATCGAATTCGATCCCGGCGGCGATCGCGTGCTGTACCTGCCCCATGCCGCCAACGGCATGGCGGTGTGGGCCGCCGCGCTCAGGGCGCACGGCATCAACGCCAAACTCCTCCCGCCGCCCGACGAGCGGAGCCTCGAATGGGGCCGCCGCTGCCTCGACGGGAAGGAGTGCCTGCCCTGCACCCTCATGACCGGGGATATGGTGCGTCTGATCAAGGAGGACGGCGTGGACCCGGCGAAGGCCGCGTTCTTCATGCCCGGCTCGTGCGGGAGCTGCCGCTACGACCTTTTCAACACGCTCCAGCAGATCGTCTTTGAGGATATGGGGCTCGGCGGGGCGGCGCTTGTGGACGAGTATCAGGGTGCAAACCGCAAGCTCCACGCGATCATGTCCGGGGCCTCCTGCGGCATGTTGGCGTGGCGCGGCTTTATTGCGGCGGACATCTTGGAAAAGCTGCGCCTGCACATCCGGCCTTACGAGACCGGGGCGGGGGACACGGACAGGGCCTACTACGCCTGCCTCGACCGGCTCGTGGAGGTCGTGGAGGCAAAGGGCGACGTGGAGCGGGCCGTGATCGGCATGGTGGAAGCCATGCGCGCCGTGCCCGTGGATCGGAGCAGGCCGCGTCCCCTCATCGGGCTCGTGGGCGAGGCGTACCTCCGCAACGTCGACTACGCCAGCAACAACATCATCCAGAGTGTGGAGCAGATGGGCGGGGAGATACGTATGCCCGCGATCATGGAGGTGCTGTGGTACTCGCTCTACAAGCAGCGGTACTTTCAGGAACTGGGGCGGCACCGCGTCAAGGCGTTCATCCACCGCGTCCAGCACGGCATCCTCAACCGCATTGAGCGCAAGATGCGCCGCCATGCGGCCTCCGTGCTTCCCGATCCGTATGAAAAGCCCATCTGGGAGGTCATCGGGCAGAGCGGCCTGAGCCTCGATGCGGGCCTCGGTTTCGGGGCGTCCGTGGAAATGGCCCGCAGCGGCATCAGCGGGATCATCCACGCCATTCCCTTCAACTGCGTGCCGGGCACGGTGATCCAGGGCCTTGAGGGGCGCTTCCGTTCGCTGTTCCCCGGCGTCCCGTTCATGACCGTAGGGTTCAGCGGGCAGGCCGATCTCGGCGTCCGCATCCGTCTCGAAGCGCTGGTGCACCAGTGCCGGAGCCTCGCCCCGGGGCACGCCGCCAGAATATAACCCTTACCCGTTCACGGCGCGGTTGGCCGCCCTCCGGCGGGGTTGTCCCCCGGAATCAGGCTACGGCCGCCGCGCCGCCGAACAAGGAACGACATGTTTCGCTATACGAACCACGTTTGCAAGAAATGCTTCCTCCAGAACGATCCCTTCCACAAGGTCACGCTCAATGAGGACGGCGTGTGCTCCCTGTGCGCCAAACCGGCCCCGGAAGAGGCCCGGCGCGATTGGGATGCGCTGGAAAAACGCTTTGCCGCCCATCTGGACCGCGTGCGCGGCACCCGGCCCTACGAGGGCCTGATCATGATGAGCGGCGGCAAGGACAGCGCGTATCTGGCGGATCTCCTGAAGGAGACCTACGGGATGCGGCTTCTCGGCTTCATCATCGACATCAACTATGAGTATCCGGAGACGTTCGAGAACGCGAAGACCATCGCCCGGAAGCTGGATCTGCCCTATGTCGTCTTCCGGCAGGAACCGGAGGCCATGCGCCGCTACTACCGCTTCCTGTTCACCGAGAAGGCGCTGCTCCAGCCGGACGGCGGGCAGGTGTGCACGTTCTGCGGGCGCTTCCTCATCCATTCGGCGTGCGCGTTCGCCCGGCGCATGGGCATCCCGCTGGTGT
>OLPH01003730.1_pt1 | contig 10189 bp, 10 predicted proteins | sample 1672951 | NCBI WGS metagenome assembly OLPH01 (sample SAMEA3136740, study PRJEB25190) | human gut metagenome
AAGGTGACGCATCGGCGTTCCTGGCTGCAGAGCCGTGGAAAAGGGCGGGCCGGGGGGGCGCCGGAGACATGCCCGCCAGAGCGGCGGCAGGGCCAGAAAAACCCGCCCCAGACTTGCCTGAATGGGAAAAATGTGCTATAATTTGACGTTCAGAAAAGACAGAACACGCCCAGAGACCTGTGTTATGCTTACAAAAGCCACAAGGAGCGATACAAATATGTTGGAACTGAAAGGACTGACCTATCAGGTCGGCGACAATGGAGGGCAGACGGACATCCTCCGGGGGATTGATCTGACCATCCAAGACAATGCATTCGTGGTCATCACCGGCCCCAACGGCGGGGGAAAGACCACCCTGGCCAAGACCATCATGGGCCTGGTCAAGCCCACAGGGGGACAGATCCTCTGGAACGGCACCGACATCACCGCCCTGTCCATCACGGAACGGGCCAAGCTGGGCATCAGCTATGGGTTTCAGCAGCCCCCCCGGTTCAAGGGGCTGAAGGTGCGGGACCTGCTGGAGCTGGCCAACGACTGGGCCAGCGACGGGGGCTGTGAGGAGCATGAGCCGGAGGAGATCACCCGGGAGCAGTTCATGGAGCGGCTGGAGCCGGATGCGGTCCAGATCTCCGGGGACGGTTCCTTTGACTTCTGGTTCAACGACGGCGCGCTGTTCTGGGGGCACAGCATTCATGTGACCGGCTCCCTGGAGGGCGGACCGGAGAAGGCGGAGATGGAGGGCTGATGGGACCTGTGAGGATCATACTGGCGTCCCAGTCCCCCCGGCGGCGGGAGCTGCTGGAGCGGATGGGCATTTTAAATTTTGAGATCATCCCGGCCCGGGGGGAGGAGGTCCTGGACCCCGCCCTCCCGCCGGAGCGGCTGGTGGAGGAGCTCTCCCGCCAGAAGGCGGCGGAGGTGGCTGCCGGTGCGGCGCCGGAGGACCTGGTGATTGCCGCGGATACGGTGGTGGCGGTGGACGGCCGGGTGCTGGGCAAGCCGGCGGACCCGGAGGACGCGGTCCGAATGCTCGCCGCCCTGTCCGGGCGGGAGCACACGGTCTACACCGGGGTCACCGTCCGCCGGGGCGGGGAGGAGGCGACAGAGCATGAGGCTACCGCCGTCCGGTTCCGCCCGCTCACACCGGAGGAGATCCGGACCTATGTCTCCACCGGGGAGCCCATGGACAAGGCCGGGAGCTACGGCATCCAGGGGTACGGCTGCCTGCTGGTGGAGGGCATCCGGGGCGACTATTTCAACGTGGTGGGCCTGCCGGTATGCCGGCTGGGCCGGATGCTGGCCCGTTTTGGGATAGAACCTCTGGCGCTGGCTGCGGAGAAGGAGCGGGCGCTGTGAAGGACTTTTTTCGCAGAAACGGGTTCTGGCTGCTGGTCATCGCCTTTCTGCTCAGTGTGCTCATCGGCATCTCCTCCGCCCTGATGGGGGGCAACGCCGACCCACTCTCCGACCTGGTAAGCGCCGTCACCGCGCCGGTCCGGAACGGCGTGAGCGCCGTTGCCGACTGGGCCGGCGGCGTGTCCCGCTATGTGTTCCATTATGGAGAGATGGAGCAGGAGCTCCAGGACCTGGAGAAGAAGGTGGCCGAGCTGGAGGGCGAGCTCCGGGAGGGGCAGGAGGCCATTCAGGAGAACGCCCGCCTCCGGGAGCTGCTGGGCCTGCGGTCCAAGCGGCAGGACCTCACCTTTGAGTCTGCCAAGGTCACGGCGCGCTCTGCCTCCAACTGGCAGTCCACCCTCACCCTGAGCAAGGGGGAGGAGGCGGGGCTCCAGCCGGGCAACTGCGTCATCACCTCCACCGGCGTGCTGGTGGGCGTGGTGTCCGAGGTGGGCAGCCACACGGCCACCGTGAGTACGGTCATCGACACCAGCATGGAGATGGGCGGCATCATCACCCGAACCAACAGCGCCGGTGTGCTGGAGGGGGATTTTGCCCTGATGAAGGAGGGGCGGCTGAAGCTGAGCTATCTGCCCGACGGCGCCCAGCTGGTGGCGGGGGATGAGGTGCTCACCTCCGGCAAGGGGGACGTGTACCCCTCCGGCCTGGTGGTGGGCCAGGTGGAGGGGGTGTTCAGCGACGCCTCCGGGATGAACCGCTATGCCGTGGTGGCCCCCGAGGTAGCGCTGGACACCCTGGTGGAGGTCTTTGTCATCAAGGACTTCGACATCGTGGAATAGAGACGCTCCGAAATCGGACGCGCTGCCGCCCCCCAGCAATTTCTAACTCCTAATTTCTAATTTCTAACTGAACGGAGTGATACCGTGACCCGCCGGGACCAAATTCACAAATGGCTGATCTACGCCCTGGGGCTGTTCCTGGTCTGGGTGCTGGACGCCCAGATCCTCAACCGCCTGCCGGTGCTGGGCACCATCCCCATGCTGCTCCCCCTGGCGGTGGTGTCGGTGGCGGTGCTGGAGGGGGCCTATGCCGGGGCCGGGTTCGGCCTGGCGGTGGGCCTTCTGTGGGAGCTGTCCTATCCCGGTGGCTTCGGCGGGCTGGTGTTCGGCATGGCGCTGGCAGGTATGGCTACCGGCGCGGTGTCCCAGTACGCCCTGAGCCAGTCCTTTCTCAGCTGTCTGCTGTGCTCGGCGGGGGTGCTGGGGGTGCTGGACGGCCTGCGGATCCTGCGGATCCTGTTCCTCCAGGCGGAGACCCTGGACGTGCTGCTCCAGATCGCTGTGCCGGAGGTGGTCCTCTCCCTGTGCTGGACCCCCGTGGTCTATTGGATCTTCCGCCGGATCTACCGGCGGGTGGGCGGCACCAAGCTGGCCTGAGGCGGGCGGGGACCCGCGGGAAAGGAGATGATGGGACCCTTGAATCCCAAGCAGTTTCACAGTCGGATCTGGGGCGTGGTGCTGGTGCTGGCCCTGCTGCTCACCTTTTTGTGCTCCAACCTGTACAGCATCCAGTACACCAACGGGCCGGAGTACGCCGCCCAGGCGGTGGCCCGGGTGGCCGAGGTCGAGGACGTCCCCGCCAGCCGGGGGCTGATCCTGGACCGGAACGGAAAGGTGCTGGTCTCCAATGAGATCTCCTATCAGGTGACCCTGGACATGAGCCGGATGGGAGAGCCGGAGGAGCGCTGCGCCAATCTGCTCTCCCTGATCCAGGTGGCCCGGGAGGAGGGGGTGGCCTGGGCGGACACCCTGCCCATCTCCGCCTCTGCGCCCTTCACCTATACGGAGGAGCACCCCTTTTACACCGCCTCCACCAATGAAGCGGGGGAGCCGGAGTATCAGATGACCCGTCTGGGCCGTCTGGCGGTCTACATGGGGTGGATCGAGGACCCGGAGGAGCTGGCGGAGGGGGAGGTCCCGGAGCAGGACGCCGCCGAGCAGGAGGAGCCCGGCCTGTGGGACCGCCTGCTGACCCTGGTGGGCCTCCGGAAGCAGGAGGAGCCCCGGGAAGAGCCCCAGCCCTACCGCCTGCCCACCGCCGAGGAGCTGCTGGGCGAGATGTGCAGGGATCTGGACATCAAGGGCCAGGGGGCGGTGGATGAGAAGGCGGCCAGGGCGGCGGGAGAGACCGTGCCCACCCTGAACCTGGGGGATATGGACCCGGGGGACGCCCGGGCGGTGGCCGGGGTGCTGTATGAGCTCTACTACCGCAGCCGGATCGCGGACTGGCCCCCCTACTACTTTGCCGAGGATGTGGATGTGGACTTCATCACCCGGGTGAAGGAGCTGAACCTCCGGGGGGTGGAGATCGAGACCGCCTCGGTGCGCAAGTATGAGACCGAGTACGCCGCCCACCTGCTAGGCTACACCGGCGCCATCACCAAGGATACCTGGCCGTCCTATCAGGAGAAGGGCGGCTACAACATGAACGATACCGTGGGCGTCTCCGGCGCGGAGGCCGCCTTTGAGGAGTACCTCCACGGGACTCCGGGGCAGCAGGCTCTGGAGCGCAATGAAAATGGCAAGATCGTCTCCGCCCAGTGGCTGACGGACGAGGAGACAGGGGAGAGCCTGGCCCCCCAGCCGGGGAGCAACGTGTTCCTCACCATCGACCTGGGCCTCCAGCAGAAGGTGGAGGACACCCTGGCCGCCCGGGTCCCCGGGCTGAGCGACACGGTGGAGGGGGCGGCCTGCGTGGTGGAGGATGTGCGGACCGGGGAGATCCTGGCCTCCGCCTCCTACCCCACCTACTCCCTCCCCGACTTTCGGAAGGACTACAACAGCCTGCTGGACGACCCGCTGAAGCCCCTGAATAACCGGGCCTTCAGCGGTCTGTATCCCCCCGGTTCCACCTTCAAGATGATCAGCGCCATCGCCGGGCTGGAGGAGGAAATCATCACCCCCTCCACCATCATCCGGGATGAGGGGCAGTACACCTATTGGCCGACGCCCCAGCCGAAGTGCTGGATCTACCGCCAGTATGGACGCACCCACGGACCGGTCAACGTATCCGACGCCATCGAGGTATCCTGCAACTACTTCTTCTATGATGTAGGCCGGCGGGTGGGCATCGAGAAGCTGGACGAGTACGCCGCCAAGTTCGGCCTGGGTCAAAAGACAGGGGTGGAGCTGTCCGAGGCCGCTGGTGTGGTGGCCAGCCCGGAGTTTACCGAGTCCCTTGGGGGCAAATGGTATGAGGGCAACGTGTTGTCCGTGGCCATCGGTCAGGAGAGCACCCAGGTCACCCCCATCCAGCTGGCCAACTACATCTCCACCCTGGCCAACGGGGGGACGCGCTATACCACCCACCTGCTGAAAACGGTGAAGTCGGGAGATTTCTCCCAAGTCTCCTACGCGGCGGAGCCGGAGGTGGCGGGGACGGTGGAGATGAAGCCGGAGAACCTGGCGGCGGTCACCCGGGGGATGCACAGCATGACCACCGGGGAGGGCTCCCTGGCCCGTGTGTTCCAGGATGTCCCCGTCCAGGTGGCGGCCAAGACGGGCTCCGCCCAGGTCAACGGCCAGAGCAATTCCAACGCCGTGTTCGTCTGCTACGCCCCCTACGACGACCCCCAGATCGCCATTTCCATCGCCGTGGAGAAGGGCGGCAGCGGCTCCTCCCTGGCGTCCATCGCCGCGGAGATCCTTCAGTATTATTTCACGGCCCAGGACGGACAGGGGCAGCTCCCGGCGGAGAACACCCTGGTCCCCTGATGCGCTTTCTTTTGCTTTCAGCCGCGCCTGCGGTTTTGAAAAAATTTTTGATGCCCTCCTTTTTCGTATGTGGGCAGAAAGGAGACGTTTCCAATGTCTGAATGTACGCACGACTGTTCCTCCTGCGGAGCGGACTGCTCCTCCCGGGACCTGAAGGCCCCGGCCAACGCAAAATCCAAGGTCAAAAAGGTCATCGCCGTGGTCAGCGGCAAGGGCGGCGTGGGCAAGAGCACCGTCACCGCCTCCCTGGCGGCCGCCATGGCCAAGCGGGGCCGCAAGGTGGCGGTGCTGGACGCCGACATCACCGGCCCCTCCATCCCCACCGCCTTTGGCATCCATGAGCGGGCCATGGCCACCGAGGACGGGATCCAGCCCGCGGTCACCCCCGGCGGGATCAAGCTCATGTCCCTGAACCTTCTCACCGAGAATGAGACCGACCCCGTGATCTGGCGCGGCCCGGTCATCGCCGGCGTGGTCACCCAGTTCTGGACCGATGTGGTGTGGGGCGACGTGGACTATATGTTCGTGGATATGCCTCCCGGAACGGGGGATGTGCCCCTGACGGTGTTCCAGTCCCTGCCGGTGGACGGCATCATCGTGGTCACCTCCCCCCAGGATCTGGTGTCCATGATCGTCACCAAGGCGGTCCACATGGCGCAGATGATGTCCATCCCCGTGCTGGGCCTCATTGAGAATTACAGCTATTACCAGTGCCCCGACTGCGGGGCCAAGCACGCCATTTTCGGCGAGAGCCACCTGGAGCAGGAGGCCATGCAGCTGGGACTGCCCCTGCTGGCCCAGCTGCCTATCGATCCGGAGCTGGCCGCCGCCATCGACGTGGGCAAGGCGGAGAGCCTGCCCGTCAACTATCTGGAGGGCGTAGCGGAGCAGCTGGACGTCTGAAGCGGCGCGGTGCGCCCCTCCGGGCGCACTGCCTTCCACAGAGCGTAACAGTACGGCGCGGAAAAGAAAAAACGTTCGCGAGGACCGCGGGAGGCTGCGGTGCTCACGAACGTTTTCATTTTTTTGGGTTTGGACTGCGAACGGGATGCCAGGGCGGAGTCAGAGCGCGTCCGGCTGGCAGGCGGCGCGGAGGACGTCGTACAGTGTGACAGGCTGCTCCGGCGTCTGGCGGTTGAGCTCTGCCTGCCAATCCGGGACCTCTAGGCGGTCCAGGAGCAGGCACAGCAGCGCCCCAGTCTCATAGGGGATGCGGTTTGCTAAAACTTGAGCGTCCAGCCTGCCGGACTCGACCGTATTCCGCAGGTCGGAAAAGGGGACGTCTTTCACATTGTCGAAATACATGACGCCGAAGTCGTATCCCGTCAGCTGGGAGGCCCGGATCCCCACATAGGTGGCGGTGCCCTCCACGGTCTCCCGGGCCAGCTCCTGCTCCAGAAAGGCCGGATCTCTCTGGATCCGCTGTGCCACGATGTCCAGATACTGCTGTGTGTACGCCAGGAGCGCCGAGCGGTCTGTGCGGCCCGCCAGCAGGGCGTTCTGGAGGTCGGCAAGGACCTCGTACTCCTGGTACAGCAGCTCCCGGCCGTCTGCCGACAGCCCCTCCATGGAGTAGGTGCTGCCCGCGGGCCAGCCGTCCTGCATATAGTAGTGGAACGCCTCGTGGCTCAGAAAGGTGATGAAATGTGAGGCGGTATAGGGCTTGGACATGGCAGCTTCCGGGTCATATTGGACAAAGTACACTTCGCTGCCGAAGCAGGTGTAGGTCTTTCCGATGGTGTTGAAGTTTCCCTCTGCGCGGAGGGAGAGCAGCTGGGGCGCGAGGGGAGAGATCCGGTAGACCTCTGCGGCAAACCCGTCCGGCATGGCGAGCTTTGCTGCCAGGGGATTGCGGACGGGCTGCGAAGGCTGGATCAGGTAGCCGACGCCGGAGCTGCCGTTCAGGGCGAGGATGGAGCGCTCCTGCAGCTGGAAGCCCTCCCAGAGATCCTGGTCCGCAGTGCCCTGATGGTAGGTGTTCCACTCGTCTAACATAAATCGGTCCGCTTCCGGCAGGGCCTCATACCGGGCGTGGCCGCGGTTCCAGAGCACCGCGCCGAGGAGAAACGCGAGAAGGGCGAACAGGACCGCGGCGAGGACTGTGCGGGGGCGAAGAAATTTCTTCATCGTAAGCTCCTGACTGCGGCGGCTGAGCGCCGCGCGGGGGTGTGTGGATCGGATGCCCCTATTTTATTTGGTTTTTTGCAAAAAATCAACAGAAATCGTACAGACCGGGGGAGAATGGCGGGCAGAGCGCCTGCGGCGGAACTTGACAGGAGCTGCCAGGCAGTATAGAATAAGAACAACCGCAGAAAACTCCAACACAGGGGCGCTGGGAGCCATTCCCGGCTGAGATGGAGGGCGAGTACGCCGCCTTCAGTCCCTTATACCTGATCCGGGTAATGCCGGCGTAGGAAGTGAATGGAAATGCTTGACATTGTCCTTTCTTTCGTACCGCACTACACCCGTTGGGATGTGCTGCGGTACATCGATTTTCAGGAGGAAAAGACAATGAATCGTACCCATCTCTCGGTCCGGATGCTGTGCGAGGCCGCCGTTATGGTAGCCCTGGCTCAGATCCTCAGCTACCTCAAGCTGATGGAGCTGCCCAACGGCGGCTCCCTCACCCCCGCCATGTTTCCCATCATCCTGTTCGCGGTGCGCTGGGGGACTGCCCCCGGCCTGATGGCCGGCTTTGTGTTCGGCCTGCTCCAGCTGATCTTTGACGGGGCGTACGCCTGGGGCTGGCAGTCCATGCTGCTGGATTATCTGGCGGCCTTTACCCCCCTGGGGCTGGCCGGCCTGTTCAAGGGCCGGACCTGGGGCATCTTTGCCGGCACGGTGGTGGGCTGCGCCGGGCGGTTCCTGGTCCACTACATCAGCGGGGTGACCATCTATAAGATCCTGGTCCCCACCGCCTTTATGAACTGGACCTTCACCAGCCCCTCCTTCTACTCCATCGTCTACAACGGCTCCTATATGCTGCCCAACACGGTGATCGCCCTGGCCATCGCCGCGCTGCTGTACAAGCCGATGAAGCGGTATATCCTGGGACAGGACATTCAATAACGCCCCTGCGGGGCGGAAAGGAGCGCTCCATGGGCAAATTTGACGGTCTGCTGCTGGTCAGCGACTTTGATGACACCCTCTATGACTTCCATCACCGGATCCCGCCCCGGAATCTGGAGGCCCTGGGGCGCTGGATTGGCCAGGGCGGCCGGTTCACAGTGGCCACCGGGCGGGCCCACCGCACCTTTGCCCCTTATGCCCACCTGGCCCCCATCAACGCCCCGGTGGTGCTGTCCAACGGCTCGACCATCTACGACTTCCAGACGGAGACCATGCTGGTCCAGACCCTGCTGGACGACCGGGCTCCGGGGGATTTTCAGACTTTGATGGAGGCCATGCCCTCTTTGGGGCTGGAGACCTATCACGGGGAGGACATCTATGTGTACCGCCCCAATGCCATCACCGACGCCCACATGAAGAAGGTGGGCACCGACTATGAGGTGCGGGACATCCCGGATATGCCCGCCCCCTGGACCAAGGCCATCGTCCAGCAGGAGTACGACGTGCTACTCCGGGCCCGGGAGTGGCTGGAGGAGCACTGTCCCGGCCGGTATGAGGCCGTCTTTTCCAACCGCTTCTACCTGGAGATCACCCACCGGGGGTGCAACAAGGGGGGGATGGTGGCCCGGCTGCTGGAGATGCTCCACATTCCCCGGGAAAACCTCTACTGCGTGGGGGACAATCAGAACGACATCCCCATGATGGCCCTGTCCGCCATCCCATTCGCCCCGGCCAACTGCGCCCAGGAGGTGAAGGACTGGGGGGCGACCATCCTGTGTCACTGCGACGACGGCGTCATCGGCGACATCGTGGACCGGCTGGACCGGATCTATCCGGACAAACATTGAAATCTGAGCCCGGCGGGAGGAGCCTATGCCCCCCGCCGGGCTGTTTTCTGCCCATTCCGCCCCCAGGTGGACCGGAGCCTGAAATTTTAATAGAATTTAAGAATTTCTACCGGGAAACTTAAACTCCGGGGTGTACCCTGTACCGGAATGAAAGAAAAGTGAGGCGGTACCATGGGCCGGAGCAGACCTTCTGAATATGATGTGTGGTTCGATTGGGAACCCTCAGACCGGACGGAGGCGCGCCCCCGCCGGACCCAGAGGAGCGGCCGCCGCCCGCGGCGGCGATCGGGACTGTTCCGGTGGGCGGTGGTGCTGGGTTTGTGCGCCCTGCTGGTCCTGGGGGCGGGACGGCTGTGGGACGGGACTTCCCCTGCTGCGGTTCCCGGGGGAGACAGGGTCCAGACGCCCTTCCAGCCGGGGGCGGAGCTGCTGGACCAGCTTCAGGTGCTGGCCCGGGAGGAGCCGGCGGCGGAGGTCCTTCTGGCCTGTCCGGAGGACTATCCGGAGGAGCTGCTGGAGCTGGCGGTCCGCAACCCGGAGGCCCTGGACTTTGTGGTCCGCTACCCCCGGGAGAAGGACGCCCAGCCTGCCGCCTCTGTGGGTGCGGTGGAGCGGGGGACCTTCCCCCAACTGATGCAGTGGGATCCCCGCTGGGGCTGCGCCCCCTACGGCGACGGCCTGATGGCCCTGAATGGCTGCGGCCCCACCGCCCTGTCCATGGTGGTATGCGGCCTGACCGGGGACGGATCGGTTACCCCCTGGACGGTGGCCCGGTACGCGGATGAGGCGGGATACTATGTGGAGGGCGCGGGCTCCAAGTGGGAGCTGATGTCCACCGGCTGCCAGCACTTCGGCCTCTCTGCCCGGGAGCTTCCCCTGGACCGCTCTGTCATGGTGCGGGCGCTGGAGGACGGGCAGCCCATCGTGTGCAGCGTTGGCCCGGGCGACTTCACCACCTCGGGGCACTTCATCCTGCTCACCGGAGTGGAGGACGGAAAGTTCCGGGTCAACGACCCCAACCGCCGCTCCAACAGCGAGAAGCTGTGGGATTACGACACACTGGCCCCACAGATCCGCAATCTCTGGGCCTACACGCTGGCGGGATAAAAGAAAAAACGCCGCCGCGCTCCAGTCCTTATGGGA
>OLPH01003741.1_pt1 | contig 10146 bp, 10 predicted proteins | sample 1672951 | NCBI WGS metagenome assembly OLPH01 (sample SAMEA3136740, study PRJEB25190) | human gut metagenome
AGATGCGGATGAGCATCTTAAATACAGCGACTACAGAGCAGATGGGATATGGTATTTTTTCTTTTTTCGTCTATATTAAATCTACAAATCAGATTTATTCTTCTAATTCTTTTTTGCGGTTTCTTGCATAATGACGTATCATCTCAAAATCCTGTCTATTCTTCCAAGTAATTGTTTTTAAAATTGCTCCGGAAAACAGGGATAGAATTGATGTAAGAATAACAAAACAACATACGATCAGGGTAGGGAAACGTTTTACTAAACCTGTTGCAAAATATTCTTTAAAAACTGGTATTGAAAATCCACCGCCCAATACTGCTAATACTGCTGAAATCAACCCGAAATATTTCATTGGCTGATAGGTGCGGAATAATCGTGCAATTGTTCGAAGTACTTTTATTCCATCTGAATAAGTATTTAACTTGCTCTCGCTTCCTTCTGGTCTGTCTTTGTAATCAACAATTACATTCTCTACAAACATATTCTTATCTGCGGCATGAATACTCATTTCCGTTTCAATTTCAAATCCTCTTGAGATTACAGGGAATGTCTTTACAAATTCATAACTGAAGGCACGATATCCGGTCATGATATCTTTAATATCTGTGTGGAACAGATGATTAATGGAGCTTCTTACTAATGAATTACCAAAGTTATGAAATGGTCGTTTATTCTCCTGAAAATAAGTTGAGGATAATCTATCACCAACTACCATATCTACATTTCGGTTTAAGACCTTGTCTACCATCTCTGGTGCATTCACTGCTGGATATGTATCATCTCCATCTGTCATAATATAACATTCCGCATCAATATCCCGGAACATACGACGAATTACATTTCCTTTGCCCTGTTGATACTCATAACGTACCACAGCTCCATTCTGACGTGCGATCTCATCTGTACCATCTGTAGAATTATTATCATACACGTAAATTGTTGCATCCGGTAATACTGCTTTAAAATCCTTAATTACTTTTTCAATTGTTTTGCTCTCATTATAACAAGGTATAAGAACTGCTATTTTATCCATATTATCCTATTGTCCTCTTTTTCTTCTTCCTCATGTTTCGCGGGTCCCAAAGTCAAACGCCTTTTCGTGCATGCACGATAAGGCGTTTGACCTTTTGGCCTCTAATACCATGATATACTTACTATATGATGTCACGAATTACTCCGCTGCTAACGCTGCTCCCGTAATTCTGATTATACTTTATTAATGTATCATCGTCAATTCTGGTCAATAATTCTTAAGAGTATTTTTCAGCAAATTATTCAAGAATACCCCGGCAAACTCAGAAATTGATAAATTAGAATTTAAATACCGCTACTCCATATGCTGGCAACTTATATTGAATAGAATACTTTCTTCCATCGCATTCTTTTTTCACTGGCTTATATTCTTTCGGTCGTCTCTTTCCTTTTCCGCCAAACTTCTTATCATCACTATTCAGTACAAGAGTATGTTTTCTGCGGCACGTTGTTCCTACCCGGTAATCCGGACGTTCTACCGGTGTAAAGTTAATAACAAAAAGCATGTTATTCTTTCCACTTGCAGAATGTCTTACAAAGGAGAAAATACTTCTGTCACCATCATCCGCATTGATCCATTCGAAGCCTTCCGGCCAGCAATCATATTCATAAAGACATTTATTACTTTTATATAGGTGAAGTAATTCTTTTACAAATAACTGAAGCTGATGATTCGGCTCTTTCTCTAGAAGGAACCAATCAAGTTCCCTCTCTTCACTCCATTCCCGATGCTGTCCGAAGTCCTGCCCCATGAAAAGAAGCTTCTTACCTGGATGTCCTGTCATGAATGCATAGCCTGCCATAAGATTTTTAAATTTCTCTTCATAGCTTCCTGGCATTTTTTCTATCATAGAACACTTTAAATGAACAACTTCATCATGAGAAAGAACAAGCATATAGTTTTCTGAATATGCATAGACCATGGCAAAATTCATCTTAGTATGATTATATTTTCTAAAATATGGATCAAGTTTCATATACTCTAAGAAGTCATGCATCCAACCCATATTCCACTTAAGGCTGAAATCCAAGCCTCCATACTCTGCCTTATCCGTTACTTTGGGCCATGCGGTAGATTCTTCTGCAATCATAACGATTCCAGGATTTCTCTTCTTTACGATCGTATTCAGATGTTTAAAGAATTCAATTGCTTCAAGATTTTCATTTCCACCATAAATATTAGGAACCCACTGACCATCTTCTCGTCCATAGTCAAGATAAAGCATTGAGGCAACTGCATCTACACGAAGTCCGTCTACATGATACTTTTCCAACCAAAACAGGGCATTACAAATGAGGAAGTTCCGGACTTCTGTCTTCCCATAATCAAATACTTTCGTTCCCCAGTCCGGATGTTCACCCTTTCTTGGGTCAGCATATTCATAAAGACAGGTTCCATCAAATTCAGCTAAGCCGAAAGCATCTCTTGGGAAATGTGCCGGTACCCAGTCAAGAATAACACCAATATTCTGTTGGTGAAGATAATTGATGAAATACTGAAAATCTTCTGGAGAACCATGTCGTGAAGTTGGCGCAAAGTAATTCGTCACCTGATATCCCCAGGAACCATCAAATGGATGCTCGGCAATACCCATTAACTCAACATGAGTATATCCCATATCTTTCACGTATTTTGCCAGCTCATGAGCCATCTCTCTGTAATTATAAAATCCATCTACATCTTCTTCTGTTTGTTCATGCTTTTTCCAGGAACCCGGATGTACTTCGTATACAAACATAGGATCTTTCTTATCATCGAACTTCTCTCTCTTCTTCATCCACCGGCTATCCTGCCATTTAAAATCGGAAATATCAGCAATAACAGATGCATTATTCGGACGGAGTTCTGCCTGAAATCCATAAGGGTCTGCCTTTAGTATCGTATACCGCCCTCTTCTTGTAACACAATATTTATAAATATCTCCAATCTTCATTCCAGGAAGAAAGATTTCATAAATTCCCAATGGCTCTAAACGTTCCATCGGTGTAGCATTCTCATCCCATTCATTAAAATTACCAACCAGGGAAACTGTTTCCGCATTCGGTGCCCATACAGCAAAATATACTCCCTCTTCACCATCAACTGTCATAGGATGTGCTCCAAGTTTATTATATAAATCATAATGTGTCCCCTGACCAAATAAGTATTGGTCAAATTCTGTAATAAATCTGGTATCTGGCATAACAGACTCCTCCCGTTTCAAAATTCACAATTTTCTTGTTCATTATATCATAAAATAGTAGTTTTTTCAGCAATTACTTATGCATTTTGCAAATAGGATTTCCATAATTCTAATTATTTGAAAAAAAGGATAACGAATGTGCCTCGACACATTTCCCAGGAATTTCTTTCCTGTAAAGCAAAAAACAGGAGAAAGAAATGTCTTCTCATCTCTTTCTCCTGTATAAATATGTCTCTTATATATAACTATAGAACCATTTTATTTATTTTAGAATATTAACATTCGCCATGTTTACAGATTGTCTTGATCCATCCTTCTGGTGCTTCAATATGTCCCATCTGGATTCCTGTAAGCGTATCATATAACTTCTTGATTACAGGTCCCATATCATCCATTCCGCTTGGGAAACAGATTTCTTTTCCATGATCAACAATCTTTCCAACTGGAGAAATTACTGCTGCTGTTCCGCAAAGACCACACTCTGCAAAATCTTTTACCTCATCAAACAGAACTTCTCTGTGTTCTACTTCCATTCCAAGATAATGTTCTGCGATATACATCAGAGAACGACGGGTAATAGATGGAAGAATACTGTCTGACTTCGGTGTTACAAGCTTACCGTCCTTTGTAATGAAAATAAAGTTCGCTCCACCAGTCTCCTCAACCTTTGTTCTTGTGGCTGGATCAAGATACATATTCTCATCATATCCCTGATTATGTGCGTCTACGATTGCATGTAAACTCATCGCATAATTCAGTCCTGCTTTGATATGTCCTGTTCCATGAGGAGCTGCACGATCAAAATCTGAAACTCTGATTGTAATAGGCTTTGCTCCACCTTTAAAGTATGGTCCTACTGGAGTAACAAAAATACGGAACTGATACTCATCCGCTGGTTTTACACCAATAACCGGATTAGAACCAAACATATATGGACGAATATATAAAGTAGCTCCTGAACCGTAAGGTGCTACATATGCTGCATTCGCTTTTACTGTTTCTACAACAGCTTCAACAAATTTTTCTTCAGGGAATACCGGCATCTCCAGTCTTCTACAGGAATCTGCCATACGGGCTGCGTTTAAGTCAGGACGAAAACAAACGATATCTCCGCTCTCTGTCGTATATGCCTTTAAACCTTCAAAACATGTCTGTGCATACTGAAATACACCGGCACACTCGTTCAGAGTAATTGTAGCATCTTCTGTAAGGGCACCTTCATCCCATGCACCATCCTTAAAATTAGCTACAAATCTTTTCTCTGTCTGCTGATAGCTAAAGCCCAGCTCGCCCCAGTTAATATCTTTCTTTTCCATCGCGAAAACTTCCCTTCTTAAAATATGAAATAAATCTAAATATGAAATAAATATTATAAAAAGCTTCATTTCATGTTCTTATAAATTTTGAAGCTATTATAACACATCATTTTTCAATTTTCTATGAAATCACAGAAATAAATCTAAAAAATTTATGATGTTCCCATCATTTCATGATTTTGCACAAAAAAATGTATTCTTCTTATTTATTCATACATATCTTTCCAGCTCTTTTCATATAATAACAGAGAAACAAAACGAATAAAAAAGAAAGAAAGATTCATTATACCTTCAAATCAATTCTCATTTATTCCATATAAAATCTGCAGGTACTCCTCTTCCATTCAAGTCGAGCAGCTGTCACTCACCACTTGAAAGAGGTAGGAGTCTTCTCGACTGAGATAAATTAAAGTGCCAATTCTTTCATCCATAATCCGGCGAGCATTTTCATTCCTTCTTTATTTGGATGTACTCCATCTACTGTTTCATATTCTTTCTGATACTTTTCTAAATCCGCCAGATGCACTTCTGCCTTCTGTACACAGTCTCGTATAATATCCGAATAAATTCTTTTTGATATCGTTCCATCGATATTAAAGAACACTTCTCCTTCCGGCTCTTTTCCCTCCGGAAGGGTGCAGCACCATATCTGTGCATATGGATATGTGTTCTTCAATCTGCAAAGCATTGTCTGGTATGCCGATTCAAATTCTTCCGGCAATACGCAAAATCCCCAGTCATTACAACCTGCACTCACAAGAATGAGGTCCGGTAATCCATTCTCTCCTAAAGCCTGAATTCTTTCTTCTGCCATAGCAGATGTAGATAAATTACCCGATACCATACTGCCTGCCACCGAATTATTAATGCCAAGCTCTGCATCAAATGCACGAATCACCTGCATCCACCATGTATCTTCTACTGTTTTAACTCCTGTCTCCCACTGCACATAAGAATCATAGAAAACACTGTCTTTTGGTGTATAGCCAGCGAATGTACTGATAGAATCTCCGAGAATAGATATTCTCAGCTTCCTTTCTTTTTGTAATCCCTTTTCCATAAAATGTAACCTCTCGACGAACTCTGCCTGCCAGTAAAATCTTACTCCTTTGCATCAAATGCAACACCAACAACACGAGGTCCTGCATTCGCTGCTATTTCTGCTCCAATCTGATAATAGCTACTTGGACCATAGCCAAGCTTCTCTGTCATCTTCTGCGCCATCTCTTCCTTAATCTTATCATCATCCCCGTATTCGATCTGATATGCAGAACCCGGTTCCATGTCTGCAATTGCCATATCGCAGATTTTAGATACAACTTTCTTCTCTCCCCGACACTTTCCGGCAGTTGTGATCTCATGATCCCAAATCTTCATAATCGGCTTAATTCCAATTTTATCTCCGATAAATGCCGCTGCACTCGGAATACGTCCGGACTTTCCTGCATATTTCAGATTATAAATTCCAAAATAAATACGTCTGTGAGCAATCTTTTCCTCAAGATACGCATTAATTTCTTCGACAGAGCTTCCTTCCTGTGCCATCTTTCCTGCCATAACTGCAAGTTCACCATATCCGGCGCTATAACTTCCACCATCATGGCTGTAAATATGCATCTTACCTTCACATTCCGGATGTTCTTCAATCAGCATATCCACTGCCATCAATGAGTTATTGTATGTGGCTGATCCTTTTCCATTAATCAAAATTAATACAAGTTCTGTGCATCCCTTCTGATAATACTCATAATATAAATCCATAAACTGAAAGGCTGTAATCTGAGAAGTCATTGGAATTCCATCATTCTCCTCCATCAGCTTATAACATCCTTCATTATCAAAATCTACACGACTTGTATATGTCTGATCTCCTATCACAACAGAATAGGAGATCACATTTAAATTATATTTCTGTTCTGCTTCCTTTGAGATATCACTTGCAGAATCCGTAATGATCTGTATCTTTCCCATAAAAACTTTTCAATCCCTTCCAAAATAAATAGTATTATTTTTCAATTACTCTCAACAAATTATTCTTAACGAATTTATTATAAACAAGCTTCGGAATCCTGTCAACTTGATGCTATCCCCACCTTTCCAACAAAATTAGAACGGTGGGGATTTAAAGGGATGGAAAAGTTTATAATTAGTGATCGCACAGCTACACATTACTTTGTTTTCACAGACTTTATCTTTGACCATTTAGAATAATATGTCTTGCCATTAATCTTTAAAATTGTGCGGACACGTATATAATATTTCTTCTTTGCTTTTAATTTTTTTAGTGTAACACGAGTTTTTTTGTATCCATTCACATTTTTTGTTTTTGCTTTTTTAAAGCTTCTCTTTGTACTATACTGAATCTGATAACCTTTGATTCTCTTTTTCTGCACTTTGGAAGTTATTTTCTTCCATGTCAAAGCAATCGATCTTTTTGCTGCTTTTACAGAGCCAAGTTTTGTTGCTTCCGGTGTCGGAACTGCTGTTTTTTTCGCTGCTATCGTAACTTTAAGAATTGCTGTAGAAGCAAGTTGTCGATTTGTCATATATGCCGTCGGCGCAGATGCTGTCGCATAACAATTCTCATCAATCACATATTCCAGGTAGACTGTTCCCGGATTATGTGCATTCAATGTTACTTTTCCGGAACGGCTTTGGCTCAAACTCGCTATGTTCCCGGAAACATCTTCTTTTCCATCTGCAGAAGTTATAATCCAGTGTCCCTTGTCCTGATTAAATCCAATATAATCCGTACCTGCTTTATTAATTCCTTTGACTCTAATATTGGATATGGTAAGAGAATTACCAGTCAGAAGATTCAAATCCGATGCTGTCGTTTCAATTTTTGACAATGGCTGCGTTGAAATCAATCCATCATATGTAACGTTTATTGTCTTTAAATTTACACTATATGTAGCTCCTGCAGAAGACATTGGAATATACAATGCCGTATTGGATTTTGCATACTGAAATGCATTTTTAGTATCAGAATTTGATTGCAGTTCACTCCACGTAATATTACGGTTAGTATCTTTAATATTTATATTATCGGTAAGATATACTTTTAAATCTTCACGTGCACTTATACTGTCACTTCCAAAAACACCTAATGTTGCTGTATCTGCATCAGCTTCATCATTACTGGCATTTAATATATGTTCTAATAACATAACTTTATAAGTAAGGAGTACAGGGCAATTATACGTTGTAACTTCTTCACTGTCAGAAGTTGTCCTCTTCATCATAATCGCACTGTATGCCGGGAGAGAAATTGATGATTTATCATCTTTCCGCTCTGTTTTGCTTACGGATTCTTCCTTTGACCATCCTTTTTCCACTGTATTCGAATAATCAAATGTATAATCAATCGAACCACTTGCGAATGCTCCAAAATTAACATTTGTGCCGACTGTTACAGAATGTCCCATTGTATAGGAAGAACTTCCATTAATATTACTGGTATGTGAAACCGTACTTTCAGTACTGCCGGTATACTCTACATTAACATTCTGCGGTGAATTATTTGTAATACTTGAAACAAAAGAATCTTTACGGTCACTGCCGTCATTTCTCTGTCTGATATAAGTTGTTCCTTTATCTTCCTGAAGCACAGGACTAATCTTAAAATCATAAAAAACAGCAATCAGAGCACTTCCATGACCGTTTCTTCTCTTGTCACCATCTGTTCGATTTAAACTTAAAACAGACCAGAAGACATCGCGGTTTGTAGTATCCGTAAGAGCAGAAAAACTATTCGTGGCACTTTGAGATCCTGAATTCCAGCCTTTTTTATTACTGCCACTAGTATGTTGTTCCTTATAATAGTCATACAGCTTTTTACGTATATCTGTATTGGCACTGCTTAGAGAGCTGCTGTAATTTAGACCACTGCGATGAATATACCAGTTATAACCATTTTTATACTCATTATTGGATATCTTATTGGTATTATTATATTCTGCAATTGTAACATACCGCATTGCTTCCATTCGAGAGTTGTAATTACTGGTTGACGACTGTTTTCTTCTTTTTTGATGAAGCATATATGCAACAGAAAACCAATCCTCCGCTGCCGTTGCCTTCGGCGCATTCTGTTTCGTTGATGCATTATTTTTTTCATGAACACCATCAAGCATTTCCCTGTAGAACTTTAATTTACTTGATTCAAAAGAAGTGCTGTTTACATTAAATGCTGTCGCACTTCCACTGCATACACCGGTTGCTTCTTTTAAGGATAACGTGGCAGGAATGGCAGCCGGTGCCGCCGCTCGTACATAACCTCCTAGTGCGATAGCACCAGCCAGAAAGGAAACAGTAAGAACAAAAGAAAGGAAACCTTTCTTCCACAGGACTTTCCTCATTTTTTTCATAAACATCAAACCTCCTTTAGATTAAAACACCTTATTATTTCTACTTTTTATTTCTACTTTCATTGTATTAAATATAAATGAAAAAAATAGTTACTGAGAGTCACTTGTTTTTGTTTTCACTGCATCAAAAAAGAACTTACAAAACAGGCTAGTATAAAAATGCAACTACAAAGCATTTATATACTAGCCTGTTTTATAAGTTCGTCTATTGTTATTAATTCAAGTCGAGTAGCTGCGAGACTTGGCGCGTGATTCTGGTCAGCGTAAGCTGACATATTCTTTACAGAATCACTGCGCATCCTCGCGGAGCGTTCATCCACAGATTTAAATACAGATTCCATAATAGTTTAGAATCTGTATTACTCTGAATAGTTATGAATCTTACAAAACAAGGAGATGCTTTTATGATGGATAATTCTTATCATTCTTCCTGTTCATGCACACAGGAAAAGGAAACTGTAAAACTTGATTCCCTGTCTCTTGCTATGGCTTATGTACCATGGCAGAAATGGCAGAATATATATAAACCTGAAAACGCATTATGTGCCGGCACAATCTTTCAGGAACTTGATCTGGCTTTTCTTGGAAGGAGGTGCCAAAAATGATGCAAAATATAAATTCTTCTGAAAACTGTAATTTTAACTGTAATTATAACCGCAACATGAATTCTAATTCCAATCATAACCGTAATTATAACAACGGCTGTAGCTGCTGCGCCGAGCAAAAAAAACTCAAACGTTATATTGATCTTGTAAGCTTTGCTGCACTAGACTGCGCCATGTTTCTTGATACACATCCCGAAAGCAAAGAAGCTTTAGAATATTTTGAATATTATAAAAATGCAAGAAAACAGGCCATCAAAGAATATAGCAGCCGCTTCTCACCTCTGAATCTTGATACAGTTCCAAAAGACACAGAATTCTGGGCATGGGTTAATAAACCATGGCCATGGGAAATGGAGGGATAGGTTTATGTGGAATTATGAAAAAAGATTAGAGTATCCAATTAATATAAAAAGAACTGATGCAGCCATGGCAAAAGCAATCATCTCGCAATTTGGCGGCCCTGATGGGGAGACCGGAGCTGCGATGCGTTATCTCTCCCAACGATTTGCCATGCCTTACCGTCCTGTTATGGGTATCCTCACAGATATAGGTACAGAAGCATCAAAATACGAATTTGTAGATTTGGTGTAGACGAAAAAAGAAATACTGGCATATCCCATCTGCTCTATAGTCGCTGTGT
>OLPH01003743.1_pt1 | contig 10138 bp, 8 predicted proteins | sample 1672951 | NCBI WGS metagenome assembly OLPH01 (sample SAMEA3136740, study PRJEB25190) | human gut metagenome
CAGCAGCCGCATGCTCGAAACGCTCGATATTGCGCTTCATTTCGCTGTACCAAGTCGCCAATTTAAGACCAAAAGTTGTCGGCTCAGCGTGCACACCGTGGGTACGACCCATCATGATGGTGAACTTGTGTTCTTTGGCCTTATCTGCCACGATTTTAGTAAAGTTTGCAAGGTCCTTGCGGATAATTTCATTGGCTTGTTTGTAGAGGTAACCATAGGCAGTGTCGACCACGTCAGTAGACGTCAAACCATAGTGAACCCACTTACGCTCTTCACCAAGCGTCTCAGAAACCGCACGTGTGAAGGCAACCACATCGTGACGAGTTTGTTGCTCAATTTCCAAAATACGATCGATGTCAAAGTCCGCTTTTTCGCGAATCAAAGCCACATCTTCCTTAGGGATTTCCCCCAACTCAGCCCATGCTTCGTCAGCCAAGATTTCCACCTCAAGCCAAGCACGGTATTTATTTTCTTCACTCCAAATGTTCGCCATCTCAGGGCGAGAATAACGTTCGATCATGTTGTTTCTCCTTAAAAAATTCCAATTATTATCCGACTATAGCACCCCATATATAGGCCAAAGTTATTAGTATAATAATCGGAATCTGAATGGTTTTCATATCCTTGTATACTAATTTGATATTTTTCTAACTCAAGCCGATGATAAAGGTATTTGATATCTTAGTTTAAAGTCGAGCAAAAGTATTTTACAAGCATTGTATATAGAGAAAAATTGCGGATAGCATCAATCCCGACTTGCTTTCATTAATACTCAATGGTAATAGTGATGTAATTAATAATGCAACAAACACAGCATTTATTATAATTAATATTCTTTTTCTATTGATTTAACTATCTTTCCCCAGATTAATAAAGTACTTTGATACCTTTTTAGCTTCTTCCTTAGTATTGTATTCAAGTTCTGAATTTAATAAAACAATTTGCAAGACTCGTCTTACATATTCATCAACCATGATTGATGTATTTTCAATATCAAGAGCCGAATAATTGACTTTGTTACCATGAGATTGTTTACTTCGTATTCTAAATGCTTTTTTTATTGTATTAAAAATACTTTTGTTCTCATTTTCGATTTCATCCTCTGTACTATTACTCGAAAGTAGCAGAGCATTAGCAAGAAAAGTCTGCTCTGGTACAGTAAGGTCTAATAAATTCTTAGTTACTTCTTGTAAAGTTTTTTCGATTTTTGTACTCTTCATTCCTTCAAGTGCATATATACATTGAAGGACTTGCATATAAAAATCAATTTTCACTGATAATTGACCACTTCTTCGAGCATTCTGTAAATTAATTAGCGCTCTAACAAAACTAGATTCCTTACTACGATCCAATTTATCATTTTCTATTGTTGAAGCTCTGGTAGAGTGATGTATAACAGGCGGAGTATCTTGAAGAGGTTTTGTCATTATAGGATACAGTAATGAGTAATTTTGTTCTACCTTTTTCAACTCTTCTTCATTCAATTCAATGGTTTTATGTTCTCCATTCGCCAAAGTATATGGCATTTCAATGCTAGTCTGATTTTGATATCCACTTTGTGTAATAAAATAGGTATTATTCTCCTGGACACATGAATCTTTAACCAGCCAAATCGCAGTTGATAAAACAATAATATTTTTATACTGCCTAAAGAAGAATAGATTATATATCTTATCGACTTCTTGCTTTAATTTAAAATCCTCATTTTCTATAACAACTTTACCGAAATCGTACAGCTGTTCCTCTATTTCTTTAGGTAACCCAAAAGAAAAGCATATTCCTACTTTACTTTTGAGTTCGTTTAGCCTCATTTTCCCATAATTTTCCGAAAAATCTTTTTCAATCAATTTATGTTTCTTAAAAAACGATTTATTATTAATAACTTCTGTACTTTCTATCGGAAGCTTTTTATCTATCTGGGAATCTAAAAAAAGTATTTTTTTAGTTATTTTAAGATAGTTAATTTCCATTAGTATAAAATTCATTTTAACTTTCCTTCATTCAAATTCTTCTTTCCCAATCCTCACTGATGGATAGCTAAATAGTTTTCAGGATATTGAGCAACCAACTCCTCATACTTAACCCTCACTTTCTCGTGATTGCTACTAGCATACAAGACTTCGACGACTGTTTCTGTTTTATTTTTTTCAACAAAGGCATTAACACTGAGTTGAATCATAGTAATTGATTAAATCCCAATACTGTATTTCATTTTAGAAAATACAAGTAGACATGTTACTTTCTTTTTTTTAAAACTAAAATTAGCGTCAGTTCAGTTGATTATCTATTTCTCAATATGGCCTAAATATATATTCTCCATATCCTAATTCCTTATAAAGGCTGTCAAAATCTCTTTGATCTACATAAATAAAAGAATCGAAAGAATCTTTAGCAACACCCCCTATAGTTGCAATTTGTTGCAATTTTATAACCAACCAAGGGTTAATGATAAACATCCTTTTCTCATTATGTATATAAAATAATCCAAAAATATTTGAAGGCCATAAAACATTCTCAATCATAATTTCTTGCTCAACATCAATGATGAATTGATGTTCTTCCGACTGACTCAATAGTAATTGTAACTCCTTCGAGTTAACAAAGTATTTGGATATTTTTTCAAAACCAAATATTATAAAACCCTTGTTGTCAATAAAGTTTTTTGCAATATTGTAATTTCCAGTTCCAACTGTAGTTGAAACATATTGGGACATATATGATTTAAAATAAGGGAAAGTTTCTTTCCCACAATTATGAACAATTGCTTGCAGCAACCTCAACTTCAGATTTTTATCTGAGGGTAAAAAGATATCATCAATATTTATTTTTGTTTTAATTTCATTCAATAAATACTCTTCATCATTAAATTGTTCTGAAAGTATTTGATTTTGACTATCCCCAAGTTGATTTTCAATAAAATTAACTCCCTTCTCCCCAACAATAAATAATTTATTTAATTCGTTTTTTAAAATATAACTTACATCTGGATATATATGCTCTAATCGAGTACCTCTATAATAAGTAAAAAATGAATCACTAGAATTAATATTATTAATAAACGATTTAAACTTTTTTATAATCTCTTCATCAACAGCTTCCAAGTGGTATTCTGTCATACATTTCGGGTCAATTGTTTTAAAATCAACATCAGCAAAATCTATATTTAAGTCCGCTTTTTTAAATTTTGAATCTTTGCTTATAACCATACTGCATTAAATATTCTTTCTAAATAGCACATATTAATAATTCATAAATTATATTGTTTATATTAGAAAATTAATTCTATATTGCGATCTTCTCAATTTGTCACATGGCTATATCGATTATTAAACAGTCTATTTTCAATATCAATTATAGGAGTCTATTTAATAACCGATGTAACCATACATTTGAATCTTTATTAAGGAATTAGATTTTTAAAAATATAGATTATTTAAATGAACTATTATTAAAATTCCTCAACCTCATCTGGTTCATCACTAAACAAAGTCACATGACCCATTTTGCGGTTGTGCTTCGCTTCTAGTTTACCATACATGTGGAGGTGGGCGCTTGGATTTTCTGTGACATAACGCTCAGCTGCTTCGACGTGTTGGCCGAGGACGTTGAGCATGACAGCAGGCGCATGGAGGTGGATTTCTGGAAGTGGAGCTCCGAGAACGCCCAAGATATGCGTGTCAAACTGTGAAAAGTCGCAGGCTTCGATTGAGTAGTGGCCTGAGTTGTGTGGTCGTGGTGCGATTTCGTTGACGATGATGTCATCAGCTGTCGCAAACATTTCCACACAGAGGGTACCAGAGAGGTTAAGTTGCTCAGCAATCTTCACAGCCATAGCTTTAGCTTTCTCAGCTAGACTATCAGAAATGCGAGCAGGCACGATGGTTTTAGATAGGATGTTGTTGCGATGGATATTTTCCTGAACTGGGAAAACCGTCACATCCTTGCCGTTACCAGACACGATGACTGAAATTTCAAGGTCGAAGTTGACGAACTCTTCCAAGACACACTCGGCTGAGTTAGCAAGGGCATTTGCCTCTTCCAAATCGTCGGCTGACGTGATGACTTTTTGACCGTGGCCATCGTAACCACCTGTCGCTGTCTTGAGGACGTATTTTTTAGAAAGGTCAATATCTTCCAAATCAAGGCTAGATGTCACGACCTTATAAGGAGCAACTCTCACTTGAGCCTTGTTTGAGAGGAAGTCCTTCTCAAAGATACGGTTTTGTGAAATACGAAGCAGGTCTGTCCCTTGTGGAAGCTGACCGTCTTTGATAACAGCGTCAAGGCCGTCAGCGTCGACATTTTCAAATTCATAGGTAAGAACATCACAGCGGTCTGACAACTGACGAAGGGCATCTACGTCGTCGTAAGGTGCCACGATAACCTCAGACACACGAGAAGATGGACAATCTGCTGTAGGATCAAGGGTGATAACCTTGTGGCCCATGTAGATAGCAGAAATGGCCATCATCTGACCAAGCTGGCCACCACCGATGATACCAATGGTTTTAGTTGAGCTCATTTGTAGACTCCTCTGCGATTTTTCCTTGTTCTTCAGCAAAGTTAGCAAGCGCATCCGCAATGGCCTTGTCTTCTACTGATAGGAGACGGAGGGCAAAGAGGGCAGCATTGGTAGCTCCTGATTCACCGATAGCCATGGTTGCGACTGGAACACCACCTGGCATCTGAACGATAGAATAAAGCGAATCCACGCCACTGAGGGCACGTGATTTGACTGGAACACCAATGACTGGAAGGGTAGTTTTAGCAGCGACCATCCCTGGCAAGTGAGCAGCGCCACCAGCACCAGCGATGATGACCTTGATGCCACGACTACGTGCTTCTTCCGCATGTTTGAACATGAGGTCCGGTGTACGGTGTGCGGAAACAACTTTCTTTTCGTAAGAGACACCGAAGTTGTCGAGAACTTCAGCAGCTTTTTGCATGGTTGCCCAGTCGGATTTTGAGCCCATGATAATGGAAATAATTGGTTTAGTCATAATTTTTCCTTTTCTTTTTTGATAATGGTCTTAGGTGGTGGGGACGGAAGCAAACCTTCGGTTTCATTCCTAAACTTTGAGCCTAAAGTCTCAAAGTTTCCCCCGACCAGAACAGATGCTGTTCTGGTCTTTTCACCACGGCGACCATTATCTTAGTTTAGCTCGCTTTCGCTCGCCTTTTACGACCTAGGGTCGCTGATTATTTGTTAGCCTTGCTACCGATATCGTTTCGGTAGAAGAGGCCTTCTGTGTTTTGTTTGTCGAGTTCGTTGTAGATGATATTTTGGCCGTCTTTGACGGTGTCTGCTGTTGTGACCAGCATGTAGACACGTCCGCCGTTTGAGAGGAGGTCTTGGCCATTTTCAGCGAATTTAGCACCTGCATAATAAGTGATGATGTCACCCTCTGTCTTGGCTGGAAGCTTGACACCCTTCTCATAAGCGAGTGGGTAACCGTTTGATGCTACAACCACACCCAGTGTCACACCCTTGTCGGTCCAAGTGATGACTGGCTCTTTACCATCCAAAATATCAGTGATATTTTGCGCAAAGTCAGATGTCAAACGAGGCAAGATGATTTGCGTCTCAGGATCTCCGAACCGTGAGTTGAACTCGATGACTTTAGGTCCGTCAGCTGTCAAGATAAGACCAGCGTAAAGCACACCAGTGTAAGGACGACCTTCTTTAATCATGCCTTCAAGAACTGGCTTGACAATAGTGTCAACCGCTGTGTCAACCACGCTCTGTGGCAAGTGAGGAACCGGCGCATAGGCACCCATCCCACCAGTGTTAGGACCCTTGTCGCCATCATAGGCACGTTTGTGGTCCTGAGCCGTTGGCATGATGTAGAACTTGTCCCCATTGACAAAGGCAAAGAGAGAGAACTCTTCCCCGTCAAGAAATTCCTCGATGACCACTCGCGCACCTGAGTCACCAAATTTATTGTCCAAAAGCATCTCGTGAGCAGCTTCGACGGCTTGCTCAACCGTTTCAGCAACGACGACACCTTTACCTAGGGCCAAGCCGTCTGCCTTGACGACGATTGGAGCGCCTTTTTCCTCGATGTAGGCCTTGGCTTCCTCGAAATCTGAAAATGTGCCATAGGCTGCTGTCGGAACGTCGTATTTGACCATGATTTCCTTAGCGAAATCCTTAGACCACTCCAACTCAGCCGCAGCCTTGGTCGGACCAAAGGCTTTGAGTCCTGCCGCATTGAAATCATCCACGATACCAGCCGCAAGGGCATCATCTGGACCGATAAAGGTCCAAGCAATATCGTTCGCCTTTGCGAAGTCAATCAGCTTAGAATGTTCGGAAATTCCGATATTGATCAAATCAAGACCGTCCAATGTCATCCCGTCATTACCAGGAGCCACGAAAACTTGCTCAACGTCCTTAGACTCCAATAATTTCTTGGCAATCGCATGTTCACGACCACCAGAACCAACAACCAAAAGTTTCATTTGAAAGATACCTCAATATCAAATAAGACTAGGGGCAAATGCCCGTTAACGACAATCATTCGGAAAAATTAGCAATTTTCACGAATTATACATAACCATTATAACATATTTGTTCGGAGATATGGGGGTGTAGCCAAATTTGAACACAAAAAAGGCGGCCACTTGGACCACCTCTTAGGAGATTATGAAAATGAAAAAAGTTATTTAGGATTAATGATAGTATAGTCTAAACAGCTTAAGGGAGGCTTAAACGCAAAAATTATCTCCATTTTCCTGAAAAACTGCGAATAGGTAGGTGGAGGTTAAAATGAAGAAAAAATTACTAAATTGTCTCTTACCGCTAGCTTGTCTAGCGACTGTTTCGGTTTCGTGTGGAAGCTCTGCTCAGGCGGCTGTCCTCGGAGATGACTATCCTTCCTCTTGGAAATATGGGGGCTTCGGCGTGGACCCTTGGACTATGTACTGGCGTCAGTGTACGTCCTTTGCAGCCTATCGCCTCAGCAACACCAATGGATTCACCTTACCAGTAGGTTATGGAAATGCCATCACCTGGGGACCAATTGCACGAGCGAATGGACATCGTGTAGACATGAATCCTGCTGTTGGAAGCATCGCTTGGTTTTCAGACGGTGTCAACGGAGCTGGATATATGGGACATGTGGCTTGGGTAGCCGAGGTGAATGGCGATCAGGTCACTATTGAAGAATACAACTATAATGCTGGGCAAGGGCCTGAGAAATACCATAAACGCAGTTTCCATAAGAGTCAAGTGTCTGGTTATATCCACTTTAAAGACCTCGAATCAGGAGCTCAAACTAGTAATCCAACCAACTCTTCTATCAAGGTTGGCGATACTGTCCGATTTACAGGTACTTTCCGTGTCACATCAATCGTAGGAAGTAATATCACTAGCCAAGACCTAGCTGGAGGTACACCAACCAAACACAATATTGTAGATCCTGGACCCGTTCTTGAAGTTGATGGACGAGGCAATCCAACATCAGACCAATACCTCAATCCTGGTGAGACTTTTACCATTCCAGGTAACTTCAAAGTGCTTGCCATTGATCCACCAAGCGATGGCGTCCTCGTCCAAATCGGAAATCGCAAGACTTGGGTAACCCAGTCTGTCCTTGAAAAGGTTTAAATCTATTGAACAATCGTGCGAACGGTTGTTTTTTCATGCACTGAAATAAAAAAGCCCAGCTAGTGCTGAGCTTTTAGGAGATTTATGAAAAAGAAAAGTTTTTTAGGATGGTATTAGTATAGCTTGGGTAGCTTAAAGGAAACTTAAGGCATCTAAAAAAACATCCAATTCCTTGGATGCTTTGTGAATTCTTAATGACGGAAATGTCTCACGCCTGTAAAGATCATTGTCAAACCATGTTTATCAGCTGCTTCGATTGACTCTTGGTCACGTACTGAACCACCTGGTTGGATGATAGCCTTGATACCTGCTTTAGCGATTTCTTCCACGTTATCTGCAAATGGGAAGAAGGCATCTGAAGCAAGAACAGCGCCATCAAGACGGTCTTTAGCTTGATCAATGGCGATGCGGACAGATGCCACACGGTTGGTTTGACCAGGGCCAACACCAAGTGTCATGTGGTCGTTAGTCACGATGATACCATTTGATTTGACGTACTTGATAGCTTTCCAAGCAAACTCCAGAGCTGTTGCTTCTGTCTCAGTTGGTTGGCGTTTGGTAACCACTTGCCAGTCAGCTGGGCTTTCTTTAACAACGTCTTGGTTTTGAACGAGGAGACCACCAACAACACCAGTGTATTCTGCTTCCACTTCGCTAGCATCTTGAGCGTCAAATGGCAACTCAAGGATACGCAAGTTTTTCTTCTTGGTAGTCAAGATTTCAAGTGCTTCATCTGTATAGCTTGGTGCAATGATGATTTCAAGGAAAACACCGTGCATTTTCTTAGCTGTCTCAGCGTCAACTTCACGGTTGAGGACTACAATACCACCAAAGATTGACACTGGGTCAGCTTCATAAGCATAGTCCCAAGCTGTTTCAATGTCGTCAGCTTGGCCGATACCACATGGGTTCATGTGTTTGAGAGCCACAACTGTTGGACGGTCTTTGAAATCACGGATGATACGGATAGCGGCATCAGCGTCACGGATATTATTGAATGACAATTCTTTACCGTTAAGCTGTTTAGCTGAAGCAATGGAGTAAGCCGTTGGCAAACCTTTTTGATAGAAATCTGCGTCTTGTTGAGGGTTTTCACCGTAACGCATAGGTTGCTTGAGGTCATAAGTCAAAGTGAGTTTTTCAGGTTTTGTTTCACCCACTTGAGCTGTGAAGTATTCTGCAATCAAAGCGTCGTATGAAGCTGTGTGACGGTATACTTTTGCTGCCAAACGTTGGCGAGTTTCGTAACTTGTTTCACCGTTTGCTGCCAATTCGTCAAGAACAACAGCATAGTCAGCAGGGTCTACCACAACTGTTACGCTAGCGTGGTTTTTAGCTGCTGAACGAAGCATTGATGGACCACCGATATCGATGTTTTCAACTGCGTCAGCGTAAGTCACGTCTGGTTTGAGAATGGTTTCCTTGAATGGATAAAGGTTTACCACAACAAGGTCAATCAATTCGATATTATTGTCCTTAGCCGCTTGAAGGTGGCTATCGAGGTCACGACGAGCGAGGAGACCACCGTGGATATTTGGGTGAAGGGTCTTCACACGACCGTCCATCATTTCTGGAAAACCAGTCACATCATCAATAGCGATAGTGTCTACCCCCGCATTGTCAAGGACAACTTTGGTACCACCTGTTGAGATGATATCCCAACCTAATTTTTTGAGTTCTTGGGCAAATTCAACGACGCCCGCTTTATCTGAAACACTAATTAGTGCACGTTTAGTCATGTTTTTTCCTTTCATTTATCAAATTTTTGTCCCAGCTGGATCTACATACCAAAAATGATTACTATTTCTTTTACATTCTAAAGCTGGTACTTTCTTGGTAATCTTTCTTTTTTTAAAGTTTCCATTTTCATCATAATAATCAAGCCACTCATATGGTTTATTATAGTATTTCAATTTTCCACCACATTTTGGACACGGTTCGATATGTAATTTTTCAATATTCAATCTCTTTTTCTCACCACTAATTGCATAATTAAATTTAAGGGGATAACGAGTTTGATTCTTAGTAATTTTTCGCAAAGAAAAAATGATACCTGAAAAAATAAACAAACCTAAAAAAATAAACAAATAAATTTGCTTTTCTTGAATATTAGGAATATTCCCATTAAAAGAATTTTTAGCCCATTTTACAAACGGTTCAAAAAAATTGTAAAGTGGTAATAAACTTCCTATTGAAGCGAAGAAACCAATCCAACTCAATACTGCCATTGTAATTGGACTTCTCCAAATTGGTTCAGGTTCATAAGTAGCAACTTTTTCTGGTGGATCTTGATTAATTTGAATGTTAACATCTCTACCAGCTTTGTTCTTCCAATTATTAAAACTATTACCCATCTTCTTTCTTCTCAACTCCCAAACTATCCAACACTTCTGGATAGAGTTTGTACTCTGCTTCGTGGATGCGAGTTTCGAAAGTGTCAAGGGTATCATCTTCAAGGCGTGGCACACGGACTTGTTTGATGACCTTACCTGTATCAACGCCAGAATCCACCCAGTGAATAGTTACACC
>OLPH01003750.1_pt1 | contig 10120 bp, 14 predicted proteins | sample 1672951 | NCBI WGS metagenome assembly OLPH01 (sample SAMEA3136740, study PRJEB25190) | human gut metagenome
GATCGCATTAAAAAGTGTGCTCTTGCCGACGTTCGGCAGACCGACGATACCTAATTTCATATTTATCATTCTCCTTAGAAAAATTCCCGGATTTACTGGGTTTTTGCGATTTGGCTTTTGTATTTTACGCCATTTTTACGCCATTCTCGCATTAAAATATATCGGTTTTTATCAGAATCCCCCGTTTTCAGGGGGATTTTACTGCTGATAAATGTCCGAAATCAGCGCTTTTGGTATTGCACCGATTTTTTTACTAGTTTTTTTCTGCCTGCTGATTTACTGTCTACGCCATTTTTTACGCCATTTACGAATGGCTGATTAATAGACCGCATCTTGCTGGAACTGGATCATCGCCTGATTCATGGATTCATCGGTTACATGAACATATCTATCCATGGTTGTTTTTATGCTGGCGTGTCCCAGAAGGGTTTGCAGTATTTTAGGGGGCATACCGCTTTCGATTGCACGGGTTGCGTATGTGTGCCGCAGAGCATGCATACATACCCGCTTGATACCGGCTTTATCGCAAAGTTTGTAGAGGTGGGTATCATAAGAACTGTTTTTGTTCGGTTGCCCGGTGCGCCAGTTGATGAAGACAAGATCACGCATCACAAGTTTAGCCATCATTCCCGTGCGTCTATCCACATATTCAAGAGTTTCAGATAAAGCAGGAGATTCATATCTCTCGTGCCTGTTATCCCATAATTTCTTGAATATGTCGTACGCCCTGTCTGTCAAGGGAATCGTCCGATAGCTTTGCTGGGCTTTCGGAGGACTCGCTCGCCAGAATTGCTGCGCATGGCGAAATTCGAGTGTCTTGTTTACTGTAAGCATCCGATGCTCAAAATCGATTGCATCCCATGTCAGTCCGATCAGCTCACCGGTACGAAGTCCGGTTTCAAGAATCAGCGCGTATTGCTCGTAATTGTGTGATTTTCGGGCTGCTTCAAGAAATTTGCTTTGTTCCTCACGGGTGAAGAATTTGATGTCATCTTTCGCACGCACAGGCTTTGAATATCGAACTCCGTCCATAGGGTGCTTAGCGATCACATCATTCATCTTGGCTGCTTTGAACATGGTTCCCATGGCGATATAAGTCTGCCGAATGGTAGAGCCTGCATAGTTTGCATCCATATCAAGAAGCACCTTCTTGCAGTGCATCGGTTTAACATTGGAGATAAGCATTTTACCCATAACGGGCTTGATATTATGTTCGTATCTTTCCCTGTAATTTCTGAGAGTATTGGGAGCAAGATCGCCCACAATGTTTTCTATCCAGAAGTTAAACCACTCATCGACTGTCATATCTGTAGGAACAAAAACATCGTCGTGTTTGTCAGCGTATTTGCTGTCTTCAATCCAGTTGCGCGCTTCGGGAAGTGTCTGAAAATACTTCTCGTGCCGTTTTCCGAATCGGTCAACAAATCTTGCGCTGTACAGACCGTCTTTTCTTTGATGAATACCTTTTCCACATTCTTTGCCTTTGAGGTTTTTGCCCATAGTTTTACTCCTTTCTGCCTGAGCGAAAAGAGCACACTACTAAATTCTAATCTTAGCATAAAGTGCTCTTTTTCTCAAGGCATAATTTGAAACTTTTCTTCTTTCGTTAGCGATTTATGTTAGATGATCAGACTCTGACTGATATATTCTTCGAACTCCTTGCGCTTTACCAGCTTTTTGGTGCCGACATAAAGCACGAAGGGGCAGTTTGGCGTACGGAGCATACTGTCAATCTTATTGATTCCGATGTTGCTGTACTCGGCAGCCTCTTTTGATGTCAGGTTCATCTTCAAATGGATGGGTACATGATTTACATCGTTTTTCATTCGCATCCCTCCTTTCCGCCAAGTCTAGAGTAGATTCCGGTAAGAGCTTCCCAAAGTCTATGGCCTTCATCTTTGGTAAGCGTAACACCTTTCCCGCAGCGGGTATGTCCCGGGTGCCATTCACGGATATCAAGCTTTGCATCCCGTTCATTCCAGGAGACGAAGTTTGCTTCTTTGGTGTATCCTCTGTCGTTTTCTCTGAGAACAGCGATTGGTTTAGTAATGTTACATGTTATCTCTTTCATTGATAACTTTCCCTTCATAAATGAGGTTAAGAGGTTGAGAAGTTGCTACACTCATGGATGAGATCATCTTTCCAACCCCCTATCCTTCGTTTGATTTTTTCTTGCCTCGCGCTCTGCTTGATATTTGCGCTCGGCTTCTTCTCGTGCCTTTCGTTCCCGTACTTCTTTGATGGAGAACAATTCCCTTACCTTGTCTGCAAATATTTTTACAAGGTCGGGGAAGTGCTCCATAGCATCCAGAAAAGGTCGGCATTTTTCTTTCAGCTCGTCGAATCTTTCCTCGAGCCTACTGTAAGCGTTGGCTTTGCTGTAGTATCGCTCACGGTAATACTCCACACTGCGATTCAGTTCATGGATCTCGCTGCGGCTGGTGATTCCTTCCGTTGCAAGCGCCGTCAGCTTTTGGTAATCGTCCTTGCTGACAGCCATCTTGCCCGTCAGCGTTCGCTGTCCCATGTCACCGATCTCCTTCACCGTGAGATTGATATCACGCGCCAGTTCATAGCGGACTTGCTCTGCCTGGATCTTCTCCTGCAGGTCCGCCAGCCGTTCTTTGTCCTTCATGATCTGATACTGCAGAGATGTGAGATTCTCTGCAGTGCTGCTAAGCTCACCTCTTTGAAATCCTTTGAATCCATTACTATGAGCCGATCCTGAACACAACAGCTATGGGAATCGTACAGCGATATGCTATGCAGGGCTATTTCGAAGATATCAAAGAGGTCTGTATTCTCGGATTGCTTCAGGCATTGGACAAATATTCTATTGACTGCGGGACACCGTTTTTAACCTACAAGACAAGAATTATGTGGGACGAAGTGCACCGGTATATCCGGACTATGCGGACTGGATTAACTGTACCAAGTGATAGTGAATACAAGAAAGTCCAGAAAGCAATGAGACTGTACAGCATCTATAAAAAAGACCCCAATGCTTTGAAAAAGATTTCCAAAGCAATCGGGGTCAAAGAGGATACTGCGTCTCAGATCCTTCGGGGTGCATTGCGCAATCAGCAGTTTGTTGACTTTTACCGGCAGTATGCCGACGATGACGGCGAAGAAAGCCGTGAAGAGATTTGTGGAGATGACACATATGAACCGCTTCGCACACTGGTCCAAAAGGAGTTGACAGAAACGCTTTTCTCTGCTTACAACGCACTCTCCTACAAGGAACAGGAAGTGATTCGTATACGCACCGGGGTCTGCCCGGATTGCCATAGGGTGCAAAACCGGAAATATAAGTCTCCCACCTTCTATGAGACCGCCATAACCATTGGCCTTTCTTCTGCAGAAGCGGCTGAGAAGATCTATAGAGAAGGGAATAGGAAGATGAGGGGGATTCTTGCTAGTTCTTTTAGCTGTAGAAAGTAGCTGATTTTCTATGGCGATTACGTATGGAATTAACCTTACTCGTTGCGATAGTTCATTCCTTCCCACCAATATCCTCGCGTTTGGTTTTCAGAAGCTTCTGCTGGACACTTCGGGGTTAATAAGTTATAATTAATTCATATCACTAGAAAAGGAGATGCCATATGAGAATTGCAATGTGTGATGACGAACCCATAATTCTTAATGAACTGCAGAAGTTCTGTACCGCTTGCTATGAGCGTGCCGGTATCTCTCCAACGTGGCTGGTATCCAGTGATCCTAACTGCTTTATAGATGAGCTCGAAGCATTTGAGCCGGAACTCATATTACTGGACATTGATATGCCGCGTCTTACCGGATTTGATATTGCTGGAGAATTGCTGCAGCGGAACAATCGAGCTCTTTTGATCTTTATTACGAATCAGGAATCTCTTGTATACGAAACATTTCAGTACAAACCATTTGATTTTGTTCGTAAAAGCCGTTATCATGAGGATCTCGAACGTGTACTACTCCGTGCTGCACACGAAGTATCCGCAAGGATCGATGCCTTTACATTTCGTTCTGGCAGTGTTTCCGTCCGACTCCCGTTCTCTGATATCACACATCTCGAAGCTGATGGAAATTACGTAAAAATATATACTGCGGCAGATTGTTATTCCTGTCGTTCCACCATGCGTGAAATGCAGGAACAGTTTGATTCTCACGGATTCGTACGTATACACAAAGGCTTTCTGGTAAATTGCTCCGCTGTGCACCTGCTGCACACGGACAGCATAACGCTGGAAAACGGAACAGAGCTCCCCATTGGGCGCGCTTGGGCAGAGAATGCCAAGCAGCAAATCATGCGGTCGTTCCGCTAAAGAGGTTATTCTATGCGAAAGAAAGTACTAGAACAGGAATTTATACGACTGAACGCAGATTATAAAGCTTTGCTGGACGAAACGATTCAGCTGCGCGAGAAGGTAGCTACAGCCGATGAAGCTTTGGAAAAAATGCGTGCTACAGAAGAAAATGTGCGTTCTATCCATGAAAACACGCGTCGCTTAAAGCATGATATGCGCAACCATCTTATGGTCATCGCTATGTCTTTAGGAAATGAAAAGTATGATGAAGCTCGTACTTACACTGCACAGATTTTGGACAAGCTTAATCTGGAGTACTCTTATATTGACAGCGGAAATGCGCTATTGAATTACATTCTGAATTTAAAACTGCAGCAAGCCCAGCAGATGCAGGTACATATGCAGCTGCAGATAGAGAACCTTAAATTCCAAAAAATTGATAGTGTCGACTTCTCTTCTCTATTAACCAATCTACTCGACAATGCTATCCACGCCGCAGCAAACTCGGATAAGCGGCAAATTTCCGTATCCATCAGTAAAAAGCGCGGATATGAAGCTATTTCGGTACGAAACAGTATCAATTCCTCTGTTTTGGCAGTTAACCCGGATCTGCATTCCACACATGCGGAACCGGAAAAACATGGCATGGGAATAAAGCAGATTCGAGCCATTATAGAAAAATACAATGGTTTGCTGGATATTTATGAAGAAGACCTTGTTTTCTGTGTGAACGTTATGCTGCCGGCAGGCTGAGACAGCAGTCAAAAAAATGATTATTAATAAAAAGACAAGAATGAACCGTATTTTTACAGTTCACTCTTGTCTTCTTGTTATGCTTCGTGTTTGTATATTGCTTTAACAATTTCCTCGATAGGTGTTTCAATAATACTGATATCCTGCATTTTGCAGTGGCTTGCCAGAAAAGCAAGTGCCTCTCCGGGCTGAAAATCCGACTGAGAAACATGGTATATCGACTCTGCATCTTTCTTTTCAATCAATTCAAATCTAGTATCCTGAATCGCTTCTTTTGGGTCGGCAAAAGTTACGCGGATACTGTAGCCTTTGGAGTACTGTTCCTTGAAGGCGTTGAGACCGCCGTCATAAAGAACACTACCGCTATTGATCAGAACTAAACGGTCGCATACACTCTCGATATCTGTCATATCGTGTGTTGTCAACAGTACCGTCGTGTTTTTCTCTTTGTTGATTTCCCGCAGAAACGCGCGGATATTATCCTTTGCGAGGACATCAAGACCAATTGTAGGTTCATCCAAATAAACTACATCAGGATCATGTATTAATGCGAGTGCCAGATTTGCGCGCATTTTCTGTCCTAAACTCAGCTGACGCGCAGGTTGCATAAGGAATTGATCGAGTCCAAGCAAATCGCAGAACATCTCCACATTTTTCTTGTAGGTCTTTTCTTCAATCCGGTACATCCCACGAAACAAGTCCAGTGCATCTTGTACCGGCAGATCCCACAGGAGCTGAGAGCGCTGTCCAAAGACTGCACCCATATGTAAGGCGTTCTGCTTTCGATTTTTGTACGGCTCAAGATTACCAACTTTTACATAGCCGCTGGTGGGCAATAGAATACCCGTGAGCATTTTGATGGTTGTAGATTTGCCCGCTCCATTCGGACCGATATATCCGACCATTTCACCTCGATTAATTTCCAGAGAGATATGGTCTACCGCGCGTTTCGTTAGATACTGCGGTGCAAAAAAGTTTTTCACATTTCCAAAAGCGCCATTGCGTCTATTTTTGATTTTGAAATCCTTAACAATATCATGTAATTCTATATAGGCCATAATAAACCCCTTTCTTATGTTCCGGTGCTTTCGTATTTATTAATGACTGTCCTCCAAGCGAGGAGTAGTAAGAGTACCATCACAATTGCAACGAGAGGAGACAAATATTGGATAAACACTGGAAAAATACCCATGTCCTGTTTTCCAAGTAAAGGCTGCAGTGGATAAAACGTCGTGAATCCAAGAGGTATGAAAACGGTCAGAATGATTTGCAAAGGTGTGCCGAAAATAGAAAGCGGATACTGAACAACATCCTTGAAAACATATGTAATGTTCTTAAGAGAAACATTGCCAATGGCTACAACACTTGGAAGCGAGGAAATCAAAAAGACGCATCCGGAGATAATGCCGCCCGATACCAATGTGATAACTAGCCAAAGTATGCCCCAAAGATTTAGTGTAACACCGAGAGAAATAAAGCTGAAAATCATTACAGTGGCAGATATTGTAAAGTGCGTAATATATCCAACATTGAAATTCGTGAATATTGCAAGGAAAAGTGAGTGTACCGGTCGAATCAGATAACTGTTCAGGTCACCGGTGCGGGCAAGATTCGGAAGCTGTCTGCAAAGGTTATGTGTAAATGTTGAACCGATTGCATAGGTGAACTGTGAGAAAGAATAGATCAGAAGTAATTCTAGAGAATTCCATCCGTTGAGAGATCCAAACCTTGAAACCAAAAGATACAAAGCCAGATACTGAAACACAAAGTTTGTACCTTGAGCCAAAATACCCATAATGAATGAAAAGCGATACTCGTTTTGAGACCGCCACTGTGTGCGAATAAATTGTTTTGCCAAGAATAGATAGAACATTACGGACCTCCTTTCTAGTCAACCGCCCTGAACTACGATTTTCTTTTGTGCCCGATACCACACAAAGCGCTCCAAAAGCAACAAACCGAGGAGCCACAGTACTTGTAAACAAAGATTGAAAATGATTTGATTCATAGACAGACGCCCTAAATACATTTCCATCGGTATAAACAGAACACAGCGGAACGGCATAAACCATGTAATGATATTCAACTTGTCCGGCAAAAACCAAAAAGGAATCATTTCTCCTCCAAAAACATACATTGCTGCTGTCAAAAACCATTGGATATACCAAACATTTCCAAGCCAGAAAGCCGTATAGCCCAATATTGTGTTGAGAAGTAAAAAGATCATATTTCCGAGAAGAGCACTCAATAGAAAAAATAGAACGTCCGCGAGTGTGGCGGGAAACAAGAGTGCATTGTATACAATTTTTGCAGCTACAATGCAGGGAAGAATGCATGTGAAGAAATTAAACATTTTCTCTCCTAATTCCATTGCCGCATGCTGTGCGAGCAGGTTCATGGGACGAACCATCTGCTGGCCAACCTCTCCAGAATAAACGGCATCTCCAATGCGGCTACCGGGCCAAAGCTGCATTCCCACCAAAAATGTTGAGGAGATCACACTGTATGTAATTGCCTCAGAAAGTGTTGCTGCAGGGTCGACGTTTTGCACATAGAGCGCATTCCAAACGGATACATTGATAAGTACTGACATGAAACTGTAAATCAGATTGACTAATACATTGATGCGATAGACCGATTGTGATCGAAATGATCGTCGTGCCAAATCGAACCATAACACAATACTATTCATAACGTATCCTCCTTTTTGTTTGAATATAATATGCGGAATAAATCTTCGACCTGCGGTTCGTGAATAAGTATTTCAGACGCGTTGCAGGTGTGCAGGACATGATCGATAATGTCCGCTGCCCGAACTGATTCAGGATCGAAAGTGATTTCCAAATCTCCATCATTCCAACTGAATCGTTGTATTGGAAGATCCTGAAAGTCGGGAACTCCATCGAGAATTTGGAAAACCAACCGATTCGACAGTAAATAGCGATGACGCAGATCAGATAAGTCTCCTGAATATATACATATTCCCTTATCTAACACGATAGCTCGGGTGCAAATTTTATCCATATCATTCAGATTTTGCACCGCTAATAGGATTGTAGTTGAATACTTCTGGTTCATTGTCAGTAAAATCCGAATCATCTGTTCCTTCATTGCGGCGTCCACACCGACAAATGGCTCGTACAGTAAAAGCAGTTCGGGCATAGAAGTGATTGCTTCATAAAAGCGAACGCGTGCGAGTTCGCCGCGAGACAGCTGATGTACCTTTGATGGAAGCAACGCAGAAAGCTTTAATGTTTCAAAACACTCCTTCAGAAAATCATCTGCATCGAAAATTGCGTTTTTCTTTGGAGATACGATTTCAGACACGCGTTCATCAGGTAAAGATTCGGGAAGAATGAACGTCATACGGTTCCGGTCGATACGGCTCATCTGCAGCGGTGTACGGCAAATAAGACTCGGATTCTTCCCCATGACCCACAGTCTCCCATGGTCCGGATTATAGATACCGAGAATTAACCGCATAAGCGAACGTTTCCCACTGCCATTTGGGCCGATCAAGCCAACACAATCTCCTTTTTCAATATGAAAGTTCAAATCCCATAACTTGAGACCGTTACCCGAAAAGCTTCGGCTTAAATGTTCTGCTGTGATCATTCGCGCGCCTCCTTGTTTCGTGTTTATATTTTATCTAAATTTGAGATGAATTCAAGGTGGTTGTGATAAACAGCGTTCAGGGTGGGATATAAAACGCATAATGACACGTTTGCAGCAATTGTTTCTTATGCTCTTATGAATAGATTGAGGACTGGAATACTTAATAAAATGCGTGAAATTGTATCATCTGCAAATATCGAGAAAATACATCTCGTTCTATCAACCTCTAGTGACTTTACTTTTTTCTTATCTCAGGGATTCAGTAAGTATCATGATCCGGAAATTATTGTATATCAGTACGATCGCAGTGATTCTCAGAAATATCCTTGGGGAGTTTCCAATAAGGCGCTTCCGACATCCGCGATCATTCGACAGACCTCCCAAGAACATTAATATCCAATAAAGAAAACACCCGGAGATGAGGGGTTAGCTCCCATCTCCGGGTGTGATTGTTTTTTGTAGTGTGTATTCTTTTCGCAGCTGTACCGTCAAAAATCTACTACGCCATTTTTACGCCATTTCTGCGTGGGATGGCATTGAGATATATACGTTTTTATGCTTTTGGGTATTCTGAAAAAGCGCATGAAATCTAGTTTTATCGGCATTTATAAGGGAAAATGGAAATATGAAAACTTAGGTAGGGGACTCCGATACCTAATTTCATTTTTCGTTTTACCTGTCCGAAAACCCGCATTTTATTTGGATTTTCGCCTTTCGCTGAATTTCTTTTACGCCCTTTTTTGTAACTGGCGGCGTAGTTTGCTGAAACAGGCGTACCGCATTTGCCAGTGATTCGTCCGTAACATGAACATACCTGTCCATGGTGGTTTAAATGCTTGCGTGTTTTGCACGTCAAACCTTTGAGATTTTTGCCCATTTATCGGACTCCTTTCTCATTCTTAAAAAGAGTCCAACGCAGTTACATATTATAGCATAAGGACTCTGCTTTTTCAATCTCAACGGAAATTTTTCGGGGCTTTTGCGGCTAAAAGCTCTATATGACCAGTTTATGGCGGATATATTCTTCAAATTCACGCCGCTTCACGAGCTTCCGCGTCCCGACAAAAAGCACGAACGGGCAATTCGGCTGCTTCAGCATGGCGTCTATTTTATTTATTCCGATGCTGCTGTATTCCGCCGCTTCTTTTATCGTTAGTGTCATTTTAAGGTGGATTGGCACGTGTGCTTCGGGTTGCACGCACATCGGCGTTACGGCTCCTTTGCAGTGAAGATCACATGTGAAGTTTTGTTCTTTGTCGCTCATAGTGGTGTTTCCTCCTGTTCTGCGAATACACGAAAGATGGTCATTTCGGTATGTAACCTGCCAAACGGTCGGGAGCGAGCCGACACCACGGGAGTTTCACCCCAACTGACGGTCTGTCAGAGCCGCCCTCATTGCCTGCGGCGGATTGGATACCGCTCGGACTGTGACTGGACGGGAGGACCATTATGCTCTTTGTGGGTTATGG
>OLPH01003753.1_pt1 | contig 10114 bp, 7 predicted proteins | sample 1672951 | NCBI WGS metagenome assembly OLPH01 (sample SAMEA3136740, study PRJEB25190) | human gut metagenome
ACGGACATTCCGCTGGATGAGAAGGGAATACAGCAGGCGAAGCGGCTCGCAGAGACACTCTTAGAGAAGCAGCGAGACGGGGAGCTTCATCTGGACAGAGTCTACACGTCGCCGCAGCTTCGGGCGGCAGAGACAGCCCGTTTTTCCGCGGAGGCGCTGGGCATTGACTGCATCCGGCTCTGGGATCTGCGAGAGATGGATCTGGGAGACTGGGAAGGCAGGAACTGGGATGAGATAAGGGAGACGGAAGCAGAGCGGCATCACATCTGGGATACCCACAGGAGGTTCTGCCATACGCCGGGAGGAGAGTGCTATAACGAGGTGTTGCGGCGCACGCTGGCTGCGCTGGAACAGATTCTGACGTGCGAGAAGGACGATGTGCTTGTCGTGACACACAGTGCGGTGCTGATGGCACTGCGGTGCTATCTGGCAAACCGTCCGTTTGACGTGATGCGCGAGTACCGGACACGCAACACCGAACTTGTGTGGGTGACAGAGGAGGAGATCCGGGAGGTGATCTGCCGCTATGAGAAGGCGATGTGACGGAGGAAGTGCTCCGGGAGGCGGTCTGCCGTTGCAAGAGGGTGATACGGGATTTTTTTTGTGAGGGAGGATGATTTCGTGAAGAAGTCAGCCTTCTTTTTTGTGTGTTTTATACAAATTTCGATGACGATTTTTGTGAACGATTTTGACGGAAAATGATTGACTGTGACTGGAAACGGAAATATAATGCAACTATAGAGATGAACGATTTTGAACGAATATGACGGAAAACGGAGAATAAATTATGCTGACAGAGGAAAGATTTGCAAAGATTTTGTCCATACTGGAACGTATGGGGAGTGTGACGGTTCAGCAGCTGATGACGGAACTTGACGCTTCTGAATCCACTGTGCGAAGAGATCTGAATACGCTGGATGCAAACGGCCAGCTTGTCAAGGTACACGGCGGAGCGATTTTAAAGAATACGGTCTACAGTACCATCGATGATGAAGTGGTTCACCGCAAGGAGCAGAACCGGGAGGCAAAGGATAAGATCGCACGCTATGCGGCGGGACTGATTACTGCCGAAGATTTTGTTTATATCGATGCAGGTACGACAACGGAACGGATGATTGATTACATTGCAAACCGTCAGGCGGTGTTTGTGACGAACGCCATCGGCCATGCGAAAAAGCTGGCAGAGCATGGATGCAAGGTCTATATCCTGGGCGGTGAGTTCAAGGCGGTGACAGAGGCTATCGTCGGTGAGGAAGCCGTTTTTACACTGGATAAATACAATTTTACGAAAGGCTTCTGGGGAGCCAATGGTGTCAGCCTGCAGAAGGGATTTTCCACACCGGAGTTAAAAGAGGCGATGGTAAAACGGAAATCCATGGAGAATTGCAGAGACTGTTACATTCTGGCGGATGAGAGCAAGTTTTCCCAGATATCGAGCGTGACGTTCGCGCCGTTTGAGAAAGCAACTGTGATTACGACAGAGTTAAAACAGGAAATATACAAGGATTGTTCCAATATCATCAATATCGAGTGAGAGGAGATCTTAGGTGATGATCTATACGTTAACATTTAATCCGTCTTTAGATTACATTGTGACCGTTCCGAAGTTTACCTGTGGGATGGTTAACCGCACCACGGAAGAGATTATTTTCCCCGGTGGAAAAGGAATCAATGTATCCATGGTGTTGAAGAACCTTGGATTTGAGAATACAGCGCTTGGCTTTTATGCGGGATTTACCGGTATGGAGCTGAAACGGCTGGTGGCTGATAAGGGAATTCATGCTGATTTTATCCCGGTAGAAAAGGGAATGACCCGTATCAATGTCAAACTCCGGTCAGAGCAGGAGAGCGAGATTAACGGACAAGGTCCGGCGATCGCCGCTTCTGATATTGATAAATTATATGAAAAGCTGGATGCACTGCAGGATGGCGACATACTTGTCATGGCAGGAAGTATTCCGGATGTGATGCCGCAGACGATGTACATGGATATCATGAAACATCTGCAGGGCAGGAACTTAAAAATTGTGGTGGACGCCACGAGAGATCTTCTGGCAAATGTACTTCCGTTCCATCCATTTTTGATTAAACCGAACAATCACGAACTGGGAGAGATCTTTGGCGTGGAGATCCGCGAGAAAGAGGATGTTGTGACTTACGCGAAGAAGCTGCAGGAAAGGGGGGCCAGAAACGTGCTTATTTCGATGGCAGGAGACGGGGCGGTACTTGTTGCCGAGGACGGTCAAGGAGCTCCGTGGTGTACGTGGAGTGATCCGCGTCGGTGGTTGTCGATTCGTGAAATGTTCTTGTCGCTTTTGTCTGCCGGTAGTTTGTCTTGCGAAGCCAGGGGGTGCCCAGCTGGCAGTAGAGAACAAATACCACAAACGAAACCGGAACCGGGATGTTCAGAGAACTGCCCCCGATTAAAAAAAGAAAGCCGAGCAGCAGACCTCTTAGAATTCCCCACATTGGTCTCCAATATACCGAAATCATAATAAGGATGATGAGCAGAAATAAAACCATGGTACCACACTCCTTGTTCATTTGGTGGTTATAGTATAGCATTTTTAGCGCAAGGAAACATGATTTTTTCAAACTGTGTCGAAAAAAATAGAGGAAATCCACTCCGGACGCAGAATTATATATATGGAGTCACTGCGTAGTGCGTGACGAAAAAGAGGAGATAATACATGTCGATACGGGAAGAAATAGAGAGAATGGAGTGCGAGACCTTAAGTCCGTACGCCACGCTCAGCATTCATTCTAAGGGCAGAGATGTGTATGAGGAGCCGTGTGATATCAGACCGGTATTTCAGCGTGACAGAGACCGCATCCTGCACAGCAAGGCGTTCCGGCGTCTCAAGAACAAAACGCAGGTGTTTCTGACGCCGAAGGGCGATCATTACCGGACGAGGCTGTCCCATACACTCGAGGTATCGCAGAATGCCAGAACGATCGCAAAGGCACTGCGCCTCAATGAGGATCTGGTCGAGGCGATTGCGCTCGGACACGATATCGGGCATACGCCGTTTGGACATGCCGGCGAGTTCGTGTTAAACGGGCTCTGCGAGAATGGATTCCGGCACAACGAACAGAGTGTGCGTATCGTGGAGAAGCTGGAGAAGGATGGAAAGGGGCTGAATCTCACATGGGAAGTGCGGGACGGTATTTTGAACCATCAGTCCAGACTGATGCCGCATACGCTCGAGGGAAAGATTGTGCGTTTTTCGGATAAGATTGCCTATATCAACCACGATATTGACGATGCGATCCGTGCGCTGGTCTTAACGGAGGACGATATTCCGCTTGAACTCAGAAAGACCCTTGGTTTTTCCACCAAGCAGCGCCTCAATACGCTGATACATAACATTATCATGAACAGCAGGGAGAAGGATGACATCATGATGTCGCCGGAGATCGAGGAGGCGATGATCGATCTGCGCAAGTTCATGTTTGAGAACGTCTACAAGAACCCTGTGGCAAAGGGAGAGGAAGTCAAGGCGAAGGCGATGATCGAGCAGCTCTTTTACTTTTACAAGGAGCATCTGGATCAGCTCCCGGCAAAATATCTGCGCATGATGGACGAGGGCGAGAGCGCGGAGCGCGTGGTCGCGGACTACATCGCAGGAATGACGGATCAGTATGCCATCACCAAGTTTTCGGAGTACTTTTTGCCTCAGGCCTGGCAGGTGGACGGCTATTAAGACTGTGTCATGCCTGAGGCGTCCCAGGGCCTGGCAGGTGGACGGCTATTAGAATGGAAATAAAAAGCGGAAAGAAAGGAGCGGAAGATGCCGCGTTATTCGGATGAATTGATAGAAGAAGTGCGTTCGCGCAACGATATCGTGGACGTCATTTCGCAGTATGTGCGGCTGTCAAAAAAGGGCAGTACCTACTTCGGGCTGTGCCCTTTCCATAATGAGAAGACCGGTTCTTTTTCGGTCTCTCCCAATAAACAGATGTACTATTGTTTTGGCTGCCACGCGGGAGGCAATGTTTTTACCTTCCTGATGCAGTACGAGAATTACACGTTCGGGGAAGCGATGGAAGCGCTTGCCGAGCGGGTGGGCGTCGACCTCCCGAAGCAGGAATATACGGCGGCGCAGCGGCAGGAGGCGGACCGGAGGGCACGTCTTTTGGAGATCAACAAGGAGGCGGCAAAGTATTTTTTTGTGCTGCTTCGCGGGGAACGCGGGAAACGTGCGCTTGATTATTTTAAAAAGAGGGCGCTGTCCGATGAGACGATCCACAAGTTCGGGCTGGGATATTCGGATCAGTACAGCGATGATCTGTACCGGTATCTGCGGTCGAAGGGCTATGACGACGAGATTCTAAAGGATTCCGGTCTTGTCACGATCGATGAGGTGCGGGGCGGACATGATAAGTTCTGGAACCGTGCCATGTTTCCGATCATGGATGTGCACAATAAGGTGATCGGATTTGGCGGGCGCGTCATGGGAGATGGAGAGCCAAAGTATCTCAATTCCCCCGAGACGAAGATATTCGACAAGAGCCGCAATCTTTACGGACTCAATTTCGCACGGGCGACAAAAAAGCCGCAGCTGCTCTTGTGCGAGGGATATATGGATGTGATTGCACTGCATCAGGCAGGATTTGACAATGCCGTGGCGTCGCTCGGTACGGCGCTCACAAGCGGTCATGCCAATCTGCTCAAGCGCTATACCAAGGAAGTCTATCTGACGTATGACAGCGACGGGGCGGGGATCAAGGCGGCGCTCAGGGCCATCCCGATTTTAAAAGAAGTCGGAATCACGACCAAGATCATCAACATGAAGCCGTATAAGGATCCCGATGAGTTTATCAAGGCGCTTGGTGCGGAGGCGTATCAGGAGCGCATCGACCAGGCGGAGAACAGTTTTCTGTTTGAGGTGCGCATGGAAGAGCAGCAGCACGACATGCACGATCCGGAGGGCAAGACGGCCTTTTACAATGCGGTCGCGAAGATGCTTTGCGGATTTACGGAGAAGTTAGAGCGCGATAATTATATTGAGGCGGTTGCAGCCAAATACATGATCTCGCCGGACGATTTGAGAAGGCTGGTCAACCAGCAGGGATTAAAGGCCGGACTTGCCGGAGGAGGCAGGGCGCCGCAGAGCGTCGCGGACGCACAGGACGGTGCGCGCACAGAATACAAAAAGAGTGCGAAAAAGCGCGAGGACGGCATGGTGCAGTCGCAGAAGCTTCTGCTGACGTGGCTGACGAACAGTCCGGCGTTGTTTCCAAAGGTGCAAAGATATGTTGGTGCAGATGATTTTACGGACCCGATCTGCCACAGTGTGGCAAAAATGCTGTTTGAACAGTATGAGAAGGACGGGACAGTCAATCCTGCGCGGATCATCAGCACCTACGAGGATGAGGAGCAGCAGCGGGAGGCAGCGGGAATCTTAAACGCGACAATCCACCGGGTGGATACCAGGGAGGAACGCGAAAAAGCGCTGCGCGAGACCGTGATCCGCGTGCGGGAGAACAGCATCAATCATAAGCTGGCAAACACGTTTGACGTTCAGGAGATGGCGGCTCTGGCAAAAGAAAAGAATGAGCTGCCGGGAACGGTTCATATTCCGCTGGAGGAATGAGAGCGGGCAAAGAAGCAGGAATGTGGATGAAAATCTGCATTTAAGGACAAAATAGTAACGAACTATGAGAGGATGAAGCGAAAATGGCAAAAAAGAAAGAAAACACCGACAATAAGGAAGTTCTGGGAGAAAACAAGGAGAACTCTGCTGCGAAAACTGCCGATGCGGGAGCAGAGAACGGGGTGGCAAGCGCCCAGGAGAAGTTCCAGATAAAGTTAAGAGAACTGCTTGCGCTGGCAAAAAAGAAGAAAAACATGCTGGAGTATCAGGAGATCAGCGACTTCTTTTCCGACATGCAGCTGGATGCAGAGCAGTTTGAGAAGATTCTTGATTTCCTTGAGGCAAACAACATCGACGTGCTTCGTATTACGGATGACGACGTTGACGATGAGATGCTTCTTGACGTCGATGATGAGGATGAGATTGAGGTCGAGAAGATTGATCTTTCCGTTCCGGACGGTGTCTCCATTGAAGATCCGGTGCGTATGTATTTAAAAGAGATCGGAAAAGTGCCGCTTCTGTCCGCGGAGGAGGAGATTGAGCTGGCAAAGCGTATGGAACTCGGCGATCAGGAGGCGAAAAAGAGACTGGCAGAGGCCAATCTTCGTCTGGTTGTCAGCATTGCAAAGCGCTATGTCGGTCGTGGAATGTTGTTTCTGGATCTGATTCAGGAGGGAAATTTAGGACTGATCAAGGCGGTGGAAAAGTTTGATTACCGCAAGGGATATAAGTTCTCCACCTACGCGACATGGTGGATCCGTCAGGCAATCACGAGAGCCATTGCAGATCAGGCGAGAACCATCCGTATTCCGGTGCATATGGTCGAGACGATCAACAAGCTGATCCGTGTCAGCAGACAGTTACTGCAGGAGCTGGGACGCGAACCTACTCCAGAGGAGATCGCTGCGGAGATGAACATGCCGGTGGAGCGTGTGCGTGAGATCTTAAAGATTTCGCAGGAGCCGGTATCCTTAGAGACTCCGATCGGTGAGGAGGAGGACAGCCATCTCGGTGATTTTATCCAGGACGACAACGTTCCGGTACCGGCGGATGCAGCGGCATTTACCCTGTTAAAAGAACAGTTGGAGGAAGTGCTCGGAACGCTGACAGAGCGTGAGCAGAAGGTGCTGACACTGCGTTTTGGACTGGAGGACGGACGTGCGAGGACACTTGAGGAAGTCGGAAAAGAGTTCAATGTCACACGTGAGCGTATCCGTCAGATCGAGGCGAAGGCGCTGCGCAAGCTGCGTCATCCGAGCAGAAGCCGCAAATTAAAGGATTATCTGGAGTAATCTATGGTAAAAATATCAGAACGTTTAAGAACGGCGGCAGGACTCATCGGAGAGGGAGAGCGGCTGGCGGATGTGGGAACCGATCACGGGTATGTACCGATTTATCTGGTGGAACGAAAGCACATCCCCAGTGCGATTGCGATGGATATCCGGACGGGACCGCTGGAGCGTGCCAGGGAACACATCCGGATGTACGGCATGGAAGACTACATACAGACTCGTCTGTCGGACGGCGTTGCGGCGCTAAAGCCGGGTGAGGCGGACACCATCCTGATTGCGGGGATGGGCGGCGGACTGGTCAAACATATTCTGGAGAGCGGGAGAGTCATCTGTGAGCAGGCACATGGGCTGGTTTTGCAGCCGCAGTCAGAGCTTCCGAAGGTGCGGCGTTTTCTGATGGAGAACGGTTATGTCACAGAGAGAGAAGAGATGGTCATGGAGGATGGAAAATATTTCCCCATGATGCGCGTTCGCTTTGCTGCTTCCGCAGTCTCTCATGCAGACAGCTTTACAGAAGAACAGGAACTGGAATTCCGCTATGGAAAGCAGCTTCTTACAGAAAAACATCCGGTGCTTCTGGCGTATCTCCGCTGGGAAGCGCAGATCCAGCAGGATATTTTAACACAGCTATCCGGTCAGCCGGCGACGGAGCAGATTGCAGCCCGGATTGACGACGTAAAACAAATCCTCGCGCAGAATGCCAGGGCGCTTGCGTATTATGAATGAAAAAAGCCTTGAAGAAAAGGCAGAGGGGGAGAGGTTTGTATGGGGAAAGATATGGTCAGCTTGACAATTGAAGGGGAAGTAAGACAATATCCGGCGGGAACCAGTTTCCTTGCAATTTCGCAGGAATACCAGGAAAAATATCCGGATGACATCGTGCTTGTGGTGTATAATAACCGGCTGCGGGAATTAAATAAGACTGCACAGCGGGACGGAATGCTTTCGTTTGTGACGACGGCCGATAAGACGGGAAAAAAGACATATCGCAGAAGCGTCACGCTTCTGATGCAGAAGGCGGTCTACAATCTCTGGGGAAGTGAACATATCAGCGTCCGTGTGCTTTATTCCATCGGCCAGGGATATTACTGCGAGCTGCGTGAAAAGGCGGACGGACAGGAGCGCGTGATTGCGGTGGACGAAGAGCGCGCCATAGCGCTGAAAAAGGAGATGTACCGTCTTGTAACGGAGGATATCGAGATTGAGAAGCGCAGCATGAACACAGATGATGCGATTGCACTGTTCCATGACCTCGGGATGGAGGATAAGGAAAAGCTTTTTAAATACCGCCGCAGCTCCAGGGTCAATATCTATGTACTCGATCACTATAAGGACTATTTTTACGGATTTATGGTGCCGTCTACGGGCTATCTCCGCTACTACGATATTGTGACGTATGAGGATGGATTTGTACTTCTGTTCCCGAATGAGAACACAAGGGAAGTGGCAGAGTTTGCACCTTCCGGGAAGCTGTTCCACACGCTGAAGGCTTCGCGTGAGTGGGGGCGCATGTTAGAGATCGGCACGATCGGCGCGCTTAATGACGCGATTGCGGAAGGGCGCATGCAGGAAATTATTCTGACACAGGAGGCGCTGTTTGAGGAGCGGATCGGACATCTGGCAGATACGATCGTAAAGTCGGGCGGCAAAAAGTTTATCATGATTGCCGGACCGTCTTCCTCCGGAAAGACCACCTTTTCACACCGCCTTTCTATCCAGCTTGCCGCGAAGGGATTAAAGCCGCATCCGTTCCCTCTCGATGATTATTATGTGAACAGGGATCAGTGTCCGCGCGACGAGAACGGGGAACTCGATCTGGAATGTCTGGAAGCGCTGGATGTGGAGCTGTTTAACCACGACATGAATGAACTGCTTGCGGGCAGGCGTGTCAATCTTCCGGTCTTCAATTTTAAGACCGGCAAGCGGGAATACAAGGATCGCTACATGCAGCTCGGAAAAGAGGACATACTGGTCATCGAGGGAATCCACGGACTCAACGACAGGCTGTCCTGCTCTCTCCCGGTGGAAAGCAAGTTCAAAATCTACATCAGTGCGCTGACCCAGCTCAACATCGACGAGCACAACTGCCTGCCAACAACGGACGGCAGAATGATCCGCCGGATTGTGAGAGATGCGCGCACGAGAGGGACTTCGGCAAAGGAGACCATTGCCATGTGGGATTCGGTGCGCCGCGGTGAGGAGCGCTACATTTTCCCGTTCCAGGAGGGGGCGGACGTGATGTTTAACTCGGCGCTGATCTATGACCTGGCAGTGTTAAAGATGTATGCCGAGCCGCTGCTGTTTGCCATTGACAAGGATTGTCCGGAATATCTGGAGGCAAAGCGCCTGCTCAAGTTTCTGGATTATTTCCTTCCGATGCCGAGCGACGGTATCAGCCAGAATTCGATTATCCGCGAATTCATCGGCGGTTCCTGCTTCAATGTATAGGATTGCTTTGACATTTTGCGGAAAGCACATTATAATAAGCAATAGTTGCGGTGATAAGTAGAACAAATGATCGCGGCCCAGCATTGCTGGGGTGAGGAAAGTCCGGGCTTCACAGGGCAGGATGCCGGATAACGTCCGGTGGAGGTGACTCCAAGGCTAGTGCAACAGAAATAAACCGCCAGCATATGCTGGTAAGGGTGGAAAGGCAGTGTAAGGGACTACCGCGCGGCTGGTAACAGAAGCGGCAGATGTAAACCCCATCCGAAGCAAGACCGAATAAAAGCGATACGGCGGCCCGTCGTGCTTTAGGTAGGTTGCTTGAGCCTGCTGGTAACAGCAGGACTAGATAGATAATCATCTGATACATAACCCGGCTTATAGTGCTGCTCAGTTGTTTGTAAAAATATTTGTAAAAAGAACAGGTAAAAAATGCAGATAGAAATATCGGCAGGCACAAGTGCCGCAGAAAATGTAGGAGTATGTTTTCTGCGGTGCTTTTATTATAAGAGCAAAGCTTTTAAATATTTTGGATAAAATATACAGGATTGTCCATAATACAGGATAAAAGGAAACTGTAAGACTGCTGAACTTACAGCGTAACTGTTGCAGTCCGCAGGACGGACTGTGGCAGACGGAGGCAGAACAAAGAAAAACAGGTGTTATTTTTTTACACGGAAATCTGCTTCCGGGCGAAAGCAGATTTTCTGAATGGCAGATGAGAAACCGTTTATGCGGAATCTTTGCCGCTGCTTCATGATAAAATCGCTCAGAAAGAGG
>OLPH01003759.1_pt1 | contig 10102 bp, 5 predicted proteins | sample 1672951 | NCBI WGS metagenome assembly OLPH01 (sample SAMEA3136740, study PRJEB25190) | human gut metagenome
CGTAGTCGATGGACTTTTTGGCAAAGACCGCCGCCCATGCGTCGAAGGTGTTGATACCCTGACGTTCCAGTTCTTTAGGGCGAAGGTATTTGAAGAGCAGATATAACTCAGTCAGACTGTTGGAAATGGTTGTGCCGGACAGGAAGGTCGCTCCCAGGTCTTTGCCGGTGCGTTCCTGAATGGTACGCAAGGCAAAGAGCATATTCAAGGCACGCTGACTGCCTTCGCTGTTGCCAAGGCCGGCTACACGGTCGTGACGGGTGGTAAACATCAAGTTCTTAAATTTATGCGATTCGTCTACCAGCAGATGGTCAATGCCCATGAGCTTGAAGTCTACTACATCGTCTTTACGGTTCTCGATGTCGAAGGTAAGTTCCTTGATTTTGGCTTCGAGGTTCATCTTGCGCTTCTCTACGCCTTTAAGCATGCCTTTATCTTTATATTGCAAATTATGTTCTGTAAAATAAGTAAGTAGGCTGTGTTGCTTTTCCTCAATACCCAATACTTTATTGCGTAACTTCTCTGGTTCTACATATCCGTTATTGTTTAGTTGCTTGGTGTATTGTATGGAGATTTGGCCACGTAAATCATCCAGTTCCTTGTTCAACTTGGATATTTTAGCACTGGTGTTTTTCCCGCTTTTATTAACTGCACGACCTGATTTTATATCCCAATCTTCAGGAAGAATTGTTTTCTTCGTGCTGAATTGCTTGGTTTCTCCATCTACTGTGATACGTGCCATAATGGTCACTGTTCCATCTTTCTTCGGTTCGTTCTTCTTTAAATAGAAGAGGATTCTAAATGTACTTTTCATACCGTAACGTTTTTAATTTGCAAAATTAGTTTTCTATGTTCGGAATGAAGCTGACTAACGAGTGACAATATGCGACATATCAATGACTTAGCATTAAAATCGTTACGATTTTCTCCGTAACAAAATACCGTAACGATTTGGTAACGATTATTAGTCTGAAATGTAAGCATCCGATAAAGTACACATTGTATTTTCATAAAATAGAAAACTCGATATCAACTTTAGTCAAAAGCTAATATCGAGTTTTTTTTATTCTTCAACATAAATATTTAAACTCCAATTGGATTCGTGTTGGATTTCTCTAACTTCCAAACATCCGGAAGAAGTTCACGAACATTTTTCCCGGAGTCCTTTTCCAGATAGTATGGAAGTTTGGCTATGACATCATTCAGCCATTCCCTTGGGTTAATTTCCTGTGCTTTACAGGTAGCTAATAGTGAGCATATGATTGCTGTATTTTCAGCTGCCTCGTGGTTACCACAAAAGAGGAAGTTCTTTCTGGACAAAGTAAGTGGTCTAATCGCATTCTCCGCCAGATTATTATCGATTTTCAGATTTCCATCTTTCAGGTAATTCTTCATTCTTGACCAAAGAGGATAAGTATAGGTAATAGCTTGTCCCATGCGACTTCTTGGTGGTACTTTTCCATAAGTCTGTTCCATCCATTTTTCAAAGGAGTCAAGTATGGGAGTTGCTAAACGCTGGCGGAGTGCACATCGTCCCTGCGCATCGAGCTTTCGGGCATCTGCTATCTGTTCAATATGATATAGTTCCTGTATTTGTTTAAGAGCATATTCAGCAAGTGATCTATTTTCATCCAGTGCCAACTCCATATGTCTTCTGATATGGGCCAGACAGGCAATAAGGCACACATCCTTAGTGCCCTCAAACGCATTGTAGGCACTGTAACCGTCACTTTGAAGATATCCCTTGAAGTCCTTTAATAAATTTCTGATTGTCTGTCCGGATCGGGAACCGTCATCATAATGGAAGATGACCAGTCTTTCCATAACTGCCCTGACCATCCATAAATACTCCTTATCGGTTTTTCCCTTTCCTTTGTTGATGACCCGTACTGTGGTTTCGTCGACCTGAACATATCCACTGCCCGTTACGAGCTTTACTAATTCCGAATAAAGAGGACTTAATAACTCACATACCGGCTTAAACCACCCGCTTAAAGTACTTTCCGGCAGTCGTACACCCAAATGTCTGTATTCCTTTACCTGACGGTAAAAGGGAACATGGTATTCATATTTCTGCAGAAGTATTTCGGCTAGCAAGGAAGGTCCTGCCAGACATTTGTATATAGGGGAAGGTGGAAGCGGTGCTATTATGACACCGCTTTCACCCTCTTTGGGAAGACTTAAATTATTTTTGAGTCCGTATTTGGGACGTACTGTCTCTTTGACATATAGCTTTCCCGGTTCAAATTCAAGCGTACGTGTGCGCTCTTCACCTATACGACGATACCGATTCAGATCCACATTATCAGGTTCGACAATGACTTCCACAACGGGCAGCCCCTCTAACAGTTCCCGATTACGGCGGGATTCTTTTTTCTTTCCGTCCGGTTTACATGTCCCGGTGCCTACGCCGGTCTCCACAAGATCCGTTTCCTCTTGCCTGGGATTAACCAAGGTATCAAACAAGGCAAGCTGGTTGGGATCCAAGGATGCCAGCTTTTCACTCTTTCTGCCGAAAAGCTGTCTGTTTAACCAGGCTACTTGCGACAGGAGTTCCTGTACTTTTTGCTGCAGTTCTCCCGTCTGTTCCATAAGTTTCTGATTTGATTCTACAAGGGTACGATTTGTTTCCAGAAGCCCTTTTATTTGCTCCTGTTGATTCTTGATTATTAGTTCCATCGTATCTGTATGAATCATTCTTTTTAGTATCTTATTATAATGTAAAGATACTGAAAATCGTACAGCTATACAAGTTTAGGAAGCTCTTTTTAATCAATAAAATCCTTCTTTTCGACCGGCTTTAAGACGTTTGAGTCTATCACTCGGATTATCGGTTATGCCTTCCACCATCAGTACTAAATCACGCCATTCCATGGGATAGGAACGGCTTTCACTATCATAGGAAGGAAGTCTGAAGGTACCTTCCTCAAGGCGTTTTATGTATAAAACCATACCTCCGTCTTCGGCATGCAGAAGTTTCATGGTTGTTCTGCTTCGGTTGACAAAGATAAACACATCGCCAAGTCGAACGTCATATCCCATTTTATCATGAACAAGCCCACAAAGAGAATTTATTCCTTTGCGCATATCTGTCTTCCCGGGACACAGGAAGTAGCGCATCGTATCATTCAGGCAGAACATGGCTACATAATTTACTGATCAGGCCATAAATAATCTCCGGATTACTTAGGATGTTGAGGTGGATCTTTATGCCGGATGGAAGTTCTATGGTTACACACCTGTCACCACGTGATGAAGTGGGAATGGCAGGAGTATGATTAATATTAAGAGGGATAAACGAATCACCTGCAGGTTCGGTGTGTTTGGTATATGGGTGACTCAATCCATATTTCTTCTTCCAATAATGAAAACAGGAAGCAGGATACGATTCATTATCACAGAAATCCTTTATGGTTAGTCCGCTGGACTGTTGGCGCTGATATAGCGCTAAAAACTCTTCTTTACTCATTGATCGTTTCATAACTACGTTTTTGATCGCAAAGTAATAGAAGAGTTTTTAGGTCTACAATGTGTACTTTAGCGGATGCTTACGTAAGAACGGCTCAGGTCGAATTTCTTCTTCCAATAATGGAAGCAGGATGATGAATAGGTCTCATTCTCACAGAAATCTTTTATGGTCAAACCACTGGCTTGTTGCCTTTCATAAACTGACAGGAACTCTTCTTTACTCATTATTCGTTTCATGGTCTTTTTGTTGGCAAAGTAACGGAAGAGTGGATGGCTTTACAATGTGTACTTTATAGAATGCGTGCTGTCACTTCTTGCCCGATTATCTTTAGCGACTTCGGTGCTACACCGAAAATTAACCAACTTCTTTCTGTATTAAGGAATGGACACTTCGAGTGATTTCCTCTTTTAACTCGCCGGTAGTTTTCTTCAGCTCCAAAGTCTGTGATTCGTCAGAGGCTATCAGTTTTTTTTATATCGTCAACTATCATTGATAAAATATTTTTATTATAATAAGGATGATTATTAATGATTTATAAATCTAGGTTTATATGATTGCCAAAAGACATTAATGCCACCCCATTTTTTGAACACACTATAAATCTTAATTAGTCCACTTTCAAAATCCTCCTTTTTAGCAAAGGGTAAATTCCAGTTTTGTTTACCATTAAAATATGGTTCATAAGCAATTAGGATAAACTCAAGTAAAGACTTGAATATATCTTGTGGAATATATTCGGAATATGAATCAACTATCCAAGAGAAATGATTCATACAACTGTTGAGATGTTGAGATTTCATTAAAACAAGTTTGTTTGCCAATAATATATATTCTCCCTGGTATTTAGGAAAACGAATTTCCGGTTTTATATCAACAAGCATTGATATAGCATCACTTGTCTCATCTCTTATAAGTAAATCATATATGCTGTGACATGCATTTGACGCAACGGATACTCTTAATGAAATTATTTCGTTATAGATTTCATCATATTCTTTGGGAGAGATTGCTTTAAAAGTATTGCTTTCAATAAATGATTTCATTTCATCTAATAATGTAGCAAAATGATTTATGAAGAAGGTGGATTCCTCCTCTCTCTGGTTATTACATACCTCTTTTATTTGATATAGTGATACTTTCATTTTTTCCCAAAGTACCTCTATTTCGGTTGCAGTAAAATCTATTTGGTTTGAAATACCTGTAATATCAATAAATGAATATCCTATAGTCATCCCCTTCTTCTCAATACCATTACGCCACAAAAATGGTGATTTCAAAACTATTCGTTTAATCACTGATACTAAATTCGAATCTTGTTTGATATAATGAGGTATAGCTTGTATTAAAGTACAGTCGGATTTTATCAAGGATTCTGGAAGCCTTTCCAAGCATTGTTGCACAGTCTGAGTATCAAGTAAAGTTATAAGGTTTAATATTACATAGATATGTGCAGGGATATTCCCGTTTTGACATAACCAAAGCAAATCCTGATAAATGTCTTGATAATATTTTGAAGCCACAAAGTCTTCGTTAGTAAGAGATTTTAAGGCTTTTGTTATTAGTAGATTTTTCCAATTATCAATACTTTCATGAGTATGAAGGATTTCGGAAATAACTCTAAGTTTAAAATCTTTGTCAGATGTCCAGGTCAATCCGAATGTCACTAATTCATAAAAAATCTCATGTGAATAATTTAAATCATTATACTTCCTTGTCCCATTTTCTGCATAAGGTTGTAGTTTATCAAAGAACTTCGTGAAATCACTATTCCAAAATTTGGCATCCAAGCCGATTAATAGTATTGAAAGAGATTTCATTATAGGAGTCCGATAGAAATTAGGACATTCAGATTGTCCTAACGATGCAAATAATGATTTTACAATATTAGGAAGATAGGGAGTCAAACGGTCACAATATAATATCTTTTGACTAACAGACTTAGTGAGTTTTTCATCATTGTACTGAAGACTATAAAATAGACATGGATAGGGATAGTCCTGATAGAGATTATCACAAACAATGTTCCATTTTTCTATAGAGAATAATATTATATTACTGATATGCAAAGGTCGGCACAATTCAAAAAGAATACTTAATACTTTAAATGAATTGATAAACTTTGAATTGTCACTGTCGAAATCGAAAAACCGTGATTTATTGCCAAATGGAATTGCTTTATTGTTTTCTTTAATGGATTCTATTAATCTATTTAAAATATAGTCTGCATTTTTTATATATGGGCAATCTGTTTGTATTTGACTAACCTCATCAGAGAAGTCTATTGCATTATTCATGCTGCCATCCTGTCCGAAGGTATAATTTCGGCTAATTAGAGGTAATAATTCTAGTACATTGAGATAATCTTGAATAGAATAATATAAATCTTGATTAGTTAATGGACGAATATCCTCAAATACATCTTCAGAGAAAAGGGATTTGAACATCTGTTTTCTCACTTCATCAATCGGATTATCCTTTAAGGGTTTCCATGAATCGACAAGATATTTTGCACTTTTGAAATCAAAATTATATAAGTATTTCCAAATCTGAATAAATGGACTTATATGGTCATTCGTATCTGAAAACTTTTGATTTGTTAGAGCTTGTTCCTTATGTAACAAACATTTTAAATCTGACTGTAGTGAATTTTTACAAGTTCCTATCAGCTGATTATATATCTCATCGTCAAAATAATGACAAGGTAATAAAAGTTCTTCTCTGAGGGCTGAGAAAGCTAACATTAATTCAAGTTCAGACGCTGTATTCCATTTCCTTCGGAATCGACTCTGCAACCTCTGCAAAATATGATTCCTGTTGTGATGATCCGAATTGGATTGCAACGGAATTCTGTTTACATTTGCAGAACAATAAATGAATTTAATATCCTCACTTATTTTGGTGATATTCCAATCTTTTTTGGAGTATTGAATATCACTTATATATTTATTTATGCTATGCCATGTTTTCTTAATTTTAGGATAACATAAAGATGTCGGCAAAAGTTGTTTTAGAAACTGTATAATTCTTACTTTGTGACAATCACCTTCAAATAGATTGAATAGCTCGACACATTCAATATAATGATTTTTTAATAATAATCTCTTTTCTTCAGATAGAGGTTTATCAGCGGAATGTATGTAGAAAAATCTTGCTGAGTTCTTTTGAGATAACTCTTTCCTGATTTCTATATTCTTATCTACAACTTCTTTTACCCAAGACATCCATGATAGGAAATTTGGGTCATCACATGAAAAACCAATAATACAAAAAGCTCCTTTTAATAGTGATATTTTCATGTAATTAACAAACGGTTCATGTTTTATGGGATACTCTTTATAATCCTCTGATGTAATAATGTAATTACAATGGCGGTCTCCATCAAAACCATATGGGGCACTTTTATCTAATCTAATAGAACCATGCAGTTTAAATATGCTTCTTTTTCCATCCGTAAGAGATAACATCTCAGATGATGAGATAAGTTGATAAACAGATTCACGATGTTTCTGTAGCAATAATATCTGTGCTTTAATGCGAGCTATTTCATTTTGAACAATGTGGCAGTTATCCTTTATGTGTGAGATATTATCTGTAAACAAGTTGAGTTCGGGATAATTACAATTAAGCGTCTTAATAAAATGATTGTAATCCCCGTTGTCGTTCTGAATTGCAGTTGGTAAATTTACCTTTACTGCCTTCATATTGTCTTCTATTGAAATATATAAATATCCACTTAATTTTTCTTCATTGAGTTCAAGAAACTCTAATTTGTTTTGGAGGTTTCTTATTTCAGATAAGAGCTTTTGAGCTTTTCCGGTATTGCCAATAATATCAAGACAGTTATCATAATTAAATGTATAAATATGCTTTACATCAAGATTGAACAATAGCCTATGACAAGTGACATCCGCGCTTTCTATAAATTCATTATTAAGAGTTACGATATACTCTGGTTCATCCGAATTTTCTTTAATTGAAATGGTAGGGGTATGTTGCTCTATATAGACATCAATAGCCTCATGAAATCCCTTCCTTCGTACATATTCTTGAGCTATTCCAAGATACCCAATTTCTTCAATTTTATGCTCAATTTCTTTTTCATCGTCTATATGATACATTTCTGTGATGATCGGCTTAAGAAGATCACCCCAATCGAAAAATTTATTAGACATGTTTTTACTGAATCCTGCCCCAATAATAAAAGACAGGCTCTTGTTGTTTAGTAAATGTTTAATACGAATTATCTGTTGTTCTGTTTGCATACTTTTTCATTTCTCTTTTTAGCGGTGTGCCATAAATAGACTGCACTCTTATCACATAACTTATTTCAAATATTTATTAAGAATAGCTTGCTTGCGTTTGGTTGGGGTGTGTCAAAACGTGGATAATGCTGTCGTTTAGTTCGTAAGGGCGAAGTTCGTTCGCCCGAAAACAGCTTGCTTTGTGTCTTCGGGCAGGTAAACCCTGCCCTACAGCTGACAATTGGATAGGTCATTTTAGTTTTGACACATTTACATTTGCAGTATTAAATATCCCAATAAAAGTATAAGTGTATATTTGAAAGGAAGAGTTGCAGTGAACTAATTTTGACACTAGTCTTAAATAACTATAGGTTGAATCAGACTGTAACTCTCTTAATCGGAGAACCTAGCCGGTTAGAACTGTAGGCTCACGATCTAATAAATGTATTAGTTGTTTCTCTTTCATGTTTAATACTGTAAATGCAAAGTTATGAATAATTCTCATTTTGTAAGTCTTGATGTATGGAAAAAAACTTTCGATGCATCATTAATGTCTGCGGACGAAAAAGACTTGTGAAACAAGTCTTTTGATAACACTCCGGGAGGAATTCAATCCTTGTTAGCTTGGATAGCAGATTATCAGCTCTCTTTATCCGAAGTCTTGTTCTGTGCCGAAAATTAGAACTATACAAATTGCCGGACAAAGACTTGGTGAGATTGAGAAGATGGATTATTATGCGTGAGAATTTGGTCAAGCAAAAGTATCAAGCATAAAGTTATTGGAAACATTCTCCCAGATGGCAAAGTTAGCTGATGTGACAGAATCTATTTCTTTTTTGGAAGAGTAGCTCAATTCAATCAAAGAAAAGGTTCTGGAGGTGGAAGAGGCTATGGAGTAATTGATAGCCGCCAGTAGTTCTCTTTACACAAACTACTTGCTATTGAGAAATATAAAAGGGATAGGAATAATCAATGCCATTGTATTACTGTATGCTACTGACAATTTTCAAAGGTTTGACAACCCGAGGAAATTTGCTTGCTATTGTGGGGTTGCTCCATTTGAACATACTTCAGGTATTTCCATATGGGGAAAAACGCAGACTTCTTCATTGGCACTGTATGAAGGACAAAAAAAACGGAATAATCCGGGTATTCTGCTGTCTGTTCTTACTATAAATAAAAGATCAGCAATAGCATATTACCATTTGTTTTCCAGATTGGATATGCTTGATCTGAACGGTGTACATTAATGTCAGATGGATGCTTCATTTAATTTGTTGGCTATATCCGGTTTTTATTATTTACGTAAATGGTGAAGTCTTTTATAAAAAGTTTATCAAACATATCTGCTTTATGATAATAATTGTATATTTGCATCGAAAACTTAAAATTATCTTTAATAAGACACGGAAGCTAAGTTCTTTTACCTGACTTCTTAAAGAAAAGAGAAATTAGAACTTATCTTTACCCTAATCTTCTTTATGGGGAAATCTCCGGTAATGATTTTCCTATAAGGATATATATTTTTTGGCAAATTGGATAATTATTGATCATATGAAAAGCATTTCTGTTTTACGCTTGGCTGCAATTCTCTTGTGCTGTATGTACTTATTGGGATTTGCTTCACTTCAAGCCCAAGTAAACAAATGGGTAAATTATACCCCGAATTTGATCACTGTACTAAAAAATCCTGCCATGGGCTGGATGATGTACGAAGAAGGTTGGTCTTTTCAGGGAACACGCCATAATAAAAGCAACATCTATACCCCCGAAGTTTTTTGGGAGCAGATGGAAGAATGCAAGGCTGCTGATTATGCCAATATATTATATATCAGAATGCTATGGAAAGATCTGGAACCTGAAGAAGGTAAATATGCATGGATTTATAATGAACAGTATAAATGGTATATACAAAAAGCTAAAGACAAAGGACTTAAACTGGCATTTAGGGTGTTTTTTCATGGCGTAGATGGGGTACCATCCTATGTATACGAAGCCGGAGCTACAGAAAGCCCAATAGATGATGAAGGCAAAACTCAGCCTTATTATGACAATCCGGTATTTCTTGAAAAGCTGGATAAGTTTGTAGAAGCTTTCGCAAAAGAATATGACAATCCGGATGAGGTGGATTATATTGATGCGTATGGATTGGGAAGATGGGGAGAAGGACATGGTTTAGCACTCGAAAAGAAGGAGAATTTGGAAACTGTCATCCGACAGGTAACCGGATCGTATGCAAGGCATTTTAAAAAAGTGCTTACAGTGATGAATCTTTCGCAGAGTGACTATAGATTCTCCAAGCCGCTTGTATATGATAAGTTGGGGTTTCTTCCCCGTAGGGATGGTATAGGCAGTTTTTGGTTTTCTAATGAAGAACGTGCGATGGTGCATG
>OLPH01003764.1_pt1 | contig 10083 bp, 7 predicted proteins | sample 1672951 | NCBI WGS metagenome assembly OLPH01 (sample SAMEA3136740, study PRJEB25190) | human gut metagenome
AAGTGGCACGCGAGCTGGGTTCAGAACGTCGTGAGACAGTTCGGTCTCTATCTATTGTGGGCGTTAGATATTTGCGAGGGTCTGGTACTAGTACGAGAGGACCGTACTGGACACACCTCTGGTTTATCAGTTGTTTCGCCAGGAGCATAGCTGAGTATCCATGTGTGGTTTAGGATAAGTGCTGAAAGCATCTAAGCACGAAGCCCTCCTCTAGATTAGATATCTTTTAAGGGTGGTTGGAGACTACGACCTTGATAGGCTGCAAGTGTAAGTGCCGTAATGCATTTAGCTGAGCAGTACTAATTACCCGTAAACTTTAGGCCGAAGTGTAGTGTTGTGTAATTACAGTACGCATGAATAGGTTACTAAATGTTGTACGCTTCATATATTGAGTAAGATAGATAGAATTGAGATATACATTCGAGATGTCATCTCAGAGTTTCTAAGAGCTATTGATAGTAGATAGCTATGATATTTGCCAGTATGTCACGATATAATTAGGTGACTATAGCACTAGGGATCCACCTCTTACCATTCCGAACAGAGAAGTTAAGCCTAGTCACGCCGATGGTACTTTTAACAAGGGAGAGTAGGTAGTCGCCATTTTACAGAGAGAGACACTTTAGGAAGTTTTTCCTAGAGTGTCTCTCCTCTTTTTTGTGCGCTTCACTGCCACTTGCCTCTCCACCGCCGCTTCTGTAGCCAATCTCGGACGAGTCGGGCAGATCGGACGAGTCGGACGAGTCGGACATATCGGACGAGTCGGACAGGTCGGGGAAGTCGGACAGGTGGGCAACTGTGACCAATGCGATGAAGAGCACCTAAGTATTAAGTTAGCTTTATCTAGGGCTCTCTAGGGAGCAAGGTAGGTGGGGCTCTTTGGTATCTTTGTGCTGTTGTAAGGGCCAGTTGTCATGATGCCCACTATGCCCTCTTTTGATTTGCTCTTTGGAGAATGTTCATGGAAAGGTTGGTAGAGTGTCTGTCAAGCCCTTGCTAGTGGTTTTGCTTGTTTCCATAAGCGCTTTACTATATGTGTAGCCATACAGAGCGGTAGAAAAGGTTGCTGGGTTCCTTTTCAGGGTGCTGGAATTGTAGGACAAGTACCATTAACATACTTGGGAAGGGTAGATTGCCTATCCGTATACTTTGAAGGGTATTGGTGATTTCCTCCCCTTGAGAGGTCATCAGCAGATCGCCGTTGATTGAGTAGAGTGTTAATGTTGCAAGTGGTGCATATACTTGTAGTAATGGCTCTACTTGTTCGTAGGTGAGTATGGGGTCTTCTGGCCACTCTATATAATAGTTACCTCTATCCGGTAGTGGTATCCCTTTCGCACTATTGGGTCGTCCTGGTGTACCGCCCGTATTTTTATTATTGCCATTTGCTTGAGCTCTTTGCCAGCTCTCCTTTTTAGTGCCATCGGCGCTTGGCGAGAGGCGTTCGAGTGAAAACCCAGTTCGATCGTTACTGGTATCTCCTAGCCACTGACGTCGATAGACAACTTGGTCTATCACCTCGCCATTGGAGTGAGCACGGAGTGCCACTTCTGAATAGGTGGTGGAGATACTTGGAAAGTCTATTCTCTCTACAAATGTATGGCTATCGTGTTCGGGGTATAAGCGGGGAAGGGCATCTGGGTAAGGTGTGAGTACCACATAGCTATTGGGTTGCAATAGGTAATCGTTGGGAACAATTAGCCAGGAGGTAGAGGTAATACTCTCTTCCTTATTTCGATACGTCAGATAGAGATCTGCAAGGTTGACTGCCTTCGTTGAGGTGTTGAATAGCTCAATATACTTCTCTCCTGTAGTGGGTGGAGAGAGGAGCAGTTCATTAATTACGATGCTCTTAGATGCTACATTTCTATATGGCTGAAGTGTTGTGGGCATACCTGGAGTGCCACCATTGGGATTTGTGGAGCGTCGCCATAGGTCGGGCTTATAGCCTACCCGCTCTATTGAGGCTTTGCCTTTGGGAACTCCTTCACCATAAATTTGTGAATTGAAGTTTACCTCATCGTGGGTTTTATTGTCACTCCCTACAAGTCGCAACTTAAAGCTTCCGCTCAAAGCTGGAAACTCTGGCATTGGTACCAGAGTCGCTACTCTGGTGGGGTAGGGGTTGCTCTCAAGATAGAGTATGGCAAATGCCCCATGTGCAAGCACTATATTAGGGAGTGGGTATTTTGATTTTCCATAGTAAAGAGTGTAAAGAGCTAGATTTTGCTGTGCACCTGTATTATTGTAGAGCTCTATGTACTTAGTCCCTTGAAGTGGACCATCAACAGGTGGTGAGGCCATTACCTCTGTAATGAATATACCTTCAGGGGTGATGGTGGTGCCAGGTTGGATAGATTCGATATCGATTTGGAAGGAGAGGTCTGCATACTTCCCATTCCTATCTATTAGGTTTTTAATCTCAAAGCGGTAGCTATTTCCAGGCATGAAAGTAGCTCCTAGGTTGATGACGATATCTTCGGCCTTGTCTCCTGAGTAGATGGTGGGTTGAAATCCAGCGCAGGTGACCGTAGCATCTCGGATCGAGATTGGTTCTGAAAGCTTGAGGTGTACCCGTCCTGATTGCTCAGCCCATTGCTCTTGGATATGGAGTTTTTCCTCTTCTCCCCCAGTATTATCCTGGATAATCTTGGGAAGGATATAAGCGTTATTGAGCTTTTTCTTTGAGGTGAATTTTGTGCGAAGGCTCATTCGCCAATAGGGGCGACCTTCGGGTAGTTCAATCCACTCGCCTTGACGGAGCCCGGAAACTGGAGTGAACCATCGGAAACGTATCCCTTTTGTAGCGTGGTAGTCTACCTCTACTTGGACTTTCTGCCACAGTTGGTAGCCACTATTATTTTGCCATGAGGTGAGTACCGTGCTTGAAAGTTTACGGCTCTCTGTGGAGCTTATTTTCTGGTAGGTCTCTTTGATTAGTCCAATGCTAGTATTGTTTTTAGTAGGAACCACCTTGTAATAGTATCGAAAGTTGCCTACTTCTTGGTTGAATAGGGTTACTTCAAAGGTATTGCTACTGGTCGGAAGGTCTTGGAATACAAAGCCGAAGCTCCAGGTGAAACTCCCTGAAGCCTCGGAGGTAAAGTTCTTGTAGATAACGGCACCGCCCGACTTGCCATTGTTTTGGTGCTTTGCAATGCCTTCCTCAATGATAAACTCGTCCAGATCACCCGTCCACTCCCCTTGGGCGTGAGCGAGCTGCGGTGACAGTAGAAGTAGCAGTAGAAGGAGTAGAAAGTGCTGCTTCATCTAGTTACTTTTGAAGGAGATCTCTGAGATTGATATGCTCTTTAGCTACTTCAAACTGTTGGTCTGCTCTATAGGAGGAGCGCACAAGCGGTCCGCTCTCTACGTGTGAAAGCCCCATTGCCTCACCCTCCTCTTTGTAGGCTTTGAATTGATCGGGGTGCACATACTCCTCCACTGGTATATTCTGATGACTAGGGCGTAGGTATTGTCCAATGGTCAGTGTCGAAACTCCCGCCTCAAGGCAATCGGCAAATAGTTCCTTAACCTCATCTGGTGTTTCGCCCAGACCTACCATAATGCCACTCTTGGTAACAAAGCCACGCTCGGAGATATGCTTCAATACTTTGAGACTATTCTCGTAAGTGGCACGGTGGCGAACGGTGGGGGTCAGGCGTCGTACCGTCTCAAGGTTATGGGCTACCACATCGGGCTGGCTCTCCAATACCAAGTCGAGAGAGCTCAACTGACCATCAAAGTCGGGGAGTAGTACCTCTATCGTGGCATGCGGATTCAACCGACGCACCTCCTCAATCGTTTGTCGCCAATGCTCCGCTCCTCCATCGGGCAGATCATCTCTATCCACCGAAGTGATCACCACATACTTAAGCCCCATCCTGCGGACACTCTCCGCCACACGCCTAGGTTCATCAGGATCGAGGGGAGCGGGTGTCTTTCTCGAAGGAGTGCCACAGAAGCGACATGCACGGGTACACTCATTGCCTCCAATCATAAAGGTAGCGGTACCACGGCTCCAGCACTCAGCCTGATTAGGGCAACGGCCACTACTACAGATGGTATGTAAAGCCGCCTCCTTAATGGTTTCAGAAGTGCCAGAATAGCTATCGGTGCTAGAGATACTAATTTTTAGCCAATCGGGCTTACGAAGTGGCCTCTCTTTCTTGCCCTCTATCATCTCATTAAGCTATTTTTGAAGTGATTCGTTATCTGCCTATACAGGTGGTTGCGTGTGTTTCCTCCGTAGATGCTGTGATTTTTATCGGTATAGACGAGCATCCTATAATCCTTATCCGCCTCTACTAGTGCAGGGACTAGGTGCATCACGTTCTGCATATGTACATTATCGTCGGCCGTACCTTGGATAATAAGTAGATCCCCCTTCAGACCCCTTACATAGGGCATTACTGAAGTCGCTTGATATCCCTTGGCATTCTCTTGGGGTGTGCGCATATATCTCTCTGTATAGATCGTGTCGTATAGCCCCCAATCGGTTGGCGGAGCGACTGCTACGCCTGCTGCGAAGGTGCCTTGTCCACGGGTCATGGTCATCAGGGTCATGTACCCTCCAAAGCTCCAGCCAAAGATACCGATCCGCTTGGCATCAATGTAGGGAAGTTGTCCTAGAGATTGAGCTGCTTCGACCTGGTCTTGAGTCTCAAGAATGCCCATTTGTAGATAGGTGCATTTCTTGAAATCGCTTCCACGACCACCAGTGCCACGTCCATCTACAGCAACTACCACAAATCCCTCTTGTGCTAGATACTCTTCCCAGCCAAAGCTAAAGCGATTTTCCACCGTCTGTGATCCGGGACCGCTATACTGAGTCATCACGAGAGGGTACTGCTTATTGGGGTCAAAGCCCTCTGGCTTGATCATCCAAGCATTCAGTTGCTGACCACTTTGGATATTTACTTTGATAAACTCGCGCTGATTATATCTGATCTGTGCCAATCTATTTTTCAACGCCTGGTTATCCTCCAGTAGCGTCAGCGCCTTGGCATCTTTCGTTCGGCAAATCTGGTATCTAGGCACTTCTGTTGCCGATGAGTGGTTAAGTAGATAGTAGCTCAGGTCACTGCTAAAGGTGGCATTGCTCCAGCCACTCTCTGGGGAGAGATAACGGATCTTTCCTTTGCGGTCTTGAGCCACCACCACCCGATCCATTGGGGTGGGGTAGGCGATAGAATAAATGAGTTCGCCCTGAGGAGAAACCCCATAAAAGGTATCGATATCATACTCACCTTTGGTTACCTGCTCCTGACGTGTACCCGCCTTATCGTAGCGGTAGAGCTGTGGGCGACCCGAGGTTTCAGAGACATAGTAAGCCCCTTGAGGAGTGAAAGCCAATTGTAACACCCAGCTATTGCTATCGATATAGCGGTCATCTTTATCTTCAATCCAGAGGCGTGCCACCTGACTTTGAGGGTTGACCTGATAGGAGCGAAGGTGATTTTGATGCCTATTGAGGGTAAAGACGTAAAGGCTCTCCTCGTGAAACTCTAGCCGAGGGATATAGAATTCCTCTTTTATCCCAAGATCAACGGTAGAGGTTTTGCGATTGTCAAGGTGGTAAAGGTGGATGGAAATCTTGCTATTCTCCTCACCAGCCTTTGGGTACTTAAATTGGTAGGTAAAGGGGTATAGACCGGTGCCATACACCGCCATATCATACTGCTTTACCTGGCTTTCGTCGGACCGTACATAGGCCAGATACTGGCTATCCTTGCTCCAGCTCATCAGACTTGTAACGTAGAGCTCCTCCTCATACACCCAGTCGGTCACGCCATTGAGCACTTCATTCCACTTGCCATCGGTAGTCACTTGCACCTCCGTATCAAAGTCAAACTTCTTGATGTAGATATTATTATCCACCACAAAGGCACAGCTACGACCGTCCGGCGAGAGGAGGGGAACACGTACCCGACGCCCCTCCGCAGTCAGTGGCTCCACCCTATTGCGACGCACGTCGTAATGATAAGCATCATACGTAGCACTTCGGCGGTAGATAGGTTTCCAATCTCGCAGAATGATGATATGGTGCCCACTATCACTGATGAGGTAGTCGCTAAAAGTATCAAAGTCGCAGTCACGAGCTTTTTGGGTGTCAAAGAGTACGGCTACTTCTTTGCCCGTTTCATAGCTATACTGTACTAGTCGAGTGCCATCATCCGAGATGACCGTGTAGCTCTTTCCATCTACCATGGGACGGAAGCCATAGCCTGCACTCTGTGGCCAATATCTGCCACCTGTGATCGCCTCTAGTGAAATTCCCTCTGCCCTGCTTTGGGTAAAGCAAACGAGTATGAGTACTCCAAGTGTAACTAGCCTCTTAAGTCTTATATCCATTATTTATCTGTTGCTATTGGTTTTTACATTAGTAGTTTTGTGCTTTTATTTGGTGAGCCGTTGCATCGCTTCGAGGGTGGCTTCATGGGTGCTAAAGGCGGAGAGACGGAAGTAGCCTTCGCCTTCTAGCCCAAAGCCAACACCTGGGGTGCCGACGATCTGCTTCTCGGTGAGTAGGTAATTGAAGTAATCCCACGATGCAGGGTACTCTTCGGGTGTCTTGAGCCAAATATAGGGCGAGGAGACGCCTCCATAGTGTGCTACCCCGATCTCAGTGAGTGCCTTCCTAATGGTCTGGGCATTCTGTAGGTAGTAATCGATATTAGCACGTACCTCGGCCTTTCCCTCTGGAGTGTATATAGCTGCGGCGCCCCTTTGGCTAATGTAACTAGCCCCATTGAACTTAGTGGTCTGCCTACGGCTCCACATGGCATTGAGCCCGCCTGGAAGCGACTTGGGCACCACTGTATAACCGCACCGCACGCCAGTAAAGCCAGCCGTCTTGGAGTAGCTTCGGAATTCAATTGCACACTCCTTCGCACCCTCTATCTCGTAAATACTGTGGGGTACATTCTCCTCACGGATAAAGGCTTCATAGGCGGCATCAAAGAGGATGAGAGCATCGTGCTCACGGGCGTACTCCACAAACTTCTTTAGCTCATCGTAGGTGAGGGTAGTGCCCGTAGGGTTGTTAGGATAGCAGAGGTAGATGATATCTACTGGCTGCTGAGGAAGTGGCGGAATGAAATCATTGCTTTGGCTACAAGGGAGATAGGTGAGTTGGCTCCACTGCCCACTCTCGGCAAGATAATCACCTGCCCGCCCTGCAAGGGCGTTGCTATCGACATAGACCGGGTAAACGGGGTCGGTGACTGCTATCCGCACATCATTGCTAAAGAGGTCCACAATGTTAGCGGTATCGCTTTTGGCTCCATCGCTTACAAAGATCTCATCTGGTGCTAGTTCTACTCCCCTCGAGGCATAGTCGTGCTGCACAATCAGCTCACGCAAAAAGGCATAGCCCTGCTCTGGCCCATACCCTTTGAGCGTCTTGCCACTCGACATCTCATCCACCGCCTCGTGCATCGCCTTGATAACGGTTGGAGGAAGGGGGCGAGTGACGTCACCAATCCCCATGCGTAGAATCTTCGCTTCGGGATGAGCCTCTTGATACTTAGTAATTCGCCGATTGATCTCGGCAAATAGATAGCTCCCAGGGAGCTTATTAAATTGGTTGTTTATCTTCTTCATATCGTTACGATTCCTTGGTAAACATACGTAGCTGGCCCCGTCATATAGACAGGGTCGCTCTCCTTGCCACTCCACTCAATCACGAGAGAGCCGCCAGGCATCTCTATCTTCACTTTATGGGCGACCAAACCGAGGTTGATTGCAGCAACAGCCGTGGCGGTAGCCCCTGTGCCACACGCCTGAGTGAGCCCCGAACCACGTTCCCATACCCTCATCTTAATCGTGCTGGGGTCTTGGATCATAGCGACTTCATAATTAACGCCATCGGGAAAGGCTGCGTCGTGCTCCACCTTTGGCCCTATCTCTGCAAGAGGGTAATCATCAGGGTCGCTCTCAATGAAGTGGATAAAGTGGGGGTTGCCGACCGAGATGTAGCTCCCCTCTACCCCTTGTACTCGTTTCCCTACCTCCAGCACTCGGGGCAATCCCATATCCACTCTAGCCGCCATTACCTCTTCCCCTTCTAGCGTAAGGGCAAGTATTTTATCGCCCGACTGCGTCTCAATCGTCATCGGATTCGAGCGGTCCAGCCCCCTCTCGTAGAGGAGCTTAGCCACACAGCGGATAGCATTGCCACACATCAGCCCTTCCGACCCATCGAGATTGAAGATCCGCATCATATAATGGCCTGATGCTTGCTTGTGGTAAGTGATCACCCCGTCACCGCCAATCCCTTTTCGTCGGTCGCTATATTGGCGAGCAAATTGGGCAATGTCTGCCAGTGGATACTTGTCTAGGTCTATGTAAATGTAGTCGTTGCCCAGACCGTGTAACTTATCAAATATTATTTGGCTCATGCGTTGCTATCCAAACTATAATTATTAACCCCCAGCTCCTCATAGGCTTGTACCAGTGCCTCCTGATCGTCCGAGATGAAGAGCACATGGTCATCTACCCGAAGCTGAGTATGCCCACGGGGAATGAAAAACTGCCCCTCCCTCTGTACCATAATGGCTAGGGTATGGTCGGGAAGCTCCAGGTCACGCATCATATCACTCTTGCTGAGCATCTGCTCATTCACGATGATTTCCGAAATAGCACTCTTGATCTGCTGAGGTAGATTGATGTCGGTAAAGACATTTTCCCTCACCGAGTAGTCGATAAGGTCCAGCCTATCCGCCATCGTATGCACCGTAGTTCCCTGAATCAGTAGGGAGAGAATAGTGATAAAGAAAACGATCGCAAAGGTGAGCTGTGCATGCTCCAGACCAGCCACCCACGGAGATATCGCAAAGATAATCGGCACCGCTCCACGCAAGCCCACCCAACTGGTGTAGAGCTGTGCTTTGGCACTAAACTTACCCCAAAAGGGAAGCAGCGTGAGGAATACCGATAGCGGACGCCCAAAGAAGAGCATAAATAGCGATATGCAGAGTGCCGGGAGGGCTAGCTTCATCATATATGGGACATCCACCAATAACCCCAGCGTCAGGAACATCACCAATTGGCTGAGCCACTGCATACCATCAAAAAACTTAGCAATCGTGTGGCTGTATTGCATGCGTGAATTACCAATCACCAATCCCCCCACATAGACCGCCAAGTAGCCATTGCCCTGTACCGTATTGGTGAGGGAGTAGATGAAAAAGGCGATAAAGAGCATCAGTATGGGATAGAGCGATGTCGCATAGAGGTTGGCTCTATTGACCAGCCAAATGGCACCTTTCCCGAGCACGAAGCCGAGGAGTAGTCCGAGTGAAAATTGAACTACAAACATCAAAACCCCGTCCCATATCGTTACGCTATCTCCTTGGCTAATCATCTGTATCAGCACCATGGTGAGCATGTACGCCATTGGGTCGTTACTACCACTCTCAAACTCTAGGAGTGGCTTGAGGTTTTGCTTCAGATTGGTTTTCTTGCTTCTAAGAATCGAGAAGACCGACGCCGAGTCAGTTGAACTCATTACACTGGCAAAGAGGAGCGACTGTAGAAACGTGAGCTTGATCCCCATATCTAGCCATTGGAAAAGGAAGTAGATAAAGGTGCCCGTGAATAGTGCAGTCAATAGCACCCCCACTGTAGCTAGGAGCCCTCCAGGTGCCATAATAGGCTTGATCTCCTTAAAGGAGGTATCCATACCACCCGAGAAGAGGATCACCACCAAAGCTACCGAGCCGATCGCCTGTGCGATCACAGGACTATCAAAATTGATGAAGCCAGTGGCACCCGCTGCCATTCCCACACCTAGGAACAGGAGCAGGGTGGGTAGCCCAAATCTAAAACCAGTTTTGCTTAGAAATAATCCTAGTACAGCCAGTATAGAGCCGTACAGAAGTAGATGGTCGGTGGATAGTACCGTTAGTATCATATATTTGCTTCTAATATGTCATGTTCGTTTCAACTTGCAATATACCAAAAACGAATGAAAATACAGCCCCAACACCACTTGAAATCAGGGGTTACGCATTAGAAAGTTCTAACTGTATGGTTTTTGGCGGGGTATCTATGAGTAAGGACCTCGGCAGAGGTCCGTGC
>OLPH01003776.1_pt1 | contig 10035 bp, 3 predicted proteins | sample 1672951 | NCBI WGS metagenome assembly OLPH01 (sample SAMEA3136740, study PRJEB25190) | human gut metagenome
CCACTTCTTCTTTCTTGAGCTGCATGACTGCATAGCAGACCGCAAGATAGGTTTTACCGGTACCGGCCACACCGGAAGCAAAAATAATATCGTTATGGAAAAACGCATCACATAAGATTGCCTGTCCTAAAGTCTTTGGATAGATCAACTTACCGGACTTTGTCTTTGCGACCGGCTGCAAATGACTCAGATCAAATCGATCTAACTGATGATGCTTTGCCAAACGACAAAGATAGTTTACATCTTGTTCATTTAACTTATGCTTGGATTCGATTAAATCAAAACAGGTAGAAACTACTTGTTGAATCTCATCAAATTGTTCTGAATCAAACTTTAATTGTTGATCTCTGAGTATAAAATCCGTTTTAAAAGCTTTATGAAGTACCTGCAGATGTGCATCTTGATTCCCCACAAAGATCTGTATTGCGTTTACATCATAATCTGATAAATCAATCGTTTTGAATGCCATATGCTTCTCCTAATATAAAAAGAATCTGCATTATGCAGATTCTTATTTTCCTCTACGTGCTTTACGGGCAGCTTCAGATTTTAACTTTCTGCGCACACCTGGTTTAACGTAAAATTCTCTTTTTCGGGCCTCAGCAAGGGTGCCGTTTCGAGATACCTGACGCTTGAATCTTCTTAATGCATCATCAAGCTGTTCGTTCTCTTTAAGAACTACCTTTGGCATTTGATAACCTCCCTTCCTGAGCAACAACCAAAAGAATTATAACAAACTCCCTTTTTCATTTCAACTGTTTTATAAAAACTTTAGGTACATAAAGTGCATAAAATAAAAGCAAAGACGGCAGAATACATCCTGCCATCTTCACTTTTAAAGTCCTTTTCGTTTTACAATCCAAAGCGCAATCAACATGACAACACTGGTTATGGCCAGAACGATCATAGAAGTGCCGTCAAAGGATTCACCGGTTGGCGTAGAACCCTTTGATTTCGAATCGGATGTAATTTGTGTATTCGTAGCAATAAATCCATCTTCCATGTTTCCGGTAATCTTAGATGTATAACCTGGTTGTTCTTCCTCTTCGATTTCATAGGATATCGCATGTCCATCCTTTACATCATACATCACAAGATCTTTGAATTCATATTGCCAGCCACATTCTTGAGTCAACCTGACAGTCTGTACCCTTTGGCCATCTTGTTTTAAGTAAATCGTGGCTGATTTTCCTTCCTGCCCAATCCATTTTTTAGATACAGTAATATTTCTTTTTGACACGTTTGTGTTTGTCAGTACAAATCCACTTACCATATCACCTTCTATGGATACAGTATAATTTGGCAATTCCTTTTCTTGTATAGAATAACTGATTTCATGACCATCCTCTGAATCATATTGACTTAAACCATCAAACACAGCTTTCCATTCATTCTCCTCACTTAATGTCAGAGATTGACCCGTATCTTTTCCATCGGCATATAAAGCAACCATGACCTGGTCAGCTTTTGGACCGATCCATCTCTTTTCGACTGAAATCGAGCGCGTCTTCATGTTTGTATTTGTCACAACATAACCATCTGTTGTTTGTTTGATATCTGAAGAATAGTCGGCAATCGGTATTTCTTTGATCGCATACTGTATTTCATGACCATCTTTAGAGTCATATTTTGTAAGATCGTTAAAAGCACCTTTCCAATGATTCCATTCATTTAGTGTCAATTTCCGATCCGTTTCAATTCCATCTTTAACCAGAAGGATATCCACCTTGGAAGCTGCCGGTCCAATCCACTTTTTCTCTACCGGGACATTTACCGCTTCCGTATTCGTGTTCGTAAAGGTAAAACCATCCTTCATATTTCCTTCGACTTTGGAATCATAATCAGGCAGTTGTGTTTCTTCGATCGTATATACATAGGCATGCCCATCGTTATGATCGTATTTCGCAAGATCTGTGAAAGATCCCTGCCATTGATCTTGTTTGCTTAGTACCAGGGGTTGATTTGTTTTCTTGCCATCCTGATACAGTGTAAATGTAGCCTTGGCCTGAGCCGGTCCGATCCATTGTTTCTTAACGGAAACCGAAAGTGTTTCTATATTCGTATTGACGATACGATAACCCGATTTTGCATCACCTGTGATTTCAGACTGATAGCCATCAATTGGTGTTTCTTTGATCGCATACATAATTTTATGTCCGTCGTTGGAATCATAGACCGGAAGATCCGTGAATGCAGAGGTCCATTGATTCGATTCTGATAAAACCAGGGATGCGATCTGATCGATTCCGTCTTTATAAAGGTTGACCTCGGCCTGTTTTCCTTCAGGACCGATCCAAGATTTTTCCACCGGAATATCTACTGTTTCCGTATTTGTGTTGGTAATCACAAAACCGGTATTCATATTTCCGGTAATCTTTGATACATAACCATCCAGATTAACCTCAGAGATTGTATATGATATAGGCTGTCCGTTTTCATTATACTGTTCCAGATCGGTAAAGGTGTACTGCCAATGATTGGATGCAGACAATTCTACCGAATCGACTTTTTGATCTCCATTCATCAAATCTACCGTTACCGAGTCCGCAGCTTTTCCGATCCATTGTTTTGTGATGCCGACAGATACTTTTCCGGTAATAGTATTTGTGATTGTAAAGCCCGTATCCTGCGTACCCGTAATCACACTTTTATAGCCAGGAACATCTGCTTCCTTTAAAGAATACACATACCGATGTCCATCGGATGGATCAAATTCCAAAAGATCATTAAAACTTGACTTCCATTCCTGATCTTTGGTCAAAGTTAATACTTGCCCCGTTTCCTGTTCATCACGCAGCAAAGAGACTTCAATTGAATCTAAGGCCGGCCCAACCCATACTTTTTGAACCGGGATGGAAATCGTATGCACATTCGTATTCGTCACTACAAATCCATTTAGTGCATCGCCTGTGATCTTGGATGTATAGTCTTTAACAGCTGTTTCCTTGATTTTATAGTCAATCAGGTGACCATCTTTTTCATCGTATTTCGGTAAATTCTCAAAGGAATCTTTCCATTCATTCTGTGCGTTCAGCACCAAAGTATTTTCTGTATCTTCTTCATCTTTGACCAATGTAATGTCAACAGAATCTGTCATAGGCCCAATCCAATGTTTCTCGACCGGAATACTTACCGTTTCTGTATTAGTATTCGTAACCGTAAAGCCATCTTCCATAGACCCCGTAATTTTAGAAGTATAGTTTTCAACCGGCGCTTCCTGAATCGTATATTCAATCTTATGACCATCCGTAGCATCATATTTTGCCAGATTGTCAAAAGAAGCTTTCCAGCCATTTTCTTGATTCAAAGTCAGTGTTTGTTCGGTTAGTACTCCATCTTTGACAAGAGTTATCTGTGCTTGTGACTGTACCGGACCGATCCACGATTTGGTAACCGGAATGGATAAAGTCTCTGTATTCGTATTTGTCAGGACAAATCCATTATCCATGTCACCGGTCATCTGTAAAGAATAGTCGGAAATTTCATTTTCCTGAACCGTATATACAATTTCATGACCATCCGTCGGATCGTATTTGATCAAATCCTTGAACGAAGACTTCCATTCATTTGCTTCCTGTAAGGTCAATGTTTGATACGTTGGCGTTCCGTCTTTGACAAGTGTAACCTGTACAGAGTCCTGTTTTGGCCCTATCCACGTTTTAGAAACCGAAACATCCCGTTTCTCTGTATTTGTATTCGTAATGACAAAACCACTTTCCATATCACCACGGATGGATGAAGAATAGTTTTTCCCGGCATCCTCTTGAATAGAATAGGCGATAGGATTTCCGTTTTTATCATTGACCGGCAAATTTTCAACACTTGTTTTCCAATCATCGACTGCCTTTAAAACGACCGTTTGACCTGTATCCTTCTCATTGGCTAAAATATGAACCGACACTTCCTGCGCATTTTGCGGTCCGATCCATTCTTTTTGAAGACACATGGATGTTCTTGGTACATCATTTTGAATCACGATTTTTTGTACATCGGAAGCATCGATTGGCTCTGCTACAGTAAAATATGTCTTTGCTTCCGATTTTACATACCCCTCCGGCGCTGTAACTTCCTGCAGATAATATTTCTTACCAATAAATAAATTCGGAAGTGTGGCAATACCATCATGGTTTGTTGTGATATTTGACAAGATCAACCGATCCGTTCCGTTTTCTCCGGTACCTTCTTCGTATAGATTAAAAGTGGCCCCAAATAATTTATACGAATCATCTTCCATGTTCACTTTTTCTACCAATACATCTCGTTTTGGATACGTTACCTGCACTTCGGTTCGCAAGGCTTCCATAAAAGATGTTCCCTCATTCAAAGTATACGCAAAGGAGTTATATGCCTTGTCTCCATCCTGAATCTTAGGATCATTGACAATTTGATTGTGCGTAACGATATACGCATTTTCTCCCACCGGTATCGTTTGTCCTTTCTTTAGGACAGCTTTGATCATCGTGACCTTGCTCATATCATCGACTGAGCTGGACCAGTTGGCCTTATAGTTTTCCTGTGTAGTTTGTTTAACCGGATCCGTTGAATAGTAATAATCAAATTTACTATTGTCCTCTATGGAAAGAAGCGGCGTTGTAAATGAAGAGCCACGAGCCGGATACTCACCGGCATCGTTATGAACGATCGCATGATCCCCCTTATCTGGTAAGATATCAAGAATCTCCAGCTGATCGATTGGAGCATTGGAATTATTCTTGAGTACCCAGCGATAATCAATTTGATCTCCAATCGTTGCCTTGCTGCCAAGAGAGGAAGCATATTTGGAATCCGGTTCCGAAGTCAGCTTTACTTCCTTGATTGCCGATAATACTTTCGGCGGATAGATTTTAAAGGTAGAAGAGTTGAAATTTGTAAAGCGAGTGTTATCGTCCGGTCGGTTGTTGGCATCTTTTAAAATCGTACTCCACACCCCACTTGGTGAAGAATCTTGTAGAATCCCATATTGATTACCGTTAGGATCCACACCAATCTTATTATTATCGTAAGACATACAGGAGTAAATTTTATATTCTCCAATATCCAGTCGTGTTGTAGCCGTAAAGTTCAAATAGAACCAATTTTCCGTACCTCGTTCCAGCGTACCATCCAGTTTAGGTATCGTTACCGATTTTGGCCTGGCGATGACTAAATTCATACCATCCTTATATCCACGAACGACTTCAATGCTTTCAAATTCACTCGTATCTTCGACAGGTTCCAGCCCATCCGGTACTAAATAATAAACATTTAAATTTTCCGGCTGCGTTGCCTCAGAAAAATTACCGATTCTAGAATGCTGGTATGCCTCTAGTGTGGAAATCGTATCATTAGTAAAAAACTGGCTTCCATTTGTGATATATAGGCTACTATAGTTTATAATTTTTTCCATCTGCAGACGAATATAGTCATAGGTCCAGCTTGGACTACGTGTGTTCGCTTTGGAAGTGAGTTCGGTATCCTCGGCAAACTTGTAGTATTTGGAAGCAATCGAGGTATTTCCATACTCAAAAGGGCCTGCCAACGATGCTGGTTGATGTGCATCGATATACCCTTTTAAAGTTTCATAGGTAGATTCTTTTACACGGCCAATGACATCGGAATAAATGGCATATTTACAGCGTTCAATTTGATCTTTTCCTTTTAAAGTCACTCCACCATTGGGATAGACAAACTCTACTTTCGTATAATTTTCTGTATTGGAAATTGTCTGCCAGTCTTCGCCATCAAAAGAATTACTGTAGGAACTGTCAATATCGATCGGCACATTGTCACTAATTAACACTTTTTGTCCCGATGAAGTTATGCCATACGCTTTTGTTCCGGTTAATTGTTCCTTCATCCATTTCGCATCTTCATCCTTTAAACCGATCACCATCAAACGTATTTGATGTGGTTCTACATAGGGACTGATATCCACCCTTGAATCCCTGATAGTCAACTCACGAATCTCTTCATCCTCAGTGTTAGCATTCGATAAGGACCAATAGTCAATATTTTTTAAGGTATAGCGCATACGATGTGTATATAAATAATCTTTGTTATAGGAAATAGTCGTATATTTATAATCAGATGTACTTTCATAAGTTGACCCATCAATTGAGTGATAATCCTTATCAATGATTTTTTCAAATTTCTTATTACTCCAGGTAAGTGAAGCTCCAGTGGGCTTGGGTTCTTTTAAAATATAAAAAGAACGAGCTGCATAGGTTGTATAAGGTCCTAAATCGGTTTGAACAATACCATTCACTACCGGCTGTACACTGAAATCAACTTCAAAGCGTTTTGCCTTATTGGAGGCATCGTAATTGGACAAATCAATACCCCCAAGATCTAAAGTAATTTTACGATCTGTATAACTTGTAAAATTAGATCTTGAGATATCTTTGTAATAACGATTGGTTTCCGGCTCATATGTCCAACCGGTATTTTCTTTCACTTTGCATCCTTCGGGAATGGTCGCATAAAGGCGACGATCTCGCGGATCATTTTTATTAGAAGAAATACTATGGTAGCCTGGATAAAAATCATAAAAAGTTCCTTCTTTGATCACAAAATTAGAATCCACTTCATTGATCAAACGAGAATTACTCCAGTAGTTAGAATATATACTTTCAATTTCTGCTTTTGCCTTGACGATCTGTGTACTGTCCTTGGTCAGTTGTTTGCCGTCTTTATTAAAGAACTGTTGGGTGATTGTATGCTGTGACTTATTGACTACCTGTCCCGGTAAAAGATTTACACGAATGGGTGTTCCTCCATTGTAGCCGCCATATAACGTCTTATACGTTAAGATGATCTGATAATCGGTATCTGTTTCTTTGATTTCCAGATTCTTAAAATTGTCAAAGGACGTGGAAACTTCACTTTCCCATGGCTTTTGAAACGATGCCTTCGGTAAGGATACGATGGTATAAGCCCCTTCAGGTACAACAGTATTGTTTCCGGATATAGAAATGTTGTCATAGACTGTTATGATTTCACCACCATAATAAGCATCACTGATACCGGGTGCTAAATTGATGGAAGAATCATAGTAATCGGTTGAACTGGATGGTTCTTCAACTTCTTCTGCCGGCTGTTCTTCCGATGTAACTACAGTTTCCGGCTGGATAGTCTCGCTTGTTTCTGTAGGAGATACTATCAAAGCGTAAATACTGAAAGAAGAACTTTCAAATGTAATTAGTTTTTTATTGGTATCGAACGTTGCAAGTTCTTTTTTTTCAGGCTTGGCATTTTTATCTGGTAAATGATACAAAGTGGCTTTTGTATCTTTGGATAGATCCAGATTTTGCAGGGTAATGGATATCTTTTGTTTTGGTTCTATATGATGCAAGTTCTCTGTATAGAAATCAAAATCAAGCGCGATTACCTCTTCCTTTTTGATGGTTTCATCCTGTGCATGTAGAAGATCATAAATCGTATCGACATCTATTTTTTGGATATCCACTTGTATCCCCTGTGGAAATGCACCTTCTGGTGCATTTACTTTTACCGTTGGTCCATCTTTCATATCGATGGACTTTTCAAAAGAAGGAAATTGTTCTTGTTCAACTGGTTCTTCTGCGGTGGTTTGTGGTATTGAAACTTCATGATTTTGACTCGGCGCATTGATCACCGGTTCTTCTACTGCTGGCTCTTCTGGAACAATTGTTTCTTCAACCGGTTCTTCGATGGATTTGTCAACATCCGATGGATTGTCTATAGGAATCTTTTCTTCCTGTGCCCATACGTCAAACCCCGGACTGGTGATCGTATTACAGGCCAGTAGTACAGTTGTCAAAAATGTGGTGGATAATTTCTTAAAACGTTTCATACTCTTTCTCCCTTCAATGAATAATTTTATGTTCTGGTCAATAAAATATTGAATAATCCTATTTACATTGTAGCATACATACGCACATAAGCCTATATATTTAATAGGAACAATAATAAAAAGTCATTCGTGGGAATGACTTTGTTGTTTATTCTTTTGTATAGCCTGCTTGCGCAAGACATTCTCTGGCGCAGTTATTGTCGCCTGTCCATGGAACACGTCCTTCTGTATGATACATAAAAGGTTCATCGCCTTTACCTAAGATCAAGATGACATCCCCATCGGATGCGTTATCAATGGCTTGACGAATCGCCTCATAACGATCTTCGACAAATACGCTTGGGGTATTTTGAATTCCCTCTTTAATTTGACACGCGATGTCTTTTGGATTTTCATCTCTTGGATCATCTTCTGTCAGTATGATCAAATCGGCATATTGATCCGCCAGTTCTCCAAAGACTTTACGTTTGGCAATATCACGTTTTCCGGCAGAACCAAAAACACTGATGACGCGATGATTCTGAGCGATGTGTCTTCCATATCGTAACATTTGTTCCATACCATCGGGTGTATGGGCAAAGTCAACAATCACATGGAATGGCTGGCCACAATCAATCTGTTCCATACGGCCTTCAATTTGCGGAATGTTGGCGCAGGCTTGTAAGACGATGGCTAGATCCATGCCGGTCTGATGTAAAGCCGCAATACAGGCTAATAAGTTATAGACATTGTACATCGCAACAAGACTGCTCTTTACATGGTAAATATTTTCCTGATATACAAGATCAAAAGTCGTGGCTTCTGGATCAATACGAACATTGATTGCCCGATAATCACATTCTTTTTCCACACCATATGTAACAACTCTGGCTTTGGATAAAGACTTTAAATCTTCAAACTTATCATCATCGACATTTAATACGGACACACCATTTTCTTTAACTAAATCTTTAAACAAAATCGATTTGGCATTAAAGTAACTGTCCATAGTTCCATGAAAATCTAAATGATCATAAGTAAAGTTAGTAAAGATTGCCACATCAAAACGAATCGCATCGACACGATGTTGTGCCAAACCATGCGAGCTGACTTCCAAGGCGCAAGATTTCATACCGGCTCTTACCATATCGCTGAGCTTCTTTTGAAGAAACAGGGCATCCGGTGTTGTCAGATCCGGTGCTAAGCGTACCTTTCCATATTCAATCGCAATCGTTCCGATATAGCCACAAGGCTCTTTTAGCTCACGAATATATTTGATGATATTGGCACATGTACTTTTTCCGTTGGTGCCGGTGATTCCATACATTGTCATTTTATCAGAAGGCTTGGCATAGAAAATTCGGGCACACTGATTCATGGCTAAAACGACATCTTCTACACGAATATAGACAGCACCTTCCAGTTTATTTTCAATCTCTTTGGAATGAACGATACCAATCGCCCCTTTTTCCACGGCCTGGGCAATAAAATCATGCCCATCGTAAGTCATTCCCGGAAGACAAAAATACAAATCTCCTTTTTGCACTTTTCGTGAATCAAAACATAGACCCGTCACATTAACAGTCGGTGCATTTTTAAAAAGCTTGCTTAGTCGCATAACGATCCTTCTTTCTTTAACACAATATAAGTATGATCCTTGATTTCATTCCACGTTACATGAATACGTGTAGAAAGAGGAACATCACTATAAATCTTAACGGGATGATATTGTTGGCAATAGCCATGATACACACCATCCTGGTCTTGTTTTTCAATCAAGACTTCTAAATCGGTAAAGCGTTCCATATCATTTTGACGAAGTTTGTTGGAAAGTGCTAATAGTTTATTGACTCTTTCTTTGACGATCGAGCCATGCACTTCCCCTTTCATCCTGCTGGCAGCGGTGCCGTTGCGCTTAGAGTATGGAAAAACGTGTAAAAAAGAAAAAGCACAATCTTCAAGATTTTTATACGTTGTTTCAAACTCTTCTTCACTCTCCTGTACAAAGCCGACAATCACATCAGTAGAGATGGAAATATCAGGTATTTCTTTTCGTATATGATCCAATCGTTGTTGAAATTCTTCGATCGTGTAAGGACGATTCATACGCTGTAAAGTTTCGTTACAGCCAGATTGAATCGGAATATGCAAATGACGATAGATTCTTGTGGTCTGTTTCATCAAATCAATCAGTTCATCATCCACTTCGGTAATTTCAATACTTGAAATTCGATACTGAACCCGTT
>OLPH01003784.1_pt1 | contig 10008 bp, 10 predicted proteins | sample 1672951 | NCBI WGS metagenome assembly OLPH01 (sample SAMEA3136740, study PRJEB25190) | human gut metagenome
ATCCATAAAAACCATCGCTTCATACTCACATCCCTTCTAATTGAAAAGTTCAAATAGCTTCATAAATGTTTCTTCCTCTTGAAAGCTTTCTATAAAAGTCTGAGGAAGACTACTCGTCTGAATTTCTCTGGATCGCAAAAACAACAAATACTCGGCATGGATGCATGCGACTTCTTTAAATAGTTCTTTATTTTCCTGTATTTCGTTGATTGTCCAGCTTTTATGAATGTTTTCTAAAAGCACACGTCCTTCTTTGTCTAAAATGATTTCCTTTTCCAATAAAAGCTGTTCCACGACCAAAATGTGTAATCCCTTGTTGAAGATATCCTTTTCTTCCTGGATCGCCTGTAAACTTCTAATCAATAAAGAAGCATCATAACTATGCTCTTGTTGCGTGATCCAATGCGCCAATTGTATTTGTAATGGCATTTTCTTTTGTATGGACTTTGGTATGTTCTCTAACAAATACGACACGATCGACTGACTTCTGGAAAAGATAGACTGTTCCAGAAAAAAGCTAGCGTTCTCTTCGTTCGATAATACCTCTTTACGCAATCGATTCTGCACGATCCATTCGGATAAAAGCCTCTGTGTCTTTTCCTGAATCCCTCCTTGTATTTGATGATGTTGAAGCTGATAATCGTGGATCAAATCTTGGGGAACACTTTGAAAAAAGAGTATGTTATAAAAGAAAACAGACAGAATAAAAAGTAATAAACACACACCTTTTCGAATATGACCCGCCAGTAAAAAGTAAAATCTTGCCGATCGCATCGTCCGAAATCGCTTTTTCGCATTCTTTCTAGTGCATTTAAGACACCACAACCGATACAAAGAAAGCTTGTAAAAAGGTTTGAGCATGATTCCAAGTGCATAGATATCCGTAGAAACCTCCTTTCTTTTTTGTGTAAGCGACTCAGGTGTCTGATTCGATGGCGAAGACATATACACTTGCACAGAACCGACTGGTAAACAGGCATTAAAATCAATGAGAAATACATGATCTTGATACACCATCACGTTTTCGAGCTTGAGATCCATATAAAGAAACCCATGAGCATGGAGGTTTTCTAAAAGGTGCATGAGTTCTAAAATCCATCGTTTTTTCAATCGAAACTGTCTTTTCTCCTCCATCATTTTCATCCATGTCTTTCCCGGGATCCACGTTTCAATAATCATGATTTGATCTGCCTCTTCTATCACATCGATCAGATGCGGTATATAGGGATCATCCATCAAAGATAAAACATGGATTTCCATTCGAAACTGATGAATATGAATTTTCGTTGCGTTTGAAAGAAACAACGTTTTGGTGAAATAGCGTTTTCCTGTCCATTGGTCTTCTACCAAAGCACAGGTCGTACAGAAAGAGGAGGATAAAGTCCTTACGACCTTATATCTTTCCATCTTCATCTTGTCTAAAAATAAAATCTACGCTTCCCAATGTAAGCTTCATTCCGTCATGCAGACGCATCTTGCGAATCACTTGTTTATCATTGAGGAAGGTCCTGTTTAAGCTTTTCAGATCTTTGATGTAGTAACGTTCATTTTCGCAAAGTATCAGGGCATGTTTTAAGGAAATTGATTCGTCGGGTAATCGTATGTCGCAGGATACTAAACGTCCAATCAGTACACTTTCTGTTTGAAGATCGTATTTTCTTCCCGTCTCTTTTTCTTCTAAATACGCTTTTGTCGTATTGACTTGACCAATTAACTGTGTCTTGTTTTCAACGGATAAAGTCTGTGTATCTGGTACAAAGCGCATCTTTGCATAATACAAAGTAGAGACCGGTTCTTTTAAGCGAAAGCTTTCTCTTTCTTTGAAGAAGGCCCAACGCTTTAACGGATAATAATTTCGTTTCACATTCTCCAGACCGGAAATCAAATTTGGTAAGGAAAATTCTTCACTTTGACAGAATCGAATCATAAATCCTAAGATCTCATAAGCCGTTGTTGTTTTAAAGTGCTCTATCAAATACTTGACCCATGATACAACCTGTGTTTTTTGAAACATCCATTCATCCAAAACTAAAGGAACAACAAGAAAATAGAAGGTATCTCCATAAGGAGAAACAAACACAAAAGAAGGATCGAATAAGACAGGTTTGTTGCGATTGACACTGATCGCACATTCGAATAACTTCTTCAAAAAGAAATACCCCTCTTTTTTCTCAAAGATCACTTGTTCCAGAAAATCTTTTAAGTTGATCAAATTTTCTACCGAATACGCAATCACACCTTTTTGTCGATCATCCAAAACACAGCGAAGGCAATAATCATCACCAGCCATTTTTTCAAAGACTGTCAAATCCATTTTAGAAGGGTCCTTTAGGGCAACCTTTAAAATGGAAAAGTCCTGAGATAAAACTTGAATCCATTGGTTCATAAAACCTCCTTTTTTGAAAACCTCACTATTAGATACGATAAATTTTGATAAAACTATTAAAAAAAGTTAAAATTTTTTTATGAAATTTAAAAAATATCTGTTTTTTATCCATATTTGGGTTCTAAATCCTATTTTGAACATCCTTCCCTGGTTTTGGATCGATATCTTTTATGACAATCAAAGTCACATTGGAAATGCGATGCATCATCCACTCTATCTTTTTTTATGGGCAATCAGCAGTGCCTGGGGATTTTATAAACTGTCCATCTTGTATTGGCAAAAAAGAAAATTTTCCTATATATCTATCCTTCATCGGTTTCTTTGTATCGGTATGCCTGTATCCTGCCTGATTCCTTATCAGTTACAAAATGCAGGATGGTTAAATGATCTGCATATCTGGCTTGCGATTGGCTGTGTCGGTGGATTCATCGTGGAATGGCTCTATTATTTCTATAAACAAATGCTTTTGATTTCTTATGAAAAGATTCTTGTGCTAGTCTTTGTATTCTGTACCTTTTTACTGTTTGTGCCCGGTCATATCACATCGGCTGCACAAACCTCGTTTTCTCTACTTGTCAATATCACTTTATATCAGCTGGTATTTTCTGGTAATCATGATAAAATAAGTGCATGAATTTTATAGAATCTGTTCAAAACAAGCGAATCAAAGAATTGACACGCCTGCATACAAAAAAAGAACGCGATAAAACCGGCTGTTTTTTGGTTGAAGGAGAACATTTAGTCAAGGAAGCATTTAGTGCCGGATGCCTGCAGGAAGTTTTCATCAATAAAGACACTTCATGGAAGGAATCGATTCCCAGCACGCTTTGTTCCGATGCCGTATTAAACAAGCTTTCCGTTCAAAGCTCACAAGCAAAGATCATTGGTTTGTGTCGTAAGAAAGAATGGGATGAAAAAGAAGAAAAACAGATTCTTCTTTTAGATTCTGTTCAGGACCCGGGAAACATGGGAACCTTGTTGCGCACAGCCTGTGCGTTTGGTATCGATCAGGTTTATTGTTCTATGATGTGTGCCGATATTTATAACCCCAAAACGATTCAGGCATCACAGGGTGCCATTTTTCACATTCCAGTGTGCTATACCGATCTAAAGTCTTTGATCCATAAAAAACAGGCAGAAGGACTTACGATCTACGGAACCAGCCTGCATGAAAGATCGCTCCCCTTATCGAAAGTGGAAAAGAAGACTTCGTATGGAATCGTTTTAGGAAACGAAGGCAATGGAGTACATCGTGAATTGATCGATGCCTGTGATGTGATTGTGAAAATCGAGATGCATGCCTTTGAAAGCTTGAATGTTGCGATTGCCGGTGGCATCTTGATGTACGAGTTTGACAGAAACAAAGGATAAGAAAATGAATCGTTTGAAACATTATATGATCAGTCTAAAAAAGGCTCTGGAACTGGAAGTTAGAGAACATCGCTCTTCCTTTGCGGTTTATTTGATTTTGCGTACCTTAGTCATTCTGGTTTTAGTTCGCCAGATCATGATGCAGAATTACGAAAATATCTTTGTATGCCTTTTAACCCTGTTATTACTTCTGGTGCCCAGCTTTGTACAGCTTACCTTTAAAGTAGAGCTTCCTATATTTTTGGAAATTTTGATTCTTGTCTTTATCTATGCTGCGGAGATATTGGGTGAGATTGATAACTATTATTTTTCGATTCCTTATTGGGATACCATACTTCATACCATTAACGGCTTTGTTTGTGCTGCCGTCGGTTTCTCTATGGTCAGCTTATTAAACAGAAGTGAAAAAATTCAATTTTTTGTTTCTCCTCTCTTTCTTGCAATCGTCTCTTTTACCTTCTCCATGACGATCGGGGTGCTATGGGAGTTCTTTGAATTTTCAATGGATCAACTTTTTGCGATGGATACCCAAAAAGATACTCTAATCACTTCTATTCATTCAGCCGGTGTAGATGAAATTCTTCCGCCATTTGAGGAAAATGATATTCATAAAGTCACCGTTAACGGCGAAGTCATTTCCGATCAGGGCTATATTGATATCGGTCTGATTGATACGATGGAAGATTTATTTGTGAATTTTGTTGGCGCAACAATCTTCTCTTTATTCAGTTATTTTTATGCACGAAATAAAGAGCGATTTACCTTCCTTCAAAATTTCATTCCGAAAAAGAAAGATCGCAACAAGGATTATCTTCATCAACAAATAAAAAAAGGCGTGGGAAATTAAGCTCTCACGCCTTCATCTGTATTCCATCCTCTTTGTTCCTCCTGAATTCTTTCGCTATTGTCATAACGCGAACCATAGTAGTTCGATGCAAAATACATTCGGGAACAATATGTCAAAAGATTCATGATCAGTATCAGTAAAATAAAATTTCTAAGGAAGGAGCCGTTGCTTCTTTGTGTTCTCTGAAACTGTGTACCACCAAAGCCAAATGGCCCATAAAAGAAGAAATTCGAATTAAAGTCCGAATTCTGTTGTGACTGCTGGTTATAGAAATAGGAAAAAGGATCCTGATACGTGTTTCCATACGGATTCGATTGTTGTTGATAGGCCGTATTTCTATATTTTTCCGGATTGGTGATCTGATCATAAGCCGCATTGACTTCCTGCATCTTCTTTGCACATTCTTCATCGCCCGGATGCAGATCCGGATGATATTTTTTTGCCAATTTACGATACGCTGATTTGATCTCATCCGGAGAGGCACTTCTGGATACGCCTAATACTTCATAAGGATCTCTCATAGTTCGGTAAACATCCTCCATCCTATATATACCATGCTATTCTAACATTTTTGTCAAAAAAATCATTCAAAATTTGCATTTTCACATATTTTCATATAATTCTAACGACTTCCATATTATAGTACGAATAAGTCACATAAAATTCCTATGAGTTTAAAGTGATAAAAAGATTGACAAACAAGAGAACATCATGCCATCATCCAAGTATAGAGCTTTTAAATATTGTTTCTTATGATTGTTGGTTACTGCATAAAATGAAATATAGTCGAATCAACAAGAGATAGGCGCTCTTAAAAACAAAGTTGTAAATTGAGTATATCTACGGTTTTTGAAATCGAATGATATGAATTCTATACTGAAAAAATCGGGTGATACCTTTTTAAAAGTATTGTGTTGTCCTTTATTCATTGAAGCATAGATTCTTCTTCAGAATTTAGAATTTATTAAACATAGGGTAAAAATAAATGTATAATATCTCTATAAATTGGAATTTGGAGTGAAACAGAATGATTATAATAATCGAAACCGTAATTTTATGTATCGCGTTTTTTCTAATATGTTTTTGGGGAACAGGTACAGATAACAAAAATTTAAAAAGCTATTCATCTTATCCAGATGAAGTGCAAAATCGAATAAAGAGTATTGCAGAATATCAAGGAAAATTTAAGGAAAGCAATAAAGTGGTTACATTTATATCCAATTTTCTGTTATTTCTGTTCGTACTATTTATATTAGGGTTGTTTATCAAAGAAAATGGCTTCACACATAATTTTCTTTGTTTATGTATTATAGGACAGGGATTGAATATCTTTGACTTATTTATTGTAGACCTTTTATGGTGGCGGAATACAAAGCGTGTTCGTTTAAGAAAAATACCAGAAAAGGAATTGTATCAAAATCCGAAAAAGCATATAGAAGCGTTTATCAGAGCCTTTATTATGTATCTGCTAATTGCTCTGATAGACGGATATATATTGACACTTTTATAGGAATAGATATAAGTAAATCCTAATTTATTGAGGAGAGATAAAAAATGAACTTGAAAGATTTGAAAAAAGATTGTGCCCAAAAGCAAAAGAAAGGTATTCATTTTATCATTGCATCAGTAGTAATATGGATTATGGTTTTAATCGTACAATTAACAGATTTACCTATGCTAACAAAAAATCTATTGACATTGTGTTGCACTGCACCATTACTACCTATAGCTTTTTTAATTTCTAAAATATTAAAAATACAATTTCAAGATAAAAGTAATCCATTAAACTACTTAGGAATACTATTTTCTGCAAATCAAATGATATACCTTTTAATAGCAATGTGGATTTATCCTACATTGCCAGATAAAATGCTAATGGTTATTGCTATGATATTCGGAGCACATTTATTGCCATACAGTTGGTTATATAATTCAAAAACATATATGGTATTGTCAATAATTATTCCAATATTATCTTTGATAGTTGGTTTAAATTTTGCTAATTATACTCTTGCAATAATGATGATACTGATAGAAATAATATTTAGTGTCCTGTTATCATTTGAAAATAAGAAAATAGTAAATGATTATGTCCAATAAATCCTTATTTATCGGGCCACCCTGACCTGAACTATCAAAACTGAATACCAGCCGCCACCGGCGGCACCACCGAGCAGGAAATCTTGAAACAGGTTCCCTGCTCTTTTTGCCCGGACGCCGGGAGAAAGGAGGACACTGCTTGCCATGCCCGCACTTTGATGTGAAAGTTATCCAGCGCAGCAAGCGCCAATCAGCCGTTGCTTCTGCCGCCTACCAGAGCGGGGAACGGCTGTTTTCCGAATACGACCAGAAGCAGAAATACTATTCCCATAAAAGCGAAATCGTCCACACCGAAATCATGCTGCCGCCCCATGCCCCGCCAGAGTACGCAGACCGAAATACCTTGTGGAACGCTGCCGAAGCCATCGAGAAGCAATGGAACTCCCAGCTTGCCCGGAGGTTCGTGCTTGCCATTCCGAGGGAACTCTCCCCGGAACAGTACGCCGACCTTATCCGGGACTACTGCCGGGAGTTTTTCGTTTCCAAAGGCATGATTGCCGACTTTGCCATCCATGACAAGGGGGACGGAAATCCCCACGCCCACATCCTGCTTACCATGCGGGCAATGGACGAACAAGGCAAGTGGCTCCCAAAGAGCCGGAAGGTTTATGACCTTGACGAGAACGGCGAGCGTATCCGGCTTGCGTCCGGCAGATGGAAAAGCCACAAGGAGGACACCGTGGACTGGAACGACCAGAAGTACGCCGAGATATGGCGGCAGGGCTGGGCTGACACGGCGAACCGTTATCTGGAAGCCATCGGCAGCCCGGAGCGCCTTGACCTTCGTTCCTATGCCCGACAGGGGATTGATAAAATCCCCACCGTCCACATGGGGCCAGCGGTCAGCCAGTTGGAGAAGAAAGGCATACAGACCAACATCGGCAACCTGAACCGGGACATCAAAGCCGCCAATTCCCTCATGCAGTCTATCCGGCAGATGGTACGCAGCTTAAAGGGCTGGCTGTCCGGCCTGAAAGAGAAAAAGGCGGCGCTGCTGGAAGCACTGGAACAGGCAAAGGAGCCGACCATCCCCGAACTGCTTTCCCGGTATCTGGATATGCGGAGCGAGGAACGCACCGGCTGGACTTCCAAGGGGAAGCTGAAAGGCACTGTTGGCGATTTCAACAAGGTCATGGAAGCCCTTGACTTCCTGCGGCGGAAAGAGATCTCCACCGTGGAAAGCCTTGACGCCTATCTGGATAAGGTCAGCGGTGAGATACTTTCCGTCAAGACCGACATCCGAAAATCGGAACGCCGGATAAAGGCCATCGACACCACCCTTTCCCATATCGCCAACCACGGAGCCTACAAAGAGGTTTACAAAAAGTACGCTTCCATCGGCTGGAAAACCCGGAAGGAGAAATTTGCCGCCGAACACCGGGAAGAACTGGACGCCTACCTTGCCGCAAAGCGTTTTTTCAAAGCCCATCAGGAGGAACTGCCCTTTGATACGAAAGAATTGAAGAAGGAACGGGAGCAGCTTTCCGAAAAACTGTCGGAAAAGAATGAGGGCTTGCAGGCGGTTCAGGAGGACATGAAGCTGCTGCGGGATGTGCGCTACTGGATAAACCATGTGCTGCCGCCCGACCAGCGCCGGGTTGTGCCGGAGCCGGGAAAGAAGCCGTCCCTCAACGAACAATTAAGCTGGAAGATTGAGGGCGTAAAACAGCGGGAAGAACAGAAACGCCAGCACCCCCACCGCCAACAAAAACAGGATATGGAACTTTAAACAATCAGGCGCTTGCCATTTTCCCCGTGAGAATGACAGGCGCTTTTCTTGTATCAGGAGGATTTGCCTATTGAACGTATTTGAAGCCGTGAAGCAGTCTGTTACCACCCGGCAGGCTGCCGAGCATTACGGCGTCCGGGTGGGAAGAAACGGGATGTGTGTCTGCCCCTTCCATGACGATAAAAACCCCAGCATGAAGGTTGACCGGCGCTTCCACTGTTTCGGCTGTCAGGCAGACGGGGATGTGATTGACTTTGTTTCCCGTCTGGAAAACGTCAGCCCCAAGGAAGCCGCCCTCATGCTGGCGCAGGACTTCTCCATCCCCTATGAGGATAAGGAGCCGCCAAGCAGGAGCCGCCGCCCCCAGCCCCGGCAGGAAAGCCCGGAGCAGCAATTTAAGCGCATGGAGCGATATTGTTTCCGGGTACTGTCCGATTATCACAATCTGCTGCGCCGCTGGAAGCGGGACTATGCCCCCAAGACGCCGGACGAGGAATGGCACCCGCTTTTCGTGGAAGCCTTGCAGAAACAATCCCATGTGGAATATCTACTGGATGTGCTGCTGTTCTCCGATATGGGGGAACGGGCTGCCCTGATTGCCAGCTATGGAAAGGAAGTGAGGAACCTTGAGCGGAGAATGGCAGACCTTGCCGCCCGAACTGCGGCAGACTGTAGAACAGACCATACAAGAAGCCCCGCCACCCCGGAGCGTTGAGGAAGTGAAAGCCATGCTGGAAAGCACCGAGAAAGGCGGCGTCCGCAACAGTATTCACAACTGCCTAACCGTGTTCCAGCACGACCCCGAACTTTCCGGGGCGGTGGCGAAAAATCTCCTGACCGAACGCATTGACCTTCTAAAGCCCATCGGCAGGAAACGCAGAACCGGCAGCAAGGCCATGACCGACACGGACATGAAATATATCCGGCTGTATCTGGAAAAGACCTACGGCCTGACAAGCGAGAAAAAGATAGCGGACGCCGCCGATCTTGCGGCAGACGCCAACAGCTACCATCCCATCCGGGACTACCTGAACGGCCTTGTCTGGGACGGGAAAGAGCGTATCCGCTGCTGCCTGCGGCACTTTCTGGGAGCCGACACGGATAACTACACCTTCCAATCGCTGCGGCTGTTCCTGCTGGGAGCCATCCACCGGGCGTTTTGCCCCGGCTGTAAATTTGAGGTCATGCTTTGTCTGGTGGGCGGTCAGGGAGCCGGGAAGTCCACCTTCTTCCGGCTGCTGGCGTTAAAAGACGAGTGGTTTTCCGATGATTTGCGGAAGCTGGACGATGATAACGTGTACCGCAAGCTGCAAGGTCACTGGATAATTGAAATGTCGGAAATGATGGCAACCGCCAATGCCAAGAGCATTGAGGAAATCAAGTCTTTTCTAAGCCGACAGAAAGAGGTTTATAAGATACCCTATGAAACCCACCCGGCAGACCGTCCCCGTCAGTGCGTGTTCGGCGGTACTTCCAACGCCCTTGACTTTCTCCCCCTTGACCGTTCCGGCAACCGCCGATTTATCCCGGTCATGGTGTACCCGGAGCAAGCCGAGGTTCACATTTTGGAGGACG
>OLPH01003786.1_pt1 | contig 10006 bp, 7 predicted proteins | sample 1672951 | NCBI WGS metagenome assembly OLPH01 (sample SAMEA3136740, study PRJEB25190) | human gut metagenome
GCGGCCGGTGGAATCCCGCTTTGCGGCATGCAATATCTTTGCAGAGTGCTTTGAAGTTGTCTGTCTGAGCGACGAAGTCCGTTTCGCAGTTGACTTCGACGAGGACGCCGATACGGCCGTTGCCATGGATGTAAGAATAAACTAAACCTTCAGCAGCGATGCGGTCTGCTTTCTTAGCTGCTGCAGCCAAACCGTGTTCACGAAGCAAGTCGACGGCTTTTTCCATATCGCCGTTGCTTTCAGTCAATGCTTTTTTGCAGTCCATCATGCCTGCACCGGTTTTCGTTCTTAATTCTTTTACCATTGCTGCTGTAATAGCCATGAGTATTCCTCCTAAAAGTAATGTGAATTATACAGTTTGAAGGAAGGTAAGAAGCAAAGGCTCCTTACCTTCCTATACTAACCATTCAGTTCTCAAAGAACAAACGATCTTATTCTGCTGTTTTTTCTTCAGCTGCTTCAGCACCTTCAGCGGCGCCTTCTTCCGTCTGTTCGCCCTGGTTGCCTTCGAGGACAGCGTCAGCGATTTTGCCGGTCAAGAGTTTGACAGCGCGGATAGCGTCGTCGTTAGCCGGAATCGGATAGTCGATGACATCGGGATCGCAGTTGGTGTCAACCGTAGCGATGATGGGGATGTGAAGTTTACGAGCTTCGGAAACAGCGATTTCTTCTTTTTTCGGGTCGATGATGAAGAGAGCGTTCGGCAGTTTCTTCATGTCCTTGATGCCGCCGAGGTATTTCTGAAGTTTTTCCATTTCGTGTTTGAGGAGCGTAACTTCTTTCTTCGGCAGGATTTCGAACGTGCCGTCTTCAGCCTGTTTTTCCAAAGTCTTCAAGCGTTTTACGCGCTTTTCGATGGTCTGGAAGTTGGTGAGCATACCGCCGAGCCAGCGTTCGTTGACGAAGTACTGGTTGCAACGTTCTGCTTCGTTTTTAATGGATTCCTGAGCCTGTTTTTTCGTGCCTACGAAGAGGACTTTGCCGCCTTCAGCAGCCAGGTCGCGGACAAAATTGTAAGCTTCGTCCATTTTCTTAACGGTTTTCTGCAAGTCGATGATGTAGATACCGTTACGTTCGGTGAAGATGAAACGAGCCATCTTCGGGTTCCAACGGCGGGTCTGATGACCGAAATGAACGCCGGCTTCCAATAATTGTTTCATAGATACTACTGCCATAATTGTGATTCCTCCTGTTTTTCCTCCGCCCGGTCATCGCTCATCTTCACCCTTCCCCCTGGGAGGGGCACAGTGCTGAGCTCGCCAAGCGTGTGTATTTTGGATCTTGGTATTCAAACCTTTGATATTATAGCATATATGACAAACAAGGGCAAGCATTTTTTCAAATGCCTGCCCTTGCGGACGTGTTTGAAGTTTGTAGCGGATGATTCAAACCTTAATTCAAGATATAGACCGGTACGGTGCGGCGGCCGAAGGTCATGCAGGCATCGTAGTCTTCCATGCAGAGGTCGATGCGGTTGCCGAGGATGGCTCCGCCGGTATCTTCGGCCCGGGCTACGCCATAGCCGGGGATGAAAACGGTCGAACCCAAGGGGATGACGTTGGGATCGACGGCGACGACGCCATAGCGGGCCCGCGTCCCCATGCGGGTGATACACTGGCCGTCGCCATCAGTCGGCAGATAGGCCGTGGCTTCCATGGTGATGATCTTCTGGTAATGGGATACGTCGCCGGTACTGGTGTTGATTTCAACTGTTTCCTTGGTGCCGACCTTGCGGATCAGCGGCTGCATTTCCGAAATGAGCTCCGTCGAAAGCGTTTCCTTGTCGGCGACCTGGCCGTCGACGCTGACGATGTTCAGCTTGACCCGTTTGCGGCCGTTCTGCCCTTCCTGGACGATTTTCTCTTCGCCCTGGCCCAGGGTTTCATCAGGGATGCTTTCGATGGCGTACGGCACCACTTCATCTTCGGTGATTGTCTTGCGCGAGACGTGGCCGATGACGATATTTTCCCCGGCCTGGAGCGGCTTCTGTACATCGCCATAAGGGCGGTACTTTTCCTTGTTGTAGCCGTACTGTTCGGCTACTTCCTGGGAATTGTGCTTGGCCGTATAGACCTGCTGCTTCTGCCCCCGGTATTCCAGGGTCACCGGGATGGCCCGGCGCACCTTGACGTAACTGCCGTCGGCAAGCTTCTGCGTCGATACGTCGATTTCATCGTAATCGCCCATGTCGATATTGTTTTCCCGCATCAAAGCCTGTTCATTGACGGCGTGAGTATATACCTGGCGGGTCGTGCCGTCGGCGACGAGGGTCACTGATTTCCCCCGGTCGATGAAGCCCGTCAAAGACACGATGACCAATAAGGCAATCATCGTGGCGTACATGCGTGTAATCGGTCGTTTATTCTTGAATCCAGTCATACTGAATCGTTTCCAGTCCATGCCATGCCTCCTAAAGCTTTTCTTTTCATTTTAGCAAAGACCGGCAGGCTTGTCAATTTACTTGTCTTCTTCAGCAGGACACGGACGCAGGACGACCTTGCGGAACTGGCGTGCCGCCTTCTTCCGTTCCGATGCCAGCCGTTCAGACTGGCGCTGGCATGTATCCTGGGCGTTGACAGGCTTGCTCTGGCGTTCGTCTGCCAGGTAGCGGTACGAACCGTCGCTGTTCATGGCATAGGCCTTGACATTGTCGTCGAAATATACTTTCAGGATACGCTTGATCCGTTCTTTATGCGGCGGAAATTCGACGGGCGTCATCAATTCGACGCGTTCATTGAGGTTGCGCGGCATCCAGTCAGCCGACGAAATGAAGACGTCTTCCTTGCCGCCGTTATAGAAGTAGAACAGGCGGCTGTGTTCCAGGAAGCGGCCGACGATGCTGTGGACTTCGATGTTTTCGCTGATGCCGGGCAGACCCGGACGGATGACGCAGATGCCGCGGACGATGAGGCGGATCTTGACGCCGGCTGCCGACGCTTCATAGAGCTTGGCAATGACGTATTTATCGAGGAGAGAATTCATCTTGGCCACGATGAGGGCTTTCTTGCCGGCCTTGGCCTGGACGATTTCCTGGTCGATCTCCTGATAAATCGTTTCCCTCAGATTGAGCGGCGCGACGGCCAGTTTATTCCACTGAGGCGGATCGGAATAACCCGACAGGAGATTGAAGAAAGCCGACGCATCGACGCCGATGAGGGTATTGGCCGTCAAGATGCCGACGTCCGTATAGATACGGGCCGTCTTGCCGTTGTAGTTGCCCGTCGCCAGGTGGACGTAACGGCGGATGCCATCTTCTTCACGGCGGACGACGAGGGTAATCTTGGAGTGGGTCTTGAGGCCCATGATGCCGTAAATGACATGGCAACCGGCTTTTTCCAGCTTGCGGGCCATGTGGATATTATTTTCTTCATCGAAACGGGCCTTGACTTCCATGAGGACCGTGATCTGCTTACCATTTTCTGCCGCCTGAGCCAGGGCCGCGATGATCGGCGACTTGCTGCTGACGCGGTACAAAGTCTGCTTGATGGCCAGGACATCCGGGTCTGTCGCCGCCAGCTGGATGAAGTGTTCCACCGTTTCAAAGGTTTCGTAAGGATGATGGACCATGACGTCCCGTTCGGCAATGGCCGACCAGAAATCGGGCGTGTCGATGGCAGCCAGTTCCGACGACGGCTGCGGCGTCACCGGCGGATAGCGCAGGTCATCATAGCCGTCGATGCCGACGAAGGAGAAAAAGACCTTGCAGTCCAGCGGACCGGGGATGGCATACACATCCCGTTCTTCGAGCTGCAATTCGTCACGCAGGAAGTCGCGGATCATGCGGCTCGCCGTCGACGCCAGTTCCAGGCGGACAGCCGCCCCTTTGCGGCGCTTCTTCAAGCTCTTTTCCACTTCCATCAAAAGGTCCTCGGCATCGTCGTCGATATCCAGGTCAGCGTCGCGGGTGATGCGAAACGGTGCGACTTCCAGGATATCGCAGCCCAGGAAGAAGCGTTCCGCATAGGCGGCGATGACATCTTCCAGGAAGAGGAACTGCTGGCCGTCATGCTGTTTTCCGGCCGGGGAAACGCTGTCCGGGACCTTGATGATGCGGTCGATGACCGACGTCGGGACCGGCAGGATAGCCGTCTTGACGGAACGGTCCCCCTGCTTGCGGCGCAAGAGGACGGCCAGGTTCAGGTTCAGACTGGCCAGGAACGGAAAAGGATGGCTGGAATCGACAGCCATGGGCGTGACGACGGGATAGATTTCCCGTTCAAAAAAGCTTTCCAGCCACAGCCGCTGGTCATCATCGAGAGCGTCGACACGAATGAAATGCAGGCCGTGGGCTTGCAGTTTCTGCTGGATGTCGCCATAATAGCGGTACTGGTCGTCGACCAGTTTATGGACCATTTCCTGGATGGCATCGAACTGTTCCTGCGGCGTCATGCCGGCGATATCGATGTGCTTGACGCCGCTTTCGACGAGGTGCTTGACGCCGGCCACGCGGATCATGAAAAATTCGTCCAGGTTCGACGCGGCAATGGCGACGAAGTTCAGCTGTTCCAGCAGTGGATTGGACGGGACGATGGCTTCGCGCAGGACCCGTTCATTGAATTTGACCCATGTACATTCACGATTTAAAAAATATTGACTACTCGTAAAATCTGCCATGATTATCCTATCCTTTCACTAATTCCGTCGAAATACCAAAGACTTCGGCAAAGTCGACGGCTATTTTCAGATATGTCCAGCGTTCCAGGGAAATATCGGCTTCTGCCGTATAGGAGACGACGAGTCGGTCGTCCTTGAGCTCAGCCCGGATGGCGCTGATTTTCCCCAAATGGCTCTTATCCAGGGAATCGGCCAGGCGGAAAATAGCCGTCAGTTTGGCCGTAATGACCTTCTGACGCGGCGTCAGGGCATGGTAGACCGGTGATGCCTCCTGCAGGGTGCCGTCGAAGGCATAGTAGAGGACGGCCGCCAGGATTTCCTTTTCATCGTCAGCCAGGCCGAAGAGGTCCGTTTCCATGATGAGGTTGTACGTACAAAGATTATGCTTGCGGATATTGATGAATTTCCCCGTTTCGTGGAAGATAGCGGCCAGGCGGAGCAGATAATTATAACTGTAATCGAGGCCGATGAACTGGTACAGCGCCTGGAAGAGGACGTTGCCGTATTCTTCGATGCGGGCGGAATGGGCGGAGTCGGACAAATACTTCTTGGCCATGCGGCGCATCATGTCCAGGAGCAGGCCCTGGAGATGGGCCATATAATCATTATGGGTCTTATCGGCTACATAGTACATGGTATAGCCTTCGGTGAAGGTCGTCGGCATGACGACCAGCATGTCGATGTCGACGATGCGCAGCAGTTCATAATACAAGAGGATCGTCGGCATGATGACATTGGCCAGGTTCTGGGACAGGCCGAAGCGCTGCATGAGCTTGAACGGCGTGACGCCTTTGAAAGAATAGACGAACTGGCGCAGCTCATCGGGCGTAATCAGGAACAACCCGTTCTCACTGGTCTTGCCCATGAGGCGCGACACCAGATTGGCCCCGCGGCCGGACAAAACGATGTACTGGATATCATATCGCTGGACGCCCTTCCAGAGCGGATAGAGGGTCCCGTAAATATATTCGCGCACGGCCGTCGGGAACGTCAATTCATTGCGCTGCTTTTCCGTGAAATTTTCCAGGATGCGCAAGGAACCGATATGGATATTCTGCTGGAACAAGAGGCGGTCCGACTTCCAGCACGTCAAGCCGACGCCGCCGGACGTGATATCCAGGAGCATAACGGCCTTATCGGCAAAATTAAAGTTCCCTTTCAATACATTATAATAAAGGCCAAAGAACTTGTAGTAGATTTCCTTGGTCATATGGATGACTTCGACATCGAAGCCCGTGCGGATATGGATCTGGTCGAGGACATTGATCAAATTATCGGCCTCACAAATAGCCGTCGTCGACAAGACGCGGACATCCTTGACATCGTAATCGCGAAGGAGCTGGCGGAACCCCAGCAGGACCTGACAGATTTCATTCAAAGACTGAAAACTGACATGATGGCGCTGGAATACCGTTTCCCCATATTTCACTTCTCGGGATACATTTTCGATGATTTCCATGTCGTCCAAAGACGAATAAGCAATGACCTTCAAGGTCATGTTGACCGTCCCGATATGGATGATACCGAAAACATTCCGGGTTTGTTTTTCCATTATTCTCCCCACTTTTCTTGACGGTATAGTTGCTGTCTAGTTGATACTCTCCTTATTATACATGAAAGTCACCATATGTATGTATATTTTTTGTAAAAATTTTCAGTTTCCCCCAGTGGGGATACAGAAAAAAGAGGCTGTCCGCTGAAGACAACCTCTTTTTGAGCAATTAATTTCCCTACCACGCCGCAGGCAGCCAGCCGCATAGGCTAAAGATGGCGTAGATGCCGGCACTGGCAAAAAGTACGACGACGAGGAACTGCATGATGGGGTGAGCGATCCAGCCGCATCTCCAGCACGGTGCGTGGTCGCCGTGTTTACGGGCGCTGCGCAGCATGAAGACGGGCAGGATGGACATGATGATGCCGCCGAAGGTGCCGGCGCTGAAGATGGCGTTGACGAAACCGACGAAGCCGCTGTAAGCCAAGAGGACTGGCGGGATGACGATGAAGGCCAGGCAGCCGGCTCGCGTACGGATGTCCGTTTCCGATTTAAAGCCCAGGCGGTCGATCATATTGGTCAAGAAGCTTTCGGCAATGGCCCAGAACGATGTGAGCATGGCACAGAAAGCGAAAGCGTTGACGATGACGAAGAAGACCGGAGATCCCAGGGCACGGCCCCAGGACAGGGATGCGACTTCCGAAATTTCATCGACTGGCAGCATGAGGAAGACCGCCAAGGGGACCAAAGCCAGGATGACGAAGGAAATACCGGCCCCGGCCAGGATGGACGGGACGATTTTCCCCGGGTCATGCGTGAAGCCCCGGGAGATTTCCGGAACGATATACTGGACGGCATAGCAGAAGACGGCGATATTGAAGACCGGTACAGCATAGGTCCAATGGGCGTAGAGAATATCTGCGACAGGTACGCGGGCCGAAAACAGTGACGCGCCGACGAGAAGAATAAGCATGGCCGTCATACCTGAACTCAAATATTTCTCAGCGACCCCAGTAGCCTTGAGGCCCAGCCAGACGACGCTCGTCGCCCCGAGGGCAAAGAGGCAGCTGGCCATTTCCAGGGAAATACCGAAAAATTCGCTCAATATCCTGCCGCAGCCGCTGGTGTAAGCGATAAGGCTGCAAAAAGACGTGGCCCCGACGGAAAAGAAAATCAGCCAGGAACCGATCTTGCCGACGTACTTTTCTGCCAGGCCCGACAGCTGCAAGGGCTTCGTCGTCCGCAGCGTCGCTTCAGCGACATAGAGCATGGAGATGATAGAAAAAAAGCCTGCTACGACAAGCCACGTAAGCAGGACAGGCCAGCCGGCATTGCGACTGGCAAAAGCTAAACCTAAAACACCGGAACCTATGGTAGACCCGACGACCATCATCGTAGCCTCCATAAACGTAAGACGATGTACCTTGAGAGCCGCATCCTTTTGCGCAGCTCTGGCCGATATAGTGTCCAACTCGTTCACATATTCCATGAAGAAAAAACCTCTTTTCGTGTGAAAATATGTTACCTGATGTCAGCATGTCCGGACTATTATACCATATTCGCATAGGAATTCCAAGAAAAAAATCCTGCCACCTGGGAAAAAGCAGCAGGAATCGCTTCCTTATATGTCGAAATGATATAGTGAAAATGATAAGGAGGGATTTTTATGGCAGACGTAATGGATAAGAAAAAACAACAAGGAACTCCCGAAAAAGACGCGGAAGCCGAAAAGGAACTGACAATCCTCCAGCCCGGCGCCGTTCCGGAAGAAGACGAAGATCCGGAAACGCCCTACCTGGCCTCAGACATGTATCAGCGCATCGTCGTCCTGATCAACAACTTTGAGTCGGGCCTGCCCGACGACATGCAGGCCGGCGGCCGCCTGGTATCGGCTGGCGATATCACCTTCAGCATCCAGGATATCGGCTACTGGGATCCGAACATGATCGTCTTTTACGGCGAATTGTCCGACGGATCGGCCGTCGAACTGGTCCAGCATATTTCCCAGCTCAACCTGCTCCTCGTCGCCGTCCCCCGCCACGACGACATCGAAAAGCCGCGCCGCATCATCGGCTTCAACCGCAAGAACGAACCGGATATCGCCACCGACCCGGAAGACTGAAGTCACGAAGATTTCGGCAAGGTGCTGACAGAAATAGCCGCCGGTTTGACCGGGCAGTGATACTCGCAGGAACCGCAGCCGATACAGCGCACCTCATCGACGTGCGGGTAGCTGCGCCCATCCTCGTTCTCGACCAGGGTAATGGCCTGGACGGGACAATGGCGGGCACAGTTACCGCAGACGATGCCGTCGCGGGCGATGAGACAGTGGAATTGGGCATAACAGGCGATGCCGATTTTTGTCTTTTCTTTCACGGCCAGCTCCAGCGGACGGATGGCACTGGCCGGGCAGGCTTGAGAACAAAAGTTGCAGTTATAGACACAGTAGCCTTTAGAAAAATCCATGTAGGGCTGGCCCATCTGCAAGGCGCCGTTCTCCAAGACGGCCGGCACCAGGACGCCGCTGGGACAGCGGCTGACACAGAGATGGCAGGCCGTACAGCGCTGAGCAAAAGCATCGGCTGAAACGGCCCCAGGCGGCAAGATTTTCTTCTTCCCCTTCCCCGTCTCCATCAAGGCTGGAACAACGGTCTGGCTGCGGGCCAGACCTGCGGCGATGGTCCCGGCGGCAACGGCCGTCGTCAGCAGCATCTCCCGTCGGCTGATACCTTCACCAGATAGCGTTTTTTCCGGAAGCTTGACCGGAAGGGTCCGGGAAAAGGTCAAGGCCCCTTTCGGACAGACGGCAACGCAGTCGAAGCAGTCGACGCAGCGGCTGGTATCGACGAAGCCATGGGCGATGTCGATGCAGGACGAACGGCACGTCTTTTCACAGGCCCCGCAGTGGATGCAGCGCGATCCGTCGATGACCGGCCGGAACAGGCTGAAGCGGCTGAGGGTTCCCAACAGCGTGCCGACAGGGCAAACAGTATGGCAGTACGCTCGGCCATAGCGCCAGGCCAGGACAGTCAGAACGACGAAATAAATCCCGGCCAGGGCCATGGCAGCCAGCGGCGGCCAGAGGATATCCGTCTTGCTCAGCACCGGAATCCAGCCGTGGCTTTCGTTGACCCCGACCAAAGCGTTCCAGCCATAGGCAACTGGCAGGCCCAGTCCATCGTGGACGATGCGGCCAAAGATACTGTACGGATCGACCAGCCCCACAAAACCAGACAAGCCGGCCAGGAAAGCCAAACCGGTCAACATCAAGATACTATAGCGCACGATGCGCCGTTCCCGCCGGAAAGTAAATTTCCGGCGATTCTTTTTGCGCCGTTTGGCCAGCCAGAAGACGAAGTCCTGGCTGATGCCCAAGGGACAGAGGACGCTGCAATAGATTCGTCCCAGGAGCAGGGTCAGGACGATGATGACGGCGATGACCAGGAGATTCCCAGCCAAGAGAGCCGGCAGGACCTGCCATTGCGTCAGCACGGGTGCTACGATACCAGCAAAGGTCAGGACCATGGCCCCCATCAGGAGCCACGATAAAACGATGCGTCCCCGTTGCAGCATGTTCCGCATTTACACTACCCCCTTTCCTGTATCGCGCCCGAAATATTGGACAACATCATCAATGGCCCGCACGTGCTTAGGGATGTCGATATGCTGCGGACACTTGGGCAGACAGCGGCCGCAGGCTGTACAGTAGGAAGCGCGCTGCGGCCGTTCCAGGTTATTCTGATAATGGGCCAGGAAGGCTTTCTCCTGTGCCGCCGAGGCCCCTTGGGGATGGTCCACGTCGATTCCAGCCGGTTCGCCATAACGGTTGTAGATATGAAAGACTCCGGCGATGTCGACACCGTAGGGGCAGGGTTCACAGTAACGGCAATAGGTACAGGG
>OLPH01003790.1_pt1 | contig 9997 bp, 9 predicted proteins | sample 1672951 | NCBI WGS metagenome assembly OLPH01 (sample SAMEA3136740, study PRJEB25190) | human gut metagenome
CCGCATCCCTGCCGGAATCCGGTGATACCGACCGCTGGATCAACGATCTGATGATCTGGGCGGCGGCCCGGCCCGGCGTGGAGACGCTCCGGTTCCGGGCCCCGGACGGAACCGTCCTTGCCAGCGTCGATGGCGCCGCGACAGCCTCGGGGCGGAAGGCGGCGGCCCGGTTCCTCGACAACGTGTCCGCATTCGCCTCCCAATCAAACATCTTGCCAGAACAGGATACGCCGCAGCACACCGGGGCCTCGGACTCGATCACGGAGCGCGTGGAGGCGCTGCGTCTGCGTTACCGCGCCTCGACATTCGCGGCATGGTATGCGGCGGGGCAGTGCCTGCTGGACGCCGTGCAAGCCCCGGGCATAGAGCCCCGGACGCTGTTGCCGAAGCGCCATGTCCCACTGACGCCGCGCGATCTGCTTGGTCCGAACGATCCCTGCTCCGCCTTTCTTGCCGCAGCCGAACGCGAACTGCGTTCCGCCGAGGGCCCGTTGCCCGTATGGGTAGCCTCATTGCAGGATATGCGCTCTGTCCGGCTGCTTACGCGGCTGCCCGGAAACGGAACCCCGCTGTCCGAAACGGCGGAACTCCTCGGGGAGCCTTCCGAAGGCGCCCGCCAAACACTCGGCAATCTGGAAACACTGTTCCGGGCCCGCACCGCGTGGACGGACTACCGCAGCGCCCTTGCCGCACTGTCCTCCGAAACGGGAACCTCCGACGGCCTCGTACGGCTGGCGCGCTCCTTATACGGCGGGGAACTGAACGGCGCTCTCCGGGCCGCCGACGACGCATGGCAAGGGCTGGCCGCCGCCCTCGAAGCACGAAACCCGGACCTGAGAAACGATCCGCTGCCCCTCTCGCTCATGCGCGCACCGTTGCTGTTCGCCGCCGGAACCGCCACAGCCGAAGCCGCCCGCAATCTTCAGCAGCGCTGGTCAACCGAAGTGGTCGGCCCTGTGGAAGGGTTACAGGACGAAGCGCTCCAACAGGCCCTCATCGGCGAGGGCGGCCTCCTATGGACATTCGTGGCGGACGCGGCGCAACCTTTCCTGCGCCCCGCAGCCTCGGGATATGCGCCGGCCTCAGCCCTCGGGATGCGCTTTCCCCTTTCCCCGGCTTTCCTCAGCCTGCTTTCCGAAACGCCGCAACACATCGCGGTCTATCCGGCATCCTACCCTGTGCGGGTGGGGTTCTCACCAGTCACGGTCAACCCAAAAGCACGGGCTTATCCCCGCGGCCTGTCCTTGCGCATGGATTGCGGCGGCGAACCTCTCCGGGCGGATGCCTACAATTACCAAGGAACCGCCCTGTTCGACTGGTCGCCGGAACAATGCGGCAACCTGACATTGGCGATCCTGTTTGACGGCTTCACGGCGGAGAAGGTCTATGACAGCCCGCTTGGATTTGCGCGCTTCGTGGATCAGGCAGCCGCCGGAATCATGGAATTTACGCCAAGCGATTTTCCTACTGTCCAGCAACAACTGGAAAATCTTGGCATCGCCCGGCTGCGGACACGTTTCCGCATCGAAGGCGGCGAAGCCGTACGCGAACGGCTTCATGCGCTGCCTTCCGCTTTGATACGCAGTATACTGCATATAGAAAAATAAGTGCCCCATACAGAGCCATACCGACTACAACCTTCCCTGCCACACAGCTCAGCCGCTGAACAAAATAGCGCGGGTACGCTTTGAAACGGCAGAGGAACATTGATGAAGAGTTTCCACATCCCGCTCAGACGAAGCCGCCATTTCCAAAAGGCTGTGTCATAGTAAATGGTTGACGGCATAACGTGCTCATGATATGATTTATTCAATGAGTGAGGGACGTTATGTCATCAAAACTTGATAACTTGCTGTTTCACTTCAACCAGCTTTCAGAAGCCGAACAAGCAAAGTTTATCGCCGCCGTGAAAACGTCAGGGAAAGCTGTTACGCTTGAAGACTTGCTGAGGAGCAAACGTGATGACGGTATCAGGTGCCCGTACTGTGGAAGTACGGAAGCCGTGCGTTTCGGACAGCGCAACGGCATTCAAAGGTACCGCTGCCGTGGCAAAGACTGCGGCAAGATGTTTTCAGACTTGACGGGGTCGATTCTTTCGGCCACGAGAAAAGACTTTCAAGTCTGGAAACGTTACGTGAAGTGTATGATGGATGGGCTTTCCGTGAGGAAGTCAGCCGCGATCTGTAAAATCAACAGAAACACGGCGTTCGTATGGCGGCACAAGATTCTTGACGCCCTAGCGTTGTTGGCTACCAAGCAAAAACGCTTGGGCGGCATAGTCGAAGCCGATGAAACCTTCTTCCCCTTGTCGTACAAGGGCGGGTACCCCGCCGGGCGAAAATCTCATAAGCGCGGTGGAGCTACCAGCAAGCGAGGTATTTCTCGTGAAAAAGTATGTGTAAGCTGTGCCATTGACCGCAACAATAGAGCCGTCAGCAAAGTGGCGACTCTTGGAAAGGTCACTATTAAGTCGCTTCATGCAGTCCTTAATAGGCGCATCTCAAAACGCGCTATCCTCTGCACGGATAAGGAAGTGGCTTATAAGGCGTTTACGAGGCATAACGGTATCAAGCTTGTGCAGATTGAGTCTGGTATTGCCAAACTTGGGGTCTATCACATTCAGCATATCAACGCTTATCACTCCCGATTGAAGGCTTTCATCGGAAGGTTCAAAGGCGTAGCCACCAAGTATCTGAACAACTACTTGGTGTGGAACAATGCTATAATGGAGACTGCCATAACCAGAGTTGGAATTTTGCGACAAGCTTTAAAAGCCGTTGTATTCACACGGTGGCTCGACATAGGTTGTCGACCAGCGGTTCCCGTACCGGTTTTAACGTAAGAGCCAGCAACACGAAGTTGCTGGCTCTTCTTGTATAATATTAACTTCTACTTATATAGGAATTATATATGTTATATATTGAAAAGACACAGGACGGTTGTCACATTTTCGCAATTACGGAAGACGATCATCTTTTTCTTTCTGCACTCATAGCCGCATATGATGTATTCAAGAAAACATATTATTATCCTAATTACGTGAGGGTAACGCCAGAAGATATAAACAATGATGTAGACTAGGTTATTGCTTATTACACGGAGTATTCCATCTATGAATTAAGTCGGTCTCAATTTCGAGACGATGCTTTTCTTCCTCAATAGGCAGAATACATATATGGGTATATCCATTCTTCTCGACACAGTTTTCTTTATTATGCTTTTTAATGCGCTCACCTAGTTCAGAACTTTCACCAATATATAGCAGTTTGTAGGAGTATTTTCCTGATGAGTTCGAAATCTGCTTAACAAATATGTAAACTGCACTCACATTTGGGAATGTAGTACCTTTAGGATATATTTCAAAGAAATAATCCTCGCCGCTCTCTCCAGTAAAAAGTACACCTTTGACTTTGCGCATAACACAACTCCCATTTAACCTAGTTTAATCACTAACCATATAGGTTAATTAGGCCAAAATAACACGGCCTCCTAAACTCACCGTAGCAAGTTAGGAGGCCGTGTCAAGCGTGAAATGGTTTCAGTAATCCGTGCAGAGTTCGTCGAGTTCGGCGTCACTGAAGGCACGAACGTACAGCCCGTCAGCCCCGACGAGGTTGGCAGGATCGACACGAAACACTGACACGCTGTTAGTGCTCTGCCGTGTTACAGCAAGCTTGCCGTCTTTAGCCGCCCAAAGAAGATCGTTGATGACTCCCTTATCAGGAGAAGAAAATATTGCAGTCGGGTTGCCATTTTCGGTTGCTGACAACAAGGTTAGTATCTCAAGTTGTCCTAACAGCTTTTGGGCAACATCGCTATAACCTACTTTTGTGTACACCGTTTGCACAATATCCCTCACGCCTTCACAGGCGTATTCATCATTATTAGGGCAATGAACGTAAATACCGGCTATCCTCAATTCTTCCTGAGTGAGTTCACGTGCAAAGACTTCTCCGGATTGAAACATGCCAAGGATAAATGTAAGGGTAAAGAGATACTTTCTTATTTGTATGTGCGTTCTCATTTAAGGCCCCATTTACCTTTAGCCATTTTAACTACGTCACTGTCGGGCTCAGTGAACTCCCAACCGAGTTCAAGGTAATTTTTGGCGGTAAGTTCGTTTCCTTTGATGCCCACGAAAATTTCAAGTCCAAGAAAAGCGAGTGACAGTATAAAGTTTGCTGACACAACATCACTCCTGAGGAGAGCAAAGTTAAGAACCCAAAGTGCGAGAAATACTCCTCCCCACACGTGGAGTTTGCGAAGAAATAGAGGCAGCCCAAAAAATCCAGAAAACAAGAAGAGAGTCCAACTCCAACCGATTTTTACTTCTTTTAATTCGCCAGTTTTTGGATTTTTCATTGTGACTTTCATAGGAATCCTCCTCGTAGGTGAAATAATAACTGCATGGAACTATTATTCCATGTTTTTGTCAAGAAATTTGTTATCCGGTACGGATGGAAAAGTATCCGTATTTGAACGAGGCGATTGCCCACGTCCTGAGCCGCAGGAGAGCCGAACTTGCCATGAGCAAGAAGAAGTTATCCGAAGAGGCTATGATCGCACGTATTCACATTACGGCCTTGGAAGCTGGCACGCAGTGTCCTTCCATGAACGTAGTGTTTTACCTCAGTGAAGCTCTTGATATGAAGCCTGATGTTTTCGTGCGCGAAGTGATGGAGGAAATCGAGTGCTTCAAAAGCAAGGAACGTGAACGGACACATGGAATACGGCGTTAACCCACGTCTTACGTGAGCATGGGCTACACGTAGCCTACGTGGTTCACGTGGCGTGAGGGCTAACGGCACACGTGATTGAGGAAGGCGCGTGCCCTTATAAGAGGGTAAAGGAAATGCCCTGTATCCTTGACACTAGCAAGAACACAGGGCATTGTTTTGGGCTTACAGGCTGTAAACGGAAGCTGCTACTTCCGTTTGCTGTCCGGTGTGCGTTTCACTTGGTACATATACGAGGGTGATTCTTTGAGGAGTGGTGTTCAGGCTTGTACAACTAAAGGTTACTTATTAGGCGTAGAACGATAATGCTCAGGTACCCTTACCTTCTTTCCATTAACGATTCGGATATGAGAAGGTACATGTACCTTCTTTTTGCCATCATTGGTTTTCGCCATATACGTTCTCCTCGCCTAAATCGAAGCGTGTAGCCTCACACTTCGATTTAGGGCTTGGCTTGTAGGTTCAAGTGGTTCCCAAAGCCTGAACACCACTCCTCAAAGAATCACCGTATTGAACCCGTTAGTATTTCATAAGACCTCTTCGCAAATTGTCCAGAGGCTTCCCAACGATTCTTCAAAATTGAATTTAAGCACACCCTCAGAGAAAAAATGATGCCCGAATCACTGTGGTGAAACGGGCATCATCGTTAATAATGGTGCAGAAAATATTCAACGATCTGCATAAAGGAAATATTATCTATGAGTAGTCAACCAACATATACGCATAAAGAAGTGTGTATAAAAGTAAATGCCTATGTGGATGAAAAAATTGCTCCTGTTATAGAATCACTATCTAAGATACAAGACGTAATAACCGAGTTTAGTTGTGAAGATAATAGGTCTGAGGTAGAAATAAACGCTGGATACATTCCCAGAGCGTATATTGTATTTCATGCTAAGAAAAAGTACGAGAATTGGCGAGAGTTAAGTGAAATATGCAATACTTTGTCAAAAGCAATATCTAATTATAGTCATGCCGAAGTATCCATTAAATGGCGTGAGGGAAAACCAGTAGGTATACTTGAGTTCAATACAGAAGATGCCTACTGGCTTACCCTTGCTATCAATGAGCTTACAAAAGATTAGTGTTTACCATAAGTTCGTGTTTCCTGATGACATTTCTTGCACAAGATTTGACAATTTGAAAGTTCATCTCCGCCACCTGATTTCACAGAATGTTTATGGTGGGCTTCACACGTACCCATAGTCACTGATTTACCACATTTTTCACATTTGTAGCCTGCTTTTTCAAGTGCCTTCTGCTTTGTACTCTCTGAAAATGCCATTTCTTGCTCCTTTCGTATGTACCGTCGAGAAACTTTAGGATGCCATATAAATAACACCAACTCTATTGTAGTCAACGCAGAGAGGTAAAATATTTTCTTCACGTTGTAACTCTTATGTCGTTCAAGACCCGAATCACTACGGTGAAACGGGTATCATCGTTAATGCGTGTTAAATCAAAGTGTTATATGCTTTCGCTGAAAAGCTATCAACCATTTACTATGACACAGCCTTCCAAAAAAGAACAGCAAACAAAAAGGCCGGAGAACTGCTTCTCCGGCCTTTCCTTCTTTGCATAAGGAAGCTTTCTAGAGGCCATTCATAAATCGTCCATTGGATGGTTGATGAGGATTCGTTCGCCGAAAAATGGAGTTTTCAGCCCATTTCCGAATGGCTTCTACGCAATTATTCCAGCACGGTTCCGTTCCGGCCTTGCTGCTTGACCTGATAGAGGGCCTTGTCCGCCTTGCTGTAGAGATCCGCAAGCGAGGATGGGCCGTTTCCGAACGCGCCGCCAATGCTCAAGGTCACGGACAAAGGCTCTTCTCCCGCACGGCAATCAAGCAACCGGGCGCGCAAGGCATCCAACCTTTCACGCACGATTTCGCGTGATCTGACGCCGCGAAGAAAAATCACAAACTCGTCCCCACCCCAACGGCAGAGCACATCGCCGGACCGGAAGGATTTCCGCATGGAACTGCCCATGTATTGCAGGACCGAGTCCCCCGCGAGGTGCCCGAAGCGATCGTTCACGCTCTTGAAATAGTCGATGTCGAGCAACAGAAAACAATAGCTGGAGGAAGCCCCCACCAAGTCCAAATGCTCGGAAATGAGCTTTTCCGCCGCAGCCCGGTTGAGCAACCCGGTAAGCTTGTCGTGGCGGCTGGTGAGCATGAGCTGGCGGTTCGCTTCCTCAATCTTGCGGATGGAGGTCATGTCCTGTGCGAAGAGCAGCACGTATTCGCCCCGCAGATCAAGAGTATCCTTGACCAGGGTGCTCCTGATGAGCAGCTCGTGCCGGCCGTCCTCATAGATGACATTGCAGAACATGGAGACGGTCCCGCCACTGTTCTCCCTGATACGCGCCACCAGGTTATCAAGGGCAAAATACTGTATGTAGTTTTCCCGCTCCTCCGGGACGACCACATTTTCCGCAAACCAGAGAATCTGTTCCTTGAAGGTCTGCTGCGGCAGCATCTCCCCATTGCCCGCGCCGATGACGGTTGTGCTCATGCCTGTCCGAACATCCACAGTCATGAAATTCTCGCACAGGTTGGACACAATAAAATTGATGCAGCTGTTCTTGAGCGCAAGGATGTTGGCGTCGCGGATTTGTTCCATCACCTCATCGGTTTCATCCCGCAACGCCGCAAGAATATGCTTTTCGTCACCCGGCAGAAATTTGAGGTTCCGGCACAGACAAATCCCGTCGTCGCGCCGGATGCGGTACTGGACAACGGCCTTCTCCACCGAATCGACCAGCTTCAAAATACGATCACGCTCCGTATGGCGCCGGAAGAACTCGCGCTCCTCTGGCAATACGTACTTTGCAAGAACCTCCATGCCCTCTTCATACGTCCCTTCGGAGGGGACCACATTGAACAATTTCTTACTCAGCACGAGCGTATGGTACTGCCCATTCTCACGATTGAAAACGAAGACGGCATCATAATCGCGGAGCAACAGAGACTTGGAAAAATCTTCCATAAAAAAACACCTTGCCCGGCAACCTCAACCAAACATCTTTGGCGGGACACAACCGGGCGCAAATGGGGAAATATGCCTCCCTCCATCCCAAAGTTCCAACCTGACGTCAAGGGATAGCGCGCCGAGAGAGAGAGAGAGAGAGAGAGAGAGAGAGAGAGAGAGAGAGAGAGAAGCTCAACTTTTTTAATCCATTAGAGGATATCAAATATTTGTTTTTACGATACCGTGTGATCATGTGGAAATGGGTTTGCAAAAGATATATCTACTAAATGCTTATTTTTATAATAAAAAATAGCAATTTGAGCTTTTTAGAACAACTTTTTTTGAAAAAAGCGAAAAAAGGTCTGGACAGGAAGCTTGCTCCGATATAAATTCACCCCAACAGATATATCACATATGCATACGAGGAAAACCTAACCGGATGGCAACCTTTAAATATAGATACTATTTTATATGTTATATAAGTATATTATATACAAATAATCTTCCAATGCGGACGCTCTTCTCTTTGCGGCAATGAATATACGGCCTCGCTATAGATATATTATTCTATCCGTCTTTATTCGAAAAAAGGCGATCAAACCAATTGATACATCACACACCCAAGGAGCGCATCATGCACGGCAAGGCGTTGATCAACGAGGCATTGAAGGGGAACCCCGTCGAGCGGACCCCCTGGGTTCCCTACACCGGTTCCCAAATCGCCAACCTCAAGGGGTATACCGCGCAGGAAATGTTCCGCGACGCGGACAAGCTGTACGAATGCTGCATCGAGGCGGAGTCCCAATACTCCCCGGACGGCATGACTCCCATGTTCGACCTGCAAGTCGAAGCTGAAATCCTCGGCTGCGATCTCGCATGGTACGACAACACCCCGCCCACCGTCTGCTCTCACCCGCTCGAAGGCGAGCTCGTCATCCCCACGCGGCGCATCCAAAAGACCGACGGGCGCATCCCGCTCATCCTCGACGTCATGCGCCGCTTCAAGGCCGCCAAGCCCGACATCGCCATGTACGGCCTCGTCTGCGGCCCGTTCACCCTCGCCTCGCACCTGCGCGGGACCAACATCTTTATGGATATGTACGACGATGAGGACGGCGTGAAGGCCCTCGTCGCCTACTGTGAGGAAGTCGTCCGTGAGGTTGCGGACTACTACATCGAGGCCGGGTGCGACATCATTGCCGCCGTGGACCCGCTTGTCTCTCAGATCTCCCCGGACATGTTCGAAACCTTCCTGAGCGAACCCTACACGAAGTTCTTCGCCTCCATGCGCGAAAAGGGTATGCCCTCCTCCTTCTTCGTCTGCGGCGACGCCACCAAGAACATCGAACCCATGTGCCTCACCAGGCCCGACTGCATCGCCATCGACGAAAACGTCGACATCGTGGAAGCCAAAAAGCTCACGGACGCCCACGGCATCACCATTTCCGGCAACCTCCAGCTCACCATCACCATGCTGCTCGGCACGCAGCAGGACAACCAAAAGGCCGCCATCGAACTGATGGACAAGATGGGCACGCACCGCTTCATCCTCGCGCCCGGCTGTGACGTTCCTTTTGACGCCCCCGCCGCGAACCTCATCGGCGTGGGGCAGGCCGTGCACAACCCCGAAGCCGTCCGCAAGGCGCTTGAAAGCTACGTCGCCAAGGACCATCTGCCGGAAATCGAAATGCCGGACTACGTCAATCTCGACCACGTCCTCGTCGAGGTCGTGACCATCGACTCCAAGACCTGCGCCGCCTGCGGCTACATGGTCGCAACCGCCAACAACGCCGCCAAGATTTATGGGGACAAGGTCAAAGTCGTCGAACGGTCCATCATGTTCCCCGAGAACCTCGCGTTCGTGAGCAAGGTCGGCCTGACGAACCTCCCCTCGCTCCTCGTCAACGGCGTCATCAAGCACATCTCCCTCATCCCCACCGTCGAAAAGCTGCGGGAGGAGATTGAGGAAGCGATGAAGTAGAACAGAGGGTGGAGGGAAGAGGAAACCCTTCTGAAGAGAGATTTTCCTCCCCACCCCGCCCTTTCCTACCCAAGGCTTTGAAGGTGGGGAGGCGGCGCGGCGGGAGTCCCTATCGGACTGAAAACGGACAGGATACGGAGTCTTCTCCAAAAGGGGCAAAGAGAGAGGCACGGGCCTCGGCTCTTCCCCACAAGGCAGGATTGACGGAATGCGCAAGGAACTGATCATCCTCTCCGGCTTTCTCGGAAGCGGCAAGACGACGCTGCTGGAAAAGCTTCTGCCTGCCCTGCGCAGCCGGGGGCTGAAAG
>OLPH01003795.1_pt1 | contig 9985 bp, 17 predicted proteins | sample 1672951 | NCBI WGS metagenome assembly OLPH01 (sample SAMEA3136740, study PRJEB25190) | human gut metagenome
AATGTCCGAAACACTGCAGTTTAAGATAAAGCACAGTGTATCCAGCGTTTTCAGTGTGATTGTTTTACCGTGCTTCATGCGGTGCAGAATATTGGCGGAAAAGCCCTGTTTGTAAATTAAATGGTATTCTGTAACGCCTTTTTCTAAAGCGTCCGGTAAAACGGAGCGTAACTGATCATGTACGATCACCTCACGCACAACATAACACGACCTAATATATTGACTATGCCCAATATATTGAGTATAATGTGTGAGGTGAGCTTATGGCTGAATTTTGTCTGGATTGTCTCAACCGTCTGGAGGGCACCTGCTATACCAAATGGGATGTTTCACTCTCTTGGAGCAAAGATATTTGCGAAGGCTGCAGTCAGCTTCGCCGAACCGTGATTTGCCTGCGTAAGCGGACAATTCGACGGCAATATCTCGGTTTATATGATGATAATCACCGCAAATCACGCAAATAAACCCATATTGACTTTCCCCTTAAAACTACTATAATGAAGATAGAAAAAGAGCGCAGCCGGTTGACGGTTACTCTCTCACGTTTTAGTCAAAAGAAATTGACCGCATACTTGTGAGGTAGGGCGGTCATTTCTTTTTGCTTACTTGAATCAACAAGGACGCGAAAGCGACAAGAAAGGCAAGTAACTGGAACAATTCTCCATACGTTACAACATCGCACTCACCTCCGTCACAGATACTCTGCTAAGGTATGGTGAGAGAATGACCGCGGGCCGTTGTACTGGCTGCGCCGAAAACTGAGGTTTCCCTCGATTTTACCTATAGCCGTACAATTCTTCCCTCTTCAAATGAAGAGGGATTTATGCTATAATGAGGGATACACCAAATCCACCGGAAAGAAGGACAAGCCCATGACCTCTGTGCTGCTGCCCGAGGGCGAACTGCGCGTAGCACGCTGCGACATGCTCGACAAGCTGATCGCGGTCGGCGACGGCGATGCGGCGCTGCTGTATCTTTATATCCTGCGGCACGGCGGCACGGACGGCTCCGCTGCAGCGCGCGCCCTGCGTCTGAGCGCCGACCGCTACGAACGTGGGAGGCCCTTGCCATGCTCCGCACGGTCGGCATGGTCACAGTTTTCTAATCCTCCGGCGCCCACCTCCCGCGCCGTCCCCATAGAGCCCGCCGGGGGGCATGTACCCCGGCAAAGGACTTTTCATGAGTCAGGAACAACAGGACGCCACGGATTACGTCCGCGTCACCCTCACCATCCATGAGTTCTCCGAAGACGGCGAATGCTGCATCGTCTCGGACAAACACGGCCACGGCACGGAACTCTCTACCGACGCCTTCCTGCATGACGCCGAGGACATAGACGTGGGCGACACCATCGCCTGCGACATCCTGCGCGAGGCGTGGGAAGACACCGGGCTCATCCCGGACGATGCGGGGCCGCATGACGTCCGCGCCTGCGGGCGGGAAAACATCGAGGTGCTGGTGGATCTCACCGATGAACAGCTCCTTGATCTGGGCTCCGAAATGGCGGACGCCCTGCGCGAACGCGACAAGCTGGAAACGGAACTGCTCGCCGTGAAGAAGGACTACAAGGCACGCATCGACCTTTCCGTCTCCAAGGCTGCGGAAGCGGCAGCGGAATACCGTTCCGGCAAACGGTTTGAAACCGTCTCCTGCGACCGCTTTGAAGATCGGACGACGATGGAGGTCGTATGGTGCGATTCCGTGACGGGCAAGGAAATCAGCCGCCGCCCGATGACCGCCGAGGAGCGGCAGCACCGCCTTGAACTCGTCACCCCGGACAAGCCCGCGGACAACGGCGAAGGCCGGGCCGAAGTGCTCACCTTGCCCGTGCCGCCCGCCGCCAACGCCCGCACCTGCCTGTCGTGCCGCCACCTTTCCGCTGACGGCACGGAAAAGGCCGAGCCCTGCATGGCCTGCGCACAGGCAAACGGCGGCGATGCCGACAACTGGGAACCGCGCCGCGAGTGCAAGACCTGCGCCCACGTCACCAGCACCGTGGACGGCTTCCCCTGCGGCGGGTGCAGCCTGAACCCCGATCCCGGACACGGCGGCGACGAGGACCGCTGGACATGGAAGGATGCCCCGAAGGAGAGAATACCGTGCTGACCAGAGAACAGGCGAAAAAACAGCCCTGTCCGCTGATGCCGACGACCAAAAGTTACGAATACCACGCCAATGGTACCGGGATCGCCTACGAAGTCATCGAATACGGAAAGTGTACGGGCGAAGAATGCCCCAAGTGGCGGGACGGAAAAGTGGACGGGGGAAAGTGTTCCTATAATGGGGATTGTAGGAAAGCAGTGTGCAACTGTGCTTCCTGCCCCGACCGCTACGGCTACTGCGGAGGCTGACCATGCCCGGCTACGATGACCCGAACCGCCCGGAATGGACGGGCAAGCGCAAGGCAAAGAACTTCGCCCGCATCAACGCCGCCTGCAAGGGGCTGAAAACCTCCGGTGGCAAGCCGCCGACGGAATGCCCCAAGTGCGGCACAAGCCACAAGTTCGCGGCGTGCCCCGTGTGCGGGTGCCCGCGATCGAAACGGTAGTCTCCCAATCCGGGGGCTTCACAGGAGAACTTGCCATGCCTTTCCAAGACGCCTATGAGCGGATACTTCAGTCCACGGGCCTGCGCACGCAAACGGATGTCGCCGCCCTGCTCGGTGTGAAGCAGAGCAGCATCTCGGATGCGAAACGGCGCAACCACATCCCCGATTCTTGGATCTTGACGCTTTTCAATAAGAAAGGCCTCAATCCCTCTTGGATCCGCACCGGAGAAGGCCCGCAGTATGTGGCGGGAACGGATACGCCCCCGACGCCTGTTTTGTCGGAACAGCAGGCGGCAGAGAGCCTTGAGCCGATACTCCGGGCGGCCCTGCTCGGCGTGGTTCCCGAGCTTGCCGACCAGCTCAGGCAAAAGATGAACCCATAACCTCAACACGCATCACACGGAACGGTAATGAACGACGCTGAAATCATGGAACTCGTTGATGAGGTCAGAAGGTGCGAACGCGCCGTGCAACAGGCGAAGAACGCTCTTGAAATCGCCAAACGTGACGCCGCCGTCGCCGCCTGCCCATATAAGGAAGGCGACATCGTATCCGGATGGGATCGCGACGGCACCAGTCCGGCAAAGGTCGATAAAATCCTCTTTACCCCCTCCTACCCCTACTACGACCTGCGCGTGCTCCCCATCACGGAAGGGGGCAAACCATCCCGACGGCACAGGTACGCCTACAACGTGCTGGATGTAACACCATACGAAGGCGACGAATGACCCCAAACGAAAGGCGGCTCACTTTGATGTGGGTCGCCTTTTTTCTTTGGGTGTTGTGGGCAATTGGTCCTGGAAGGGGGTGATGCCGATGAAGTGGCTAGGCGTCCGACCAGATACTTCTAAGCCGCCTACACGGCGGATAACCCGGTGACGGGAACGCGCTGTCGCTCCGGTTCCTTCTAAGCCGCCTACACGGCGGATAACGGACGGGCAAGAGCAGGATAGAAACCGCGCGACTTCTAAGCCGCCTACACGGCGGATAACGCATCGTGACCCGCCGTTTCCCGGAATGGGAACTTCTAAGCCGCCTACACGGCGGATAACTTGGCGTTCGCCGCCTACCTTTCCTCGGTAGACTTCTAAGCCGCCTACACGGCGGATAACTTTCTGCGCGCGCCCCGAAAAAGCCTCTAGAACTTCTAAGCCGCCTACACGGCGGATAACGTCCGGCTTCTCCCCTGCTTCCAGACGGGACACTTCTAAGCCGCCTACACGGCGGATAACTAGAGGCTTTTACAAAAGTATCTCTGCTTTTCAGTAGGTTACACCTGAAAAGACTTCAGAAACTTCGCTTTTCCTCTCTATTTGTAACTACCTTATTCTCAATCTCTTTTTTAGACAACTTTTTTATGAAGCCAAAGGAAAGATATGATCACCCCCGAAGAACTCGACTACATCCGAACCGCCGCCATTGGCGACATGCTCGGAGACTCCAAGGCGCTCGACGAGATGGGGTCAGCGGCTACCATTTTCAGGCTGTGCCGGGAACTGGAACATGCCCAGAATGAAAAAACAGAACTGCAAGAAGTTGTCGTCCGTATTTACAAGGCACTAAAGGGATAAAAATGATATGAACCCAACAAAAGAAGAGCGCGACCAGTGGCGCGAAAGACTGTCATCACCATACACATGCTTTGATGCGGCCCATGCGGACTTCACCATCCGGCTACTTCGTGGAGAAAATATGACCCCAACCAAAAGAGCTAGGAGAAGTGAATGAGTACGTTGACGTTGAATCTGAGTGAGAAGCTGGTGAAGGACATCATCGAGAGTGATGCCAGTTTGAAGGCCGAGATCGACGCCTTGGTCATCGACAAGGCCGCGAAGAGTTTCCTCACCAAGGGTATCGAAAAGCGCGTTGAACGGATGATAAAGAACGATCTGTCCGACTCCGTAAATAAAGCTATTGAAAAGTACATTCAAAGTGGCGCATTCGGGCTGAACCACTATAGCACCATCAAAGAGGTCCTGTACGACAGGATTGCTTCTTTGGTAGATGCCGAGGTTGAAAAGAGAATTAGAAAGAGCATCGAGGAATATGCTGAGGTCAAGATCAAAGAACTTGTCGATACCAGATTGGGTAAAGAGAGTGATACGATTCTTTTATACATTGATCGTGTCATAGAATTTAAGATCAACAGCATCATCGCCGGATTGATGGATATGAGAAAGAAGGAAGGTGGGGCATGTGTGAGGAACTGACGTTGCTACCGTGCCCGGCGTGCAAAAATACCAATGTGGTCCTGAGAGCATATACGAGAGCCTACGGATTCTGTACTGCGTGCGGGATGTGTGGCCCTTGCGCTCCAAAGGTTAACGCGGAATATGCGATCAGGCAATGGAACGCCTTCCCCCGCGCGCTGGAGTGGACGGACAGCCGTCCGAAGGTGCCCGGGTGGTACTGGTTCAGAAACGGAGGCGCCAAGCCAGTGATATTGCCGATCACGCTGCCAGTGAGGTGGAAAGTAGAACCAGACGATGAATGGGCAGGCCCCATCCCCGAACCCCGTGAACCGAAGCAGTGGGTAGCTATCAAGAACGCGGAGGAACCATGTCCGAAGAACTGACGTTACTTGGTGGGTCCTTCAACGGGTCAGAGCTCTGGGTCGCCTGCGGGAACATGCGAAAATGCCGCATGGCTGGCCCGTCAAGAAAAACCGTCGCTGAGGCTGTTGCCGCATGGAACGCCATGCCCCGTGACCTGACGTGGACGGACGAGCCGCCGAAAGAGGTAGGAAACTATTGGTGGAGGTGGGATGCAGGCAGTAAGCATTGGATATACAACGTGAGGCTTATACCGACAATACACGGGCTGATAACGTATGACCACAGCGCCTATGACGCGGAACACGTGGAAGACATCGGCGGCCAATGGGCAGGCCCCATCCCCGAACCCCGTGAACCGAAGGAACAAGGAGGATATGATGGATAGCTGGACGTTGTGGAGCGAGCAGCAGCCTACGGATGCCAAGCTAGTATATCGCTGGCGTATCCCCGCACAGGAGATTCTGGGACTGGTCATGCAGCCGGAGTGGTCGGAGAAACTCTTTTCTCCCCTATGCCAACCTGATATTTATTTTCCGAGTTGTGCGAGATGGGACGGATGGAAATGGCATATCCCCAATGGGCTGGAATGGCGCGTTGCGTCGCCAAATGAGCCGGAAGGGGAAAAGGGAGTCGTATGGGGCGGCCTTGACTTGCTTCCATGCCCATTCACCGGGAAACTTCCGACTGTAATCTATCATGGTCGATATATCGGGGCTCCACCATACCATGCTGAGTGGCTTGGCATAACCTCGTTCTCATATGTTTTTTCTTGGTATATCGTAAGATCTATCGGATGGCGTAGCGCCAAAAATATGCGCGACGCATGGAATATGAGGTGTATCCCCGAACCCCGCGAACCGAAGTAGCCCCGAAAGGGGCTTTCCTTGTAGCGATGATGTCCAGCGCAGGCTGTCTGCTGGCGCAAAGCGAGATCTCGACAGGAGGTTCCATATCCTCGCCGGGCACGTCGGGGATATTCAGGCCGCTGCCGGCGACGCTTCCCGCTGGACACAATGGGGTGCCGGGATGTGGGCCGGGCTGACCTTCCTTGAAGATTGCCGGAACACCTGCCCCGCCTACTTCCGGGGTCTTCACTGGCACAACCTGCTCAAAACGCTGACCACGCTGTGCAATGCGCTCGAAAAGGTCGACCCGCGAATCGCCGAGATTGGGACGCGGGTGTACGAGCGGGCCGCGTAGGATGAAAGGAGACAACTATGGAAACGACAATCTCGGAAATCCGCTCAATCGTACAGCGGCGTCGGGAGTTAGAGATTGAAGACCAACGTCTCTACCAACGGTTTCTCGAACTGCTCGAACTCAACCAAGGGACTAGAAAATCTTCCCGCGATAGGCTATCCCCAGAATCAGGGAAGGCGCTTTTTGCTGGCTTGAAGAGAGGTTTTCATGAGCGTAGCAAAGCGCGGTGACGGCAGATATGTCGTCAAGTTCAAAGATGAAGAAGGGCGCTGGAAACAGCGCTCTTTCCGTACTGATGAAGAGGCTCGGCAGTTCGATGCGGATTGCCAATATGATAAGGTGGAAAACACGCGCCTGACGCTGTTGGAGGCGGTGCTGGTGTACTTAAAGAACACTGAGTACGCCGAAAAAACCATAGCAACGTACGAGTTTTTGGTCTGTGGTCATGACAGGCAAAACGGCTATCACCGGGAAGGTCCAGCGGAGTTTATTGCCGACCGTTTTGTTGACACATTGACACGTCGTGACCTCGAAAATGTGCGCGAGAGGTGCAGGAATGATGGCCTGACTATGACAAGCATCAACTCCTACGTTTCAAAACTCAAGGCCGCAATCAATTGGTGCGTCGAACAGGATTTGCTCCACGAGAATCCTTGGGGGAAATATCGGCAACTCCCAGGCGCAAAAAACAAGCCACGGACGGGAACGCTGGAAGACTTTCAGAAACTCTTTCCTGTGCTCCCGCCGTGGCTTCAATGGGCAGCCCAAACCGCCATTGCCCTATGTCTGCGTCCCGGCATATCCGAACTTTTCCGTCTCGAATGGTCGGCATTCGACTGGAAGGCTAGAACCGTGTGCGTTTACATGCCGAAAGTTTGTACTACAAAACTTGTATTCCCGCCAGAGGCATATCTTGCCGAAGCGTGGCTACGGTTCAAGTCAGACATGGCAGCTGGAAAAACCCTCGTTTGCCGTGGGAGAAAAGGCACGGCAGTGACCTCCTCCATGTACCACAAGTCATGGGATAGAGCATGTAAAAAAATCGGCGTACTTATGCCTATGTACGCGTTACGGCATATTGCTGCTTCCGAAATGCTGGCAAATGGGGTGGACATCGCAGCAGTGGCTGCGCAACTTGGGCACAAGAACATCACCACAACAGGGGCATTCTACACTCATGCGCTGGCATCATCCCAACGGCGTGCAGCTACATGCCTCCCTGATTGCACCAACTTGGTGCGGAATGGTGCAGAAAAACAATTATATAATTAATAAAAACAATGTATTAAGCATAAAAGCTATCTTCCTTCGGTGAACGTCTCCTCGCTCCAGATTTCGAGTCCCGCCTCACGTGCCATACGGGCGAAAACGCCTTCGCCCGGCACGCGGGTTCCGGTAAAGGAGCCGTCATAGATTTCCCCGGATCCACAGGAAGGAGAGCGGGCCTTGAGGATCGCCGCTGTGCAGCCGTTTTCCAACGCCAGCCGCAAAGCTTCCTCCGCCCCACAGGTAAAGGCACCGGTCACATCCGTTCCGTCTTTGGCGACGACACGCCCGCCCCTGATTTCCGAGGGGACGCGCGGCGTCGGAAGCCCCCCGAGCACTTCCGGGCACACCGGCAGGGCCTGCCCCGTGCGGACCAGCTCTTGTACCGCCGGACAAGGAGAGCAGCCTCCGTCATACCGGCAGGATTCACCCGCCAGACACGCGCTGACCACATACTGTTTGGACATGTTCGGCTCCATCCTAACGCCCTCTTACTCTAACAGAATTCACGTACCAGCCCGGCGGCGTGGGGGAAGGTCTGCCCCAGAACGTCGGGATCGGCCATTTCAAAATCCGCAAAATCAAATCCCGGAGCCACGGTACAGCCCACAAGCGCAAAATCGGAGCCTTCCGCCGGAGTAGCGCCGAACCAACAGCCGCCTGGGACGGTGTATTGGAGGTACTGGCCGTTGAGTACATCCTGCCCCAAAAGGACTTCTTCTGCGGTCCCGTCCGGCCTGACTATCGCCAGCCGCAGGGGGGCTCCGAGATAAAAATGCCACATCTCATCCTGTTTCAGCCGGTGCAGATGGGAATATTCTCCCCGGCGCAAGAGGAACAGGATGCCCGTGGAGAAGTTCCGCGTCCCTCCGAAACCGGGCAGGGCGTCGGCGGGGATCGCTCCTTGGCTGCGATATGTCTCGGCGAAAAAACCGCCTTCAGGATGCGGGGACATGCTGAAATGCTCTACCAGTTTCTGAGGATCCATTTTTTCTTCCTTAAGCGTGTGATTGGAGGGTGCCGCGACCGCATCAGTCGCAGCGGGCTTTTTCATGCCTCAGGCGCGGACAGTGCCGGGCCGCTTTTTCCACTGCGCCACTGTGCTACGATGCGTCTTCGGGCTTTTCCCCGTTCGCCTGTGCCCGCAATTTTTTCGCCTTGATGATCAGTTCGGGGCGGTATTCGAAATGCATGAGGTCGAAATGCTCCCACTTTCCGCCCCAGATGAAACCGTTGTCCTCAAAGAGTGAGACGATGGCGGAGGGGAAGGTCTTCTGTAGCGGATGCGGGCGGAGTTTGCTCCATTGCCAATACGGACCCTTGTCTGGATTGAGATCCACCGCAATCCCGAAGCTGTGGGGGCTCAGGCGGTTCGTTTTGGCGATGGCGCGCCAGAAGTAGCCGTAGATGGGCGAAAAATAGCTGTTCAGTTCGGGATCGGCGGGCCGGAGCCTCCAAGCCGCGTCGATGCGCTGGAATGCTTCGGCGGCGGGGGCGGCAAGGCGCACTTTGGTCTTGCCGCCGAACAGCGTACGGACGATTCCCCGTTCCACGGAACGCTGGTCCGCCCCGTACAAAGCCTTGAGCAGGGGATAACAGCGGATGCGCCCCGGCTCCTCATCGGGCGCGAAATCCGGGCGTTCGGGTTCCAGCGGGTAAGGCTGGCGCATGGCGTCCTCAATATCCGCATTTTCCAGCAGTTCCGCATGGCTTTTCATTTTCCCGTCATCATAGAGGAGACGTCCGCCGTTCTTGGTGAGGAACCTCACATGCCCCGCGTCGTCGGTTTCCGTGCCCGTAATGAATCCGGGGTAGGCTTCTTGCAGACATTCAAGATCCAATTCGAGATCGCCGGCACAGGCCGGGATGGCCCAGAGCAGGCAACAGAGGCAGAAAATCAGTTTGCGCATCGGTCGTTCCTTGAGGAGCTTTTGGCTCGGCAGGGCGTTCTTCTCTGATTTCCGGAATGGCGCCCGAGAGCGGTTCTACTGCGGAATGCCGGAAATGTCGAAGCCTGTATATCTTTTTGCCAAGGACATTGGTTTTCCGGCATATTCGAAGCGGTGCTGCGGATTGTTGAGCGACGCGGGGGAACGGAAAAATCTTTTGATGCTCGGATCATGCCGTTGCCTTTGGGGGATTTTTCTCGAATGCGCTCCGACGCGCCCCGCAAGGCCGCTTTCGGACGCGCGCTTTCTGTTGACACCCGCGATTATTCTTTCTAGAGCCTTGGGAAATGCTGTTCGGAGGTCCTTATGAAAACACGCAGAGCTTTTATCCAGACGGGCGCAGTGGCCCTGTGCGGTCTCGCGGCGGCTCCGGCCCTCGCCAAGCCCCGGAAACCCAAGGACGCCGACTGGACCGAGACCTTCGACGTCATCGTCATCGGCAGCGGCCTCGCTGCGTTCGTGGCGGG
>OLPH01003800.1_pt1 | contig 9979 bp, 8 predicted proteins | sample 1672951 | NCBI WGS metagenome assembly OLPH01 (sample SAMEA3136740, study PRJEB25190) | human gut metagenome
GGAAAGTTCCACTTTCACACATGAATGTATCACGGTATTTCCTATGAAATAAAAACAAAACCGGATATCGAAAATGCCCTTGCAGGCGTTCTTGTCACTCACGCAGCAGGTACGCATCCCTCTCTGCTCCCGTAGATACCAGATAAATCGGATGATCCACGAGTTTCTCCAATGTGCACACATATTTTCTGGCATTTTCCGGCAGTTCCTTCCAGCTTCTGCAGCCGGAAATATCGCATCCCCAGCCCGGCAGTTCCTCGATTACCGGTTCTGCCTCCTCGAGTCTGCTGCCCGTCGGGAAAGAATCAAGCAGCACACCGTGCAGACGGTATCCCGTAATTACCGGAATTTTATCAAATGCTCCGAGCACATCCAGTTTGGTCAGTGCGATATCCTGCGCCTTCTGGCACCGGATGCCGTAACGGCTTGCAACAGCGTCAAACGGTCCGACACGGCGCGGTCTGCCTGTTGCTGCGCCGAACTCTCCGCCGCTCTCCCGCAATTTTTCATTCCAGGCTTCGCCCATCGCCGTCTCCGCTACAAACGGTCCCTCGCCTACGCATGTGGAATATGCTTTCATGACGCCTACCACGTTGTCGAGCGCGCAGCCCGGAATACCGGCACCGATCGGGGCATAGCTTGCGATTGTATTGGAGCTGGATGTAAACGGATAAATGCCATAATCAATATCGCGGAGCGCTCCAAGCTGCGCCTCAAACAGAATATTTTTCCCTTGACCGGCAGCAGCACCGAGCAATGTTCCCACGTCGCAGATATAATCTTTGAAAAATTCTGCCTGGCTTCTGCACCACTCCATAATCTCATCATAGGAGAGCGGCTCCTGATTGTATACATTCTCCAGCACCAGATTCTTGCTGTCGATGATAACTTTTAAACGATGCTGTACGGACGGCGCATCCAGTTCCAGCAGATCGCCCATCCGAAGCGTCTTTTTCATATATTTATCTCCGTAGGCGTAGGCGATGCCTCTCCGGGTCGATCCGAATGCGGAACCCGTCTTGGAAAGCCGCTCCTCCTCAAGCACATCCTGTCTCACATGGAACGGCATGCAGATGGTCGCCTTATCTGAAATCTTAAGGTTCGACGCATCCACTTTTACTTTCATATACTGCATCATTGCAATCTCATGGCGCAGATGATCCGGATCGATCACCATACCGTTTCCCAGCACACAGACTGCCGTCGGATGCAGGATACCGGACGGAAGCAGATTCAGCACAAATTTTCCCTGATCCGTCACCACCGTATGCCCGGCGTTATTGCCTCCCTGATAACGGACAACATAGTCCGCCTTTTCTGTGAGAAGATCCACGATTCTTCCCTTTCCTTCATCGCCCCAGTTAATTCCCGTCACTGATGTTAACATAATAATTGCCTCTCTTTCTAATTGCGGATGTCCTCCAGCTTCTTGGACACTCTTGTCTTTCTTTTTCTTCCGGTATAGTCTGCGCGGATGTTCTGCACAATCCTGTTAAAATCACTGTCCGCCACCGCCACATCGCAGCAGGTCTCCGAGTCTTTGTCTCCATAGACAATACTGTGATGCACATGCAGCATCTTCATAAGCCGGTCAAGCATGTTCCGCGGGCTTGCCTCAATCGACAGAATCTTGAGAAGACTCTTCTCCCCGTATACGTGATCCTCCAACAGGAATTTCAGCTTTCCGGCGAATCCCGTCTCCTCAAGCTGCTTCTCCAGCATAATCAACCGGTTGTGCGTGTCCAGAACACTGAAATACAAAATATGATCTTCATCGTGCGGTGCACGTTTCATATAGTTGCGGTACGGCGAAGTCCGGAGTTTCTTTAAGTAGCCCTTCTGGTCCTCGTCCACCAGATCGTTATAGTAAATCACCCACACGTCATCCACGATGACATTGGTGAAAAATGCGCGGTTCTGCTCCGTCAAAAGCTGCCGGATACGGATTCCCATATCGTGCTCCATCAGGCATGCATGCAGATACCTGTTCTGATAAATATCATACAGAACCGCTCCGTCAAGGGCGATCACCGGCAGGCGCAGCTTTAAGTGCTCGACCTCCGCAATCAAAGACGCCGGTGTCTGTCTGGTAATCATGGTAAAAAGTGCGCCCTCGTCAATCATATGATTTAATGCTGTCTTGTTAAATTCGCTGATCTGCCGGTGCGCACTGCGTAGCTCGTCATCCAGCTCCGCCACGAACAGCACATCGTTGCGCTTCTTCCCGTGTGTGTGAAAACTGCCGACCAGGCTGCCGATTCCCACGCCGAGGAAGGTATCCACCACCCTGTAAAACAGGAATTCATACGGCGATACTCCGTCATGTGCGATGACCGCAACGCTTAAATACGCCACGCACGCCATGAACGCAATGTACTGTCTGCCGAGCAGCACCGTCAGATAAATGGTAATGCAGATCATTACCGCATTTAAAAGATCCCACCACAGTTCGCCTCCGGGCAGACCCTTGAGCGGCATTTCCAAAAGCATCGCCACCGCACCGGTAACCGCACCGATCAATGTTCCGATTGCACGGTTGAATGCCGTGTCCTTTGTGTTTGCAATATCCGGCTGGATACAGATGATCGTCGTGATCAGAACGTAGAACGGCGACCGCTTTGCCCCTACCGCAGTAAAAATCAACAATATCAGGAAAGCCGCTATCGATGTTTTTATAATCCTCATGCCAATGCGCGGCATACTTTTTTTCATGCTTCTCATCCCTTTTCAGACACTTCTGGCATAACGTTCCATCTCTTCCCGGAACCCCAGCGCAATCCCGTTTGCCTGCTCAATGTTGCGCTCCATGGCATCGCCAAAATGACGCAGCGGAAGGAAAATTCCCAGTTCCTCGCTTCCGGTCTCCTGCCCGTTTACCTGCATTTTCCCGTAATACATAAAGGCACGCGGCAGCACATCTTCAAGCCGCATCAGCGCGTCCCATACATGGACATACACCTGCGCATCCGTCAGATGCTCCTGCAAATGTTCCGGCATGGCATAGAGCAGCAGGATTCCCAGATGTCGCCCGATCTCCACGCTCTCCACCGACAGATCCTCCTCGCCGTAGCGGTGCTCCTCGCGGAAACCGTACGCCAGATATTCCCGCATCTGTGGGATCGGCTCCCTGTGCTGATAGATTCTGCTGAACTTCTGGTAAACCTTGTCCGGGACGTTCACCGGGATCTTCTCTCTTAATATTCCCTGGTCATCGGTCAAAAGAATCGGGTTTGTCTTGCCCTTGTCGTCAAACCGGATCGGGATCAGAAAAGAGTTGCGCAGCAGGTCAAACATGCTGTTTCCGCAGATCGCCATCAGAAATGCCGACAGATCCTTGTTCTGGTATGCCTGAAACAGCGCCCTCGTAAAAGTCTGTGGCGATACCGCCGGCATCTGCGCATCCATATCCTCCGATTCCGGAAAATGTTCATAAAACGTATCCTTCAGCCGCTCACACGCATCCGGATTTTCCAGAATCTTCTCAAACAACTGCTCCGCTTTTTCTTCCCTTGGAAAAATAGTTGCCATCACACTCTCCCCTTTCTGTCTGTTCTCACCTGTTCCATGCGCGCAGCTTTTCCAGGAACATTAACAGCACACTCACCATCAGAAGTCCGCCTGATACCCAGATCACATGTACCCCGTAACGAACCGATAAGTTGCCGCCTGCCCCGGCGCCCAGTGCGAAAAACAGGATGATGCCAAAATAATAAAGAGCCTGCTTTAAAAACTCGGGACGGCGCTCCCTGAAATACATGGAAAGCGATGCCGTACCACTCCGCAGATTGCCGATGCACATCGTGCTGGCGTAGGAATAGCCGTCCACCTTCCGGAATGCCTGCACCTGCATCGCACAGGAGAACGACACCAGGATGGTCGCCGTCATGTTGAGGGTCTGCGGAAGGAATCCGACAATCAGAAGGATTGCAATTTCCAGCAGCAGAATTCCCTGCCGCCAGTGTAGCCGCCTGGCAAAACGGAACTGCGCCTGTATCCGCTCCGCCGCCAGCACGCCAAACGCGAATGCCAGAAGCGGCAGCAGATACTTCAGCCCGTCCTTCCACTCTCCCATCATAAAATGCTGGCTCATCAACACCACATTGCCCGTCTGTGCATTGGAGAACACCTTGTCTCTGGTAAAGTAGGTGTATGCATCCTGAAACCCTCCGGACATTGCAAGGAAGATACTGTTGATAAACGCTTCCGACATCTGCTTTTCCGGAAGTACCTGTGTCATCCAGCCTGTGAACTTTCCCTTTTTCACCTGTATCACTCCAAACTCTCTTGCTTTCTTGATCCTTCTGTATTATACTGACCGGAAACAGATATGTAAAAAGTATATTTTATATATTTGATATATCAATATCATATATCAAGGAGTGCAAAAGGAGGCACGGATCATGACGCTGGATTACTACCGCATTTTTTACTATGTTGCACAATATCAAAGCTTTTCCAAAGCTGCTGAGATTCTTGGGAACAACCAGCCGAATCTCTCCCGCTGCATGAATCTGCTCGAGAGCGAGCTCGGCTGCAAGCTGCTTGTGCGCACCAACCGCGGTGTCAGCCTGACGCCGGAAGGGGAACGCCTCTTCTCCCATGTCGCTATCGCCAACGAACAGCTGATGCTCGGGGAACAGGAGATATTAAAAGATAAGAGTCTTGAAAGCGGTCTTGTGACCATCGGCGCGAGCGAGACGGCTCTGCGCCTGTTTCTTTTGAACAAACTGGAGCTTTTCCACCACAATTATCCACATGTGCGCCTGCAGATTTCCAATCATTCCACACCGCAGGCCATCCGTGCCCTGTCGCACGGCACCGTCGATTTTTCCGTGGTGACGACCCCGATCGACATCAAAAAACCCCTTCACAAGACGTCGCTTTTATCCTTTCGCGAAATCCTGATCGGAGGTTCTTCCTATGCCGCTATTGCCTCCCGCATGCAGAGTCTGCACGACCTGTCGGAGGTCCCTTTTATCTCTCTCGGAGCCGGAACCGGCACGAGAGAATTGTATTCCCAGTATTTTTTAAGTCATCATCTTGTATTTTCACCGGACATGGAAGCCTCCACGACCGATCAGATTCTGCCCATGGTCGCGCACAATCTCGGCATCGGCTTCTACCCGGAAGCGCTCGCCTCCGAACCGATTGCGCGCGGTGAAGTGCTTCCCATCCGTCTGGTCGAACCGATCCCGGAACGTGAGATCTGTCTCATCCGGGATACAAGCCGCCCGGAGAGCATCGCTGCCAGGAAGCTGATGGAATATCTGCAGAGGGATACCTGAAACGGCGTCGCTCAAATGCTTTTTTCTGGAACAAAGTGTGCGCTTGCCGCACACTTGCGCCTGCCTTGGCAGGCTGCCTGATGCGGTATGCAAAGCATTATTTACCTCACCGCGAGGTGCGCATCCCCGCGGAGCTTTTTTGTGTAATAGGAATGAAGTTCACTATTACACAAGAAATGCCTGTATCTCCTCCGGCTCCGGCATCACGCGCAGCGCTCCGCGTCGTGTCGTGACAATCGATGCCGCCGCATTTGCAAAACGCAGCATCTCTTCCAGTTCCGTCGTGCCAAGTCCTGCCATGCCATGCTCCAGAATATAGTGCAGGCAGCATGCGCCGAACGTATCTCCCGCTCCAGTTGTCTCGATCGTGCTTTCCTGTAAAAATGCAGGTTGTTCTGCTCTGCGGCTGCCGCAGTATGCCCGGCTTCCCCCGCTTCCCATCGACAACAGAATCAGTGGAATGTGGTATTCCCGCCAAAGCTGATCCACTCCGCGGTCGAAATCCTCCTCGCCGGTGAACCACCGGATCTCGTTGTCCGATATTTTCAGCACATCGCACACTTCCATCCCGTAAGCGGTCTGTCTCTTCGCTTCTTCCATGGACTGCCAGAGCGGCTCTCTTATGTTCGGATCAAAGGAGAGCAGCGCCCCGTTTGCCTTTGCGGTCTCAATGGCATGTCTTGTGGCGCTTCGCACCGGCTCATCCGTCATCGAGAGCGTGCCAAAATGAAATATGCGGGTGTCCTTTAAGATCTGCTCCTGCAGTTCCTCTGTACGCAGCATCATATCCGCGCCCGGATTCCGGTAAAAAGAAAAATCACGGTCTCCGTCCGCTTTTTTCTCCACAAACGCCAGCGTCGTGCGCACCGTCGGATCCATGCAGAGTCCCGCAGTATCAATGCCCGCCTCCTTCAGCACGATTTCAAGCCTCCGCCCGAAGATATCCTCTCCGACCTTGCCCAAAAACGCGGTCTTATGTCCAAACTTCTGCAGCATTGCCAGCACATTGCAGGGTGCTCCGCCCGGATTCGCCTCATACATGGGGTTCCCCTGTGCACTGCTGCCGTTTTCCGTAAAATCAATCAGCACTTCCCCCAGTGCCGTCACATCATAATGCTTTGTCATCTTCCCCCTCCGTCTTCCTTTCTGTCGTTCCTCTGACTACCAGAGACACCGGGAGTGTGGTACGGCTCGGGACCACCTGTCCCTCCCCTGCGCGCACAAGCAGTTCCACCGCGGTCGCCGCCATCTCTTTGATCGGCTGATGTATGGTGGTAATCGGCGGCGTGGTCAAAGATGCAATATTTACATCATCAAATCCCACGATCTTCAGCTGCTCTGGCACTTTTCTGCCAAGCTTCGCGCATACCTGCAGCAGCTGCGCCGCAATCAGGTCACTGCTGGCAAAGATTCCGTCCGTGTCCGGATGCTGCAAAAGCAGCTGTTCCAGCACTTCGTGGTATTCCAGATGATTGTACTCATAGGCATGGGTTCCCACCACCTGATACTGCACGTTTTTCTGCACACACACTTCACAGAATCCCGCCGCACGCTCATCCGCCGGCATGGCCGTCTCATGGACGCCACTGATATGGATCAGATGTCTGCATCCCTGGGCGATCAGGTGTTCCGCCGCCAGACGTCCTCCCTGGATGTTGTCGCACTCCACTGCCCCCGTTCCGTTCTCCAGAAATCGCTCGATCGTAATTAACGGTACATTGAGTCCCTGAAATTCGTTCACCCCGACCGTACCGCTGCAGAGAATGATCCCTGCCACCCGGTTGCTGGAACACATTTCCAGATACTCATACTCCTTCTCATTCTTCTCCTGCGAATTAAAGAGCAGAATTTTATGCTGATGGCGGTAGGCCTGACTTTCCAGATTGCTGATCAGCTCCGCAAAATAGGGATGTCTGATATGCGGAACAATCACGCCGATGGTATTCGTGGACTGTTTGGAAAGTGAGCGCGCCACCTCATTCGGGTGATAATTCAGTTTTTTCATTGCATCGTACACCTTCCTGCGCGTCTCCTCGCTGATGTATCCGCGGTTATTTAACACGCGGGACACCGTCGTGACCGTAAGTCCGGTTTCCTTTGCCACATCCTTCAATGTTGCCATAACTTTCACATCCTGTTCATCTGCATTTTCTCAAATGCATCTCGCTCTATCTCAATGATACATTCCCGTTCCTGCAATTCAAATACTCCTATTATTGTATCATACTTTGCAGTCACTTCAAGGATCACATCATCCAGCAAAAACGAAAAATCTCTGACATCACAGCCAATCGGATAATCCGTCCCGTTCACGGAAAGGATTCCGCTTTTTTTATCGTAGGTAAGCGCATCTTTTCCGAGGCGTAAAGCCATCTCCTGTGCATCCTCCCGCAGGCACACCCGCAGTTCAATGACTTCCTCCCCGCCATGATACTGATACGTCAGACGCTCTCCCCTCTCCATTTCTGTAAGATCTACCGGGACACAGTTCTTTCTCCACTCGAGCGGCAGACTCTGCGCCAGATATTTTTCACCATCCAGCCGAACCACCGAAAGTTCCCGCGGCAGTCCCATCGCTCCTGTATACAAGGTACCACGGTTTGGCAGGCGCAGCCACGGCACCGAAATCACGCGGTCACTCACCCCGGCATAGGTCTGCGCCGCATACGGCAGCTTCCCGAGATATGCCTCATGCCGGATACCATCCGTCTGAAACCGGAATCCGTCAAAAGTCCCCCAGAAATAGTAGCCATCCGCGCTCCAGAACATCCACTCCGCACCGCCGTCCGCACCGGGCAGCCGGATCAGATCCGGGCACTCCCATGCCTGATCCAGTGTGAGACGATCCGTCATTCTCCAGTTTCTCAGATCGTCTGATCTCAGGATGCCAAAATCATTTTTCTCCAGCCACAGTACCATGACGTAAGCCCGGCTCTCCTCGTGCCAGAATACTTTCGGGTCACGGTTCTCCTTGCATATTGTAGCAAGCTCCCAGTTCATTTTCTGAAGCGTCGCCCCGCCATCAAGGCTGTACGCCAGACGCTGGGTGGAATTATCATTTTCACACCACCGGTTGCATGCGCCTGCCGCCGTATAGAAAAACAGTAGTGCGCTCTCCGGCAGTCCGAGCATTCCATGTTCATTTACCACGCCGCTCCCGGAAAACACGGTTCCGTGTTCGTCCGGATACAGCACAGTATCCTGCTGGGTCCAGTGCAGCAGATCCCTGCTCACCGCATGTCCCCAGCACATATTTTCCCATGCAATATCATAGGGATTGTATTGAAAATACAGATGAAAGTATCCATCCTTATATACTAATCCATTGGGATCGTTGATCCATCCGGTCTGCACCGTAAAATGGATTCGGGGACGCCGGGGTCTGTCGCTATCTGTCCGATCAGACGCGGCAGTATCACACACTGCGTCATTTCTGATCTCCTCCAGAAAAGACTCCGGCATATGTCCCCTTAGGATTAGGGTTTTACCGATAAATTGCTTTACCGGAAAACGGGCATAATAATCAATGTGGTATCCGTTTTTCTCCTGGATATCCACCGGAACCTGAAGTTCCATGACTTTTTTCCCTTCGCAGAAACACTCCATGAGTTCTGTCTTCTTGCCTGCGCAGATCGGCAGGAAAAGTGTATCCGCTTTTATTTTTATCTGTTTTTCCATGATACCATCCTCCTCTATCCGCTCCGCGTCACTCCTTAAGAGCATGTAATCTGAAAGGTTTTCGCCGAAAAATCCGCGTGCAGTCTTGCCCAGGCATCGCCGCAGCTGCGCTCAATATATAATTCGTTTTTTCCACAGTCGAGCAGTGTAAAACTGCCTCCGAATGCAGGATGCGTGTTGCGGAATTCCATCAGCTCCAGCAGTCCCTTTACCACCGGCCGCTTCACTTCCTCTGCTACCTCTTCTTTTGTATAGTAATGACGGTTGATATTTCTTCCAACCTTCGTCTCCTCGAGAAGTTTTAAATCATTTTTGCCTGCCAGCAGTCCCACATAATACACCTGTGGAATTCCCGGTGCAAAAAACTGTACCGCCCGCGCCAGAAGGTACGCGTCGTCATCGTCCCCCAGCGCTGAATAGTAGGAACAGTTCACCTGATAGATATCCAGATTGTTGTAGGCAGCCGTGTTATAGATTTTTTTCACATTGGCGCCGTAACGGAAAATATCCTCCTTCGTGCGCTCAATCTCCTCATCCGGCAGCAGGTCTTTGATGTCCACAACCCCGATTCCGTCATGCGTATCCAGCGTTGTAAACTGCTTCCGCGGACATATTGCAAGCCAGTGCTTTAAATACTCCGTGTTTCCGTAATAGATCGCGTTGATTAACAGCATCGGCAGTGCAAAATCATACACATAATAATCCTGGCCGGCAATTTTTTTCTGCATCGTGTAATGCTCATGAATCTCCGGCAGAAGCGCCACACCGTACGGTGCGACAATATCCTCACATTCCTGTAAAAGTTCCCACACATCCGGCTCGATAAAGAAACAGCTGGTGCCTGCCTTCTTCGTCGCATAGGCGAACGCATCCAGCCGGATCATCGCCGCCCCGTGCCGGCACAGATCGGTCAGATTGTCCCGCAGGAACTTTTTCGCCGTCTCCGATTTACAGTTGATGTCAATCTGCTCCTCGTCAAACGTGCACCATACCTTTTCCGTTGATCCGTCCGCAAA
>OLPH01003804.1_pt1 | contig 9963 bp, 6 predicted proteins | sample 1672951 | NCBI WGS metagenome assembly OLPH01 (sample SAMEA3136740, study PRJEB25190) | human gut metagenome
CCGGACTCACTCGCGCGAATCTTTCAGTTCCAGCTAATCTCCACGCTTATGCAGAAAGTGTTCTTGCAACCCAGCAACAGTTATGTCTCTCAGATTACTTTTCTCCATCTATAATATTTGAATACTGAAGAAATAATAAATCCATAAAATTAATGCCATTACATAAATAAGAAAACACCCAAAGATCCCTAAATTCGTCTATATCTTTTGTTTCACATTGATAAGACATTACTTTTTTTATTTCAGAAAGAGTAAGTGCTAATTTACGTCCACACCCTTCAGGAATTTCATATTTATTCTTTCCAAAAGGAAAAGATGATTCTTTTATAATACCATCATGTACAGCACGATTTAAGACACACTTTAAAGCCCGGAAATAAATACTTATACTTGAATAGCTTTTGCCTTTTGATATCCAAAATTTTTCACAACGTTTAAGCCAATCAATTGTAATGTTTTCCAAAGGTATAGTGGAACCTCCGAAATCTTCTAAACTTTTTAAAGCACTTTGATAATTTAGGTAAGTGTTTGCTTGTTCATAGGCTTCCAGTTCTTTCATTTTTAAGCGAAAAGCACTGCGCAAAGTCATATCATTCATCTGCCTTCCTAACCTGACGCTTAATGTTTCAATACTAAATTCCCCTTTTGTTATCAGTTCATTAACTTGTTGCTTAATAGTTGAAAAACTACTCTCTATATCTGATCGAATTTCTGCCAATAACCGGCTTTTTACTTTTAATAACCTTGCCCAATCTTCTTTTGACACTTCCTTCCCAGTTGAGTAATATTTTTGCTTTCTTCTATATACCACTTGAACTTTAACAGGAAACTGTCCACTCTTTTTTGCTCTTCTGGTATCTAATATGGTTAAAACCGAAATTCCATCTTTTGAATATTTGAACATAAAATGAATATTTATATCTATACAATAGGTAAAGCATACATGAATTGTATGCAAAATGTATGCAAATATAATAAATCAGCCTGATTTCAATAAGTGTATAAGATTCTATTTATCAAATATTTGAGTATTTATTTTTCAATTAGGAATCTTTCTATTCTATTTTTTTCGAAAAAAATCTTATCTTCGTTTAGTAAGGTTACAACATAAAATGTATTACTATTGAATAAGCGCTTATGGAATTTATTTTAAGTGTAACCTTTAAATTTATTAATTATGAGAAACAGATATACATGAAACCTTTGTGTGAAAACGGTAATCTCATTTACCGCCTCTAATTACAAATTCTCTAAAAACTATTTCTAATTAAAAAGAATAAGATGAAAGAAATTATAAAACACAAGTTTTCATACTTGTTATTCTTCCTTTTGTTGGTTTCGTGTTTTGCTTCAGCTTATGGGCAAGAACGAACGATCACTCTTAATCTATCAAAAGTACCCTTAAATACTGCTTTGAAAGAAGTTGAGAGACAAACTTCAATGTCAGTAGTCTATAACACAAATGATGTCGATATAAATCGCATCGTATCCATCAAGGTAACAAAAGAATCTCTGAATAATGTAATGAATCAGTTATTCAGAGGAGTAAATGTCAGTTTTTCAATAGTAGATAATCATATTGTACTTTCTGCGAAGAGTAATAAAGAAGAGCAGCAGAAAAAAACACCAATTACTGCAAGTGGTACTGTTACTGATTCAAAAGGAGAACCATTGATCGGAGTTAGTATTCTGGTAAAAGGAACTTCAAATGGTACTATCACTGATATGGATGGAAATTTCAAAATACAAGCAGCTAAAGGTGATGTACTTGAAGTATCCTATATCGGTTATGCCTCCCAAGCAATCACGCTTACTAGTGCACAACCCTTGAAGGTTACTTTAGGAGAAGATACGCAGGTGTTGGACGAAGTAGTCGTTACTGCATTAGGTATTAAGCGCGCAACTAAAGCATTAAGCTATAATGTGCAAGAAGTAAAAGGTGATGAATTGACAACTGTAAAAAGTGCCAATTTTATGAACTCACTGGCTGGAAAGGTGGCTGGTGTTAATATCAATGCATCTTCATCCGGTGTTGGAGGGGCTACGCGTGTAGTTATGCGTGGTACCAAATCTATATCTTCAGACAATAATGCTTTATATGTAATTGATGGTGTTCCTATTTTTAATACAAATAAAGGTGACACTAACGGACAATATTCAGCCCAACCGAGAGGAGAGGGTATATCTGATATCAATCCGGAAGATATTGAAAGCATGTCTGTATTAAGTGGACCTGCTGCTGCGGCCTTGTATGGCTCTAATGCAGCGTCTGGTGTAATTTTAATTACTACAAAGAAGGGAAAAGAAGGTAAGGCACGAATTATTATTTCTAATAATTCTACTTTTTCCAATCCTTTTATAATGCCTGAATTCCAAAATTCTTATATAAACCGCGCAGGTTCCTTTGCTTCATGGGGAGATAAAGCGTCTTCCCTTTTCGGAACTTATGAGCCAAAAGATTTTTTCAATACAGGTACTAATATTCAGAATAACGTTTCTTTATCTGTTGGTAATGAAAAGAATCAAACTTATCTGTCTGTAGGTACTACTAATGCAACTGGTATCATTCAAAATAGCAAATATGACCGTTACAATTTTACCTTCAGAAATACAACAAAATTCCTGAAGGATAAAATGACATTAGATGTGGGTTTTAGCTATATTATTCAAGAAGATCTTAATCTAATGGCACAAGGTGAATATTTCAATCCACTACCAGCTGTATATCTGTTCCCGCGTGGCGAAAACTTTGAAGCTGTGAGGATGTATAAAACGTATGACACAACTCGTAAGATAGATGTACAGAACTGGGGATGGGGTGATCCTGGATACAGTATGAAAAATAATCCATATTGGGTGGCTAATGAGATGAACCATGGCATGAAAAAACAACGTTACATGGCTAATGCTAGTTTAAAATATGAAATTTTGGATTGGCTTGATGTGACAGGGCGCGTTCGCATTGATAATGCAACCAATGATTATTCAGATAAAAGAAATGCTTCTACTGATCTTTACTTTACTAATAGTTCTATTTATGGATTCTATAAGTACTATAAAGCTGACGATAGACAGGCTTATGCAGATGTGATGGCTAATATTAATAAACGCTTTGGTGACTTAAGTTTAAGTGCTAATATTGGCGGTAGTTTTACTCAAACTTATTATGACGAAAGAGGATTCCAAGGTGGTTTGAAAGATATGTCTAATGTTTTTAGTCTATATAATATGACTACAACTTTGGATAAAGATACTTATCCTATAGAAAGTGGATACAAACAACGCACCAACTCTATTTTTGCTAGTGCGGAAATTGGTTGGAAGAGTATGTTGTATATGACTTTAACCGGACGTAATGATTGGGATTCAGCATTGATTAATACAGAACAATCATCTTTCTTTTATCCATCAATAGGGCTTTCAGGAGTTATTTCCGAAATGGTAAAATTACCCAAAGCTATTACTTATTTGAAAGTACGCGGCTCATTTGCTTCAGTAGGTGCTCCTATTCCTAAGAATCTTTCTTCCAACAAAACGTATGAGTGGGACCCTGCGACTAGTCAATGGAAATTACAAACTTATCGTCCTTTGCCTAAACTTTATCCTGAACGTACTAATTCTTGGGAAGCTGGTTTGAATGCCAAATTCTTTAATAATAGTTTAAGTTTGGAACTTACCTGGTATAAGGCTAATACTCGCAAACAAACATTCCAAGTTCCTTTATCAGGAACCGCTGTATATGCGACTATGTATGCACAGTCTGGTAATATTGAGAATAAAGGTATGGAATTTTCTTTAGGGTACAATAAATCATGGGGAGATTTCTCGTGGAATTCAAATTTGACTTTTAGTTTTAATAAAAATAAGATTATAGAACTCTTGGATGATGCAGTGGATGATGAAGGTAATCACTATAGTTTGAGTGAGATAGATAAAGGTGGCATTGGATCGGCTAAAGTTATTCTTCGTAAAGGAGGAAGCATGGGAGACATGTATGTCACTAATCGTTTGAAACGTGATAACGAAGGAAATGTATATATTGATAAAGCGAGCCAGAATGTAAAGAAAGAAGATATAAAGAATTCGGATGAGTTTATTCATATTGGCTCTGTATTGCCTAAGAGCAATTTAGGCTTTAGAAATGATTTCTCTTATAAAGGCATTAGCTTGGGATTCATGCTTGCTGCCCGCTTTGGAGGTATTGTTATCTCACCAACACAAGCTGTAATGGATCAGTTCGGAGTATCTAAGGTCACAGCTTTAGCACGTGATAATGAAGGTGTTCCTGTAAATAATGGAAAAGTGGATCCCCAGACTTATTATACAGAAGTGGGTGGAATAAGTGGATTGATGTCTAACTATGTATATAGTGCTACTAATGTTCGTTTACAAGAGTTATCGGTGGGCTATTCACTTCCAGCCAAATGGTTTAATAACAAATGTAATCTTAGTTTGTCAATAACAGGTCACAACTTGTGGATGATTTATAATAAAGCACCATTTGATCCGGAAGCTACCGCTTCTACTGGTACTTATTATCAAGGTGTTGATTACTTTATGCAACCAAGTTTGAGAAGTTGGGGATTTAATGTAAAAATACAGTTTTAACGATAAAAGAATAACCAAATGAAAATATATAAATTCATAACGCAGATTTCTATTGCAGGATGTATGCTTGTTGGAACTCCAATGTTACAAGGATGCATGGATAATAGCTTGAATGATCCGTTGGGAAAAGTTTCGGAAGAAGAACTTGGACGAGATGGATTTGCTGCCAATGCTTTCTTCTTGACTTTATGTGATTATGCATATCCCATAGCTACTGAAAACATTTATAATACCAATGAATCCTTGATTGGTGACTGCTATGGACGTTATCAAGTAATGGCAACAGATAAGTTTAAAGGGGCAAATTTTGCTACATATAACGCACCCGAGAACTGGTTAAACTGGCAGTTTGCAGATGATAATGTAATGGTATTGACGTATGGTGCATGGAATAAAATAAAGAATGTAACCCAAGGAACAGGAGTTAACTTTGCATGGGCACAGATTTTGAGAATTGCGACAATGCATCGTATGCTTGATATGTATGGGGCACTTCCTTATTCCCAAATTTCAAGTGATAAACTTTCGGCTCCTTACGATACAATGGAGGAAGCATACCATGCAATGTTTACTGATCTGACTGATGCAATTAATGTAATGACTGTTTATGTGACCGAAAATCCAAACAACAGAACGATGGCTAAGTATGATAAAGTTTATGACGGTGATTTTGAGAAATGGGTGAAATTTGCAAATTCACTGAAACTACGTATGGCCATTCGTATTCGTTTTGCAGATCGTGAATATGCCAGACAGATGGCGGAGGAAGCTATTAACCATTCTATAGGGGTAATTACTTCCAATGAAGATAACGCAACTTCTTTAGGTACTAATAATCAATTATATACGGTATTGGTACAATGGCCCGATCAATGTGTCTCTGCGGATATTACGTCCTATATGAAAGGGTATAACGATCCGCGTATGTCGAAATATTTTAAAAAGAAAACGAGCGATAAAGGAGATGATGATTATGTGGGTATGCGCGCAGGTTTGTCTTATGGTAATGATATTACCGGACCGACTTTCTCTAGAATAAATGTTGGAGAGATGGATCGTACTTTATGGATGAGTGCAGCTGAAACAGCTTTTAATAAAGCTGAAGCGGCAATGTTAGGATGGGATGTAAAAGGAGAAACGGTGAAAGATTTGTATGAATCAGCAATCAGACTTTCTTTTGCACAATGGGGAGTATCGGATGGTATTGACCAATACCTGAATGATGAATCAAGTACTCAGGCTGATTATGTAGATCCTAATGAGAATAAGGGGAATGAAAGTGCTATTAGCTCTATAACTATCAAATGGAAAGATAATGCTGGTGAGGAAGAAAAACTGGAAAGATTAATAACCCAAAAATGGATTGCAATGTGGCCTTTGGGACAAGAAGCATGGAGTGAGTATCGTCGTACTGGGTATCCGCGTTTTTTCCCGTTATTGAATGGGAATGTAACCAATCTTCCTTCTGCTAATCGTATTCCGTTCCCACCATCGGAATATATTCGTAATGCTGCTAATGTAAATGCTGCTGTAAGTAAATTGGGTGGTGCTGATAATTATCAGACTAAGGTTTGGTGGCAGCGTAGGGATAAGTGAATAATAGTATAATCTATATTAATGTAAATAGTATGAGAAAGATATTCTATTTTATAATGTTGTTATTTGGCATAACGGTTGCGAATACAGCGTGTGATGATTGGACAGACATGGAACCAAAATTCCAGGAAGATATGACTCAGTCGTCACTTCCGGAAGAATACTATGCCCAGCTCCGCGCTTATAAAAAAACAGATCATCCGGTTGCTTTTGGATGGTTTGGTAATTGGACAGGAAATGGAGCTACCTTAGAAAAATGTTTAGCCGGACTTCCTGATAGTGTAGATTTTGTTTCTATTTGGGGTAACTGGAGACATTTGACAGAAGCGCAAACAAAAGATTTGCGTTATGTACAAAATGTAAAAGGGACTAAAGCTTTGATGTGTTTTATTGTTCAAAATGTCGGTGACCAATTGACTCCCGAGGAATACAAAGATAATTATCTGGATTTTTGGGGATGGAATGAAAATAAGGAAGAAGCTATAAAGAAATATGCCCATGCAATATGTGATAGTATTGATAAATATGGATATGATGGCTTTGACATTGACTATGAGCCTAATTTTGGTCATCGAGGTAACATGAGCGGAAGTGATGAGAATATGTTGTTGTTCATCCAGACCTTAGGAGAAAGAATCGGGCCGAAATCGGGTACAGACAGGCTATTAGTAATTGACGGTGAGCCACAAAGTATTGTATCGGAGTCAGGTCCTTATTTTAATTATTTTATAGTGCAGGCTTATGATTCTCCAGGAGATAATACTGGACGTGACAATTTGGATAGCCGTTTAAACTCTACAATAAGAAACTTCGATGGGCATTTGACTGCAGAAGAAGTTGCTAAGAAATATATTGTAACTGAAAACTTTGAAAAATGGGCTTTGTCTGGTGGGGCTGATTTCACTGATCGATATGGAAATAAAATGAAGTCATTGGAAGGTATGGCACGTTGGACACCTATTATTAACGGGAAAAAATGTGTAAAAGGAGGGGTTGGAACTTATCATATGGAGTATGAATATACAATTGATGGTACAGAAGAATCTTATCCTTATTTGCGTAATGCTATCCGCATTATGAATCCACCGGTAAAATAATAAATTTAAAGATATAATAATTATGAGATATCTGGTAAAAAATAAAAATACAATAATGTTCGCCTTTGCCATATTGCTTTGTGCAATTATAGCAAGTTGTGAAGATGCAAAGTATGATACTATCGGCAGTAGAATTTATTTAGCTGAATCCAGTAGTTTGTCTTATGAGTCCAAAAAGGTAACAGTAGCCGAAGAGGGTAGTGTTGTCACTGTGACTCCGCGGTCGGGACAAATTGCAACAGAAGATATAGAAGTTACTTTGGGACTAAGTCCGAAATCGTTGGAAGTATATAATACAAAAAGTGGTACGAACTATAAATCTATGCCGGAAGGTTCATATTCTTTTGATCAAAAGACAGTGGTTATAAAAAAAGGAGAATTAGTGGCTCCTACTGTTAAAGTAACAATTGATCCGTTGACAAAGGAAATGCTTGATTCTGGTGATAAATTTGCACTACCGGTTGCTATTACTGCTGTATCAGGTGGGCAACAAACTTTGGAAGGTGCAGATGTGATGATTTATATCATGGATCAGGTTATTATAACCTCTGCACCAGTGTTGACGGGTACAAAACCAATTACTATGGAAATGCGTCAGGATTATACAGTAACTCAATGGTCACTTGAAATGCGTATTAATATGAGCGAACTTGGGGATGGGGTGACTCCTGGAGTTGGTTATCCTGGTCCTCCTAGCTATCAGAATCAAGCAATATTTTCTGCAGGTCCAGGTAATGGTATCGCAGAAGATGGTGAAATTTATATCCGTTTTGGTGATGGCCCGATTCCTGGTAATATTTTGCAGATAAAAACACAAGGTACTCAAGTAAATGCTGCTACTAAGTTTAAAAATAATCAATGGTATCATTTAGCATTTGTTTGTGATGGAGTGAAATTGACTATTTATGTAAATGGAAATATTGATGCAACATTAGATCTTCCAAGAAAACCTTTGCGTCTTGTTAAGAATAGTTTTGGTATATGCAATGGTGATTGGATGGTTACAGATGCTATAGTTAGCGAAGTACGTTTTTGGACTACTGCTATTTCACAGTCGCAGATTCAGAATAATATGTTTGCGATAAATCCGGGTACGGATGGCTTGGAGGCTTATTGGAATGAAGGGGCAGGAACCGAGTTTAAAGACGCAACTGGTCATGGAAATAAAGCCACGGCGCCTAATGGAGTTGTCAGATGGGTAGATGGCATTAGATCAGATGGTAAATAATATAATATTCAAATGATGTAATTATGAGATTGAAAAATATAATATGGAAAACAGTAGTGATGTCATTAATGGCATCACCACTGTGCATCTCTTGTGACGATGATGACGAAGTTACTGTGAATTCTAAGTTTTATCTTTCTACGAAAGTATTTCCGGTAGATTCTTATGAAGCATCGTTGTCAGTGATTTTGAAAGATAATTCAGTGGTCGTAAATGAGTTACAACCTAATTATCGGTTTGTTGCATGTGCCACGGAGAGATTATCGAAAGATGTGAAAATAACAGCCGATAGTGATGATAATCTAGTAAGTGCTTACAATAAGGCTAATGATACGGAATATAACATATTACCTGCTGAAAATTATTCTTTCACCAATAAAACTGTTACTATTGAAAATGGAGAAAGTGTATCTGGAGATTCTATAAAAATAGAGCTATTAAATGTAGGATCGTTGACTACAGAAGGGGGATATTTGTTGCCAGTTACCATATCTTCTATAGAAGGTAATAACTTAAATGCACTTAGCTCTAACAGAGGAGTAGTTTATGTGAAAATTCAAAATATTCATGTCAATGTAGAGTCCGGGCAACCGGCTGAAGGTACTTTGATTGCCGATCGTTCTGGCTGGACTGTAAAAGTTGCCCCGACGACTCGTGGAGATGCTAAAAATCTAATTGATGGAACAAATTCTGATGTAGCTCGTGATGGAGGAGCAGAATATTGGCTAACTGTAGATATAGGTAAGGTGCAAACATTAACAGGAATAAGAAATAAGTGTTATGCTAGTAGTTATTCACCGACTGCAGTAGAAGTATTTACTTCAGGTGATGGAATAAAATGGAAATCTATCGGAACTGTAACTATTTCAAGAAGTGGCACACAATATATTAAGTTTTCGAAAGCTATTGAAACGCGTTATTTAAAGTATTATGTGAAACAAGGTCCCAATACGGTCAGCCTTACGGAATTTGACCTATATGCGAAATAATTAATAGGTTATTGAAAATTTTTAAGTCCCACTTTTTCGTATTTTCGGATAAAGTGGGACTTATTATATAAGTTAATAAATAAAAAAAGAAAAAGATTGATTGTTTAATAGTATCATATTGATTGTATTACTATTATATAATAACTTTTAATAGCAAGAAAAACATGAAATTATCTATTATTCTACGGTTCTGTTTATGGTTTATGGGAATTAGTATGGCGTTTCCGTCTCTCTCTCAAACTATGTTAGTAACTAATGGGAATACAAGTTCTAGGATCATTTTGAAAGAGAATAATCAAATATCGTGGACAGCTGCAAATTTGTTACAAACATTTATTCAAAAAGTAACCAGTTGTAAGCTGCCTGTTGTTATAAATCAAACTCCTCGAAAAGGAGATATACTGATTGGCGGTCAAACTCCGCAAACAGTGACGGAAGATGGTTT
>OLPH01003808.1_pt1 | contig 9955 bp, 7 predicted proteins | sample 1672951 | NCBI WGS metagenome assembly OLPH01 (sample SAMEA3136740, study PRJEB25190) | human gut metagenome
GCTAGAGGGGGGCATGTTCAATCATACCACAGAAGTCCTGCCCATTGAGGCCCTGCTCCCGGATCTGCTTGAAACATTGGGTAGCGGGACCCGATGTATACTTGAAGCGGCGCCCGGCGCGGGCAAGACGACGCGGGTTCCCTTGGCATTGCTCCGGGCGGCATGGCTCGACGGCAAAGGCATCCTGATGCTGGAGCCCCGGCGCATGGCGGCCCGGAACGCGGCCCGGTACATGGCTTCTCTGCTTGGGGAAAAGGTCGGCCAGACCGTGGGGTATCGGGTGCGCTTGGATTCCCGGGTGAGCGCGTCCACCCGGATTACGGTGGTGACCGAAGGCGTCTTGACCCGGATGCTCCAGGACGATCCCGAGCTTCAGGGCGTCGGTTGCCTGATTTTTGACGAGTTTCATGAGCGCAGCCTGAACGCCGATTTGGGGCTTGCCCTTGCGCTTGATTGCCAGCAGGGTCTGCGTGATGATCTGCGGTTGCTGATCATGTCGGCCACATTGGATTCCGGGCCGCTCCTCAAGCTGCTGCAACAGGATTTTTCCGGAGCGGTCCCGGTGCTGAGGAGCGAGGGGCGCGCGTGGCCCGTGGAGACGCACCATCTTCCGCTGCCCCGGGCAGACATTCCAATGGAGAGGTGGGTTGCGGACGCCGTCCGGCGCGCGCTGCGGGAGGGGAACGGCAGTATCCTCGTGTTCCTGCCGGGAACGGGCGAAATCCGAAAAGTTGAAGCGTTACTTCAAGACGTGCGATCGGATACCGTACATCTTTGTCCGCTGTACGGCGATCTGCCCGCAGCGGAGCAGGATGCCGCCATTGCGCCGGTTTGGGCTCCGGTACGGAAGATAGTGCTTGCGACGTCCATTGCGGAAACCAGTCTGACGATCGAAGGTGTGCGGGTAGTCATCGACTCCGGCTTGGCCCGCACAGTGCGTTTCGACGCGGGAACGGGCATGTCCCGGCTTGTCACGGAGCGCGTATCCCTCGCCAGTGCCGAGCAGCGTAGGGGGCGGGCAGGGCGGGCGGAGCCGGGCGTATGTTACCGGCTGTGGCATCAAGGGGACGAAGCGGGAATGGCGGCCCATATCCGACCGGAAATATTGGATGCCGACATGGCCCCGCTGTGCCTTGAGCTTGCCGTATGGGGGATCACCGCCCCTTCTTCCCTGCACTGGCTGGACGAGCCCCCGGTGGAAGCGGTCAATCAGGCCATTCCCTTGCTCCGCAGCCTGGAGGCAGTCGACGCGGTGGGGAGGGTGACCGCACGGGGAAGGGTTATGGCCCGTCTTCCCTTGCATCCGAGGCTTGCGCACATGGTTCTTGCAGCCAAAGCGTTTGGGCTTGGCAAGGCCGCCTGCCTGTTGGCGGCAATGGCTGATGAGCGTGATCCGCTGCGCCTGCGCGATGTGGATATCCGCCCGCGTCTGGCGTTGCTCGGACACGGTCAGGGTTCGCCCGCCGTTTTCCGCATTCGTGAGGCGGCCCACCAGATAGGGCGGTTGGTTGATGCGGCGGGAGAACCGCCGCACCGGACCCCCATGAGCATACCGGAAGAGGAACAGGCCGGTGTCTTGCTCGCCTTGGCGTACCCGGATCGCCTTGCCCAGAAACGGAGCCGGGGCAGTTATCGTATGGTCAACGGGCGCGGCGGCTTTCTGGACGATACGGACTCGTTGGCCGACGAGCCCGTGCTGGCTGTGGGGGCCGTCAACGGTGGCTCCGGCAATGTGCGCATCTGGCAGGCTGCGCCGCTTTCTCAGGAAACGGTTGCGGCATTGTACCAGACTCAGTTTACCAAGAACGAAGAGGTCGTGTGGGACAGCCGGGAACAGGCTGTAGCGGCGCGGAAGCGCGTAAGCTTCGGGGCATTCATTATAGAAGAAACCCCGTTGAGAAGCGGTGACGCGTCCCTTGCGGACCGGATGGCGCAAGCGGTGCTTTCGGGGATCCGGGAACTCGGGATGTTGTGTTTGCCGTGGACGGAAGAGCTGTATCAATGGCGGCTGCGCGTCGAGTTGCTGCGGGCCGTGGATAAAGGCGGGGACTGGCCCGACGTTTCGGAAGAAGCGCTCTTAACGGGGCTAGAAGACTGGCTTGTCCCCTTTTTGCAAGGCATATCCCGGCGTTCTCAGTTCTCGAAAATCGATCTGGCGGCGGCCCTTCATGCGTTGCTCCCGTGGCGCAAGCAGCGGGAGCTGATACGATGGCTCCCACTCATATGGAAGTGCCCTCAGGATCCTTTATCCGTCTGCTCTACGAGGCCTCGGCGGAAGGGATAGTGCCGGTTCTTGCGGTCAAGCTCCAAGAGATGTTTGGTATGCAGGAATCCCCCGCGATAGCTGAAGGGAAGGTTCCGGTTCTTGTCCACCTCCTGTCCCCTGCGGGAAGGCCCTTGCAGATCACCCGCGATCTCAAAGGATTTTGGAAGAATGGGTATCCAGCCGTCAGAGCGGAAATGCGGGGGCGGTATCCGAAGCACCCGTGGCCTGAAGATCCTTTTGCGGCCCTCCCCACACGGCTGACGAATCGGCGTATTCAGAACAGATCGTAGAGGGGAAATCTTTCGGCTTGTCCCGCAGGGGGCTGCTTTTCGAAAAGGCCCTCCTTTTTCGTGCCCGGCAAGGCCGCGGGCAGTCCCCGAGACAGCTTACTTTACTTTTGCGGGTGTTGCGGTAGAATAACCGCTTTACGTCTATCTTTATTAACCGTTCCGATTTCGAGGTATTACATGCGCGCCGAACAGCATCTTGAGGCTTCTTTCAGGGCTGTACTGAAAAATATGAACCTTCCCTGGCCGGATAAGGCCGTCATCGAACCTTCCAAAGATCCCAAGCACGGCGATCTGGCTTCCAACCTGGCGTTGGTATCCGCCAAGGCCGCAGGGATGCCGCCGCGCGAGCTGGCCGCAAAAATGGCCGAAGCCCTGCGGAATGAGGATGCTTCCTTGGCCTCCGTTGAAGTGGCTGGCCCCGGCTTTCTGAACGTGACGTTCAGCCCCGAGTTCTGGCGTGAAACGATCCGGCGCATTGATGATGCCGCCGATCGCTTTGGGCAGGCCACTGTTGGGAAAGGCTGCAAGGTACAGGTGGAGTACGTTTCGGCCAACCCCACCGGCCCTCTCCATATCGGTCATGGCCGGGGCGCGGCGGTGGGCGATACCTTGGCGCGCATCCTCCGTTTTGCCGGTTATGACGTCACGACGGAATACTATATCAACGACGCTGGCCGCCAGATGCGGCTCCTTGGCCTTTCCATTTGGCTGCGTGCCAAGGAACTTGCCGGAATAGCTGTGGAATGGCCTGAAGATTACTATCGAGGGTCCTATATCATTGATATTGCGCGCGAGATGATGGACAAAGATCCAGGGCTGACCTCGCTTTCCGATGCGGAAGGGCAGGACAGGTGTTTTGCCTACGGTATGCAGACCATCCTCGACGGTATCAAGGAAGACTTGCGGGAATTCCGGGTTGAGCATCAGGTGTGGTCCTCCGAGCGTTCTCTTGTGGAGCAAGGAGCTGTTGAAGAAACCTTTGAGCGCTTGAAGAAGGCTGGCCTTTCCTTTGAAAAGGACGGAGCCCTGTGGTTCCGTACGACGGATTTTGGTGACGACAAGGATCGCGTCCTGCGCAAGTCCGATGGCTCGCTGACCTACTTCGCTTCGGACATCGCCTATCATGACGATAAGTATCGCCGTGGGTTTGATCGCGTGGTCGATGTCTGGGGCGCGGACCATCATGGGTATGTCCCCCGCATGAAAGCGGCGGTTCAGGCCGTGGGCCGGAAGGCGGAAGATCTTGACGTCGTGCTCATCCAGCTTGTGAACCTGCTGGAGAACGGCACGCAGGTGGCCATGTCCACGCGCGCCGGGCAGTTCGAAACCTTGGCCGATGTGGTCAAGGAAGTGGGCGTGGACGCCGCGAGATTCATGTTCCTGTCCCGCAAGAGCGACAGCCATCTTGATTTCGACCTCGCCCTGGTGAAGCAGCGTTCCATGGACAACCCGGTTTATTATGTCCAGTACGCCCATGCCCGTGTACGGTCCGTGTTGCGGAAGGCCGCCGAGGCGGGGCTGACGCTGCCTGAAAAGACGGATCTGGCGCTGCTGGCTCCCCTTTCCGAGGCGGAAGATCTGGCTCTCCTGCATTTCCTTGATCGGTTTGAAGATGTGGCCAAGGGCGCCGCACAAGCCTTGGCGCCGCATCACATCAGCTATTATTTGATGGAACTCGCTGGGATGCTGCACAGTTACTATGCCAAACATCCCGTCCTTCAGGCTGGCGATCCTGAGTTGGCCTTGGCTCGTCTCGCGTTGCTCCGTTCCGTGGGGCAGGTGGTAAAAAATGGTCTTGAACTTCTTGGCGTAAGTGCTCCTGAAAGCATGTAGGGGGATCGCCTCGCTCTCAGCCGGACCCTGTCCCGTGGGGTCCGGCCTTCCGGTTCCCTCACTTGAGACGCCATTCAGACAGCAGGATAGAACATGTCTCTGATGCCATTTTCCAGTCGCTCTTCGTCGCGCTCATCCGGGGGCGGCGATGCTGGTGGCGAAAAAAAGTTGTCTAACCGGAAATACACGATCAGTTTGAGTTTTTCCGGCCTCATTACGAGCGGGATCATTACGATCATCGCCATCGGGTGGATTTTTGCCTTCGGAGTCATCGTCGGCAGGGGGTATAATCCCGAAAAGAAAATGCCCGAGCTGGCGCGCTTGTTGCCGCCGCCTGAAGGGCAGGACGCTCCGAAAGAAGCGAAAGGGATCTTGAAGCCTGAGGAACTGACGTTCATGACGGATCTCAAGCAGACGCAGCCCGCGGCCAATGCGGCTCCCAACAAGCCCGAAGCGAAGGCGGCGCACCCAACCGCTCAGCCCGTGGCCGCTGCGACGCCCAAACCGGAAGCCGCTTCTGCGGATAAGGCCAAATACGACTTCGTCTTTCAGGCTGTGGCGTACAAGAGCAAAGACAGTGCCGACAAACTGCGCGAACGCATGGAAGGCGAAGGGTTGCGCACTCGTATGACCATTGAGAAGGACAACAAGGGACGTCCCAAATGGTTCCGCGTGCAGGTCCTCGTCCGTGGAACGGATGCGGATGCCTCGGCCGCCAAGCAGGTCCTCGTCAAAATGGGATTGAAGGATGCAACACAGGTTTCGAAAAAGCCTGTTCGGGGGCGGTGAGCGAATGGATATCTTGTCTCGTTTTTTTGCTGTTCCGGGTGCTCTCTTCCTGCGTTGGATAGATGCCCTTGGGGATACGTTTTTATTCCTGCTGGAGGGATTGCGGCAGATATTCATAGCTCCTAAGCTGTTCATCAAGGTCCTTCAGCAGTTGTATGTGATCGGCACGAAATCGTTGTTCGTCATTTGCCTGATTGCGCTGTTTACGGGAATGGTCCTTGGCTTGCAGGGATATTATGTCTTGGTGAAGTTTGGCTCGGTGGGGTTTTTGGGGGCCGCTGTTTCGTTGACGCTCATCCGGGAGCTTGGTCCCGTCCTGACGGCCATCATGGTCACGGGGCGTGCGGGCTCGTCCATGGCCGCTGAAATCGGGGTCATGCGCATCACGGATCAGATCGATGCGCTGGAAGTCATGGATATCCCCGGCATGGGGTATCTGGTCGCGCCCCGTTTTGTCGCTTCGTTGATAGCTTTTCCGCTTTTGACGGCCATTTTTGATGTGGTCGGGATCATCGGGGGCTACCTGACCGGCGTACTGCTGTTGGGCGTTAATGAAGGCGCCTATTTCCACGGCATAGAGAGCAGTGTCCTGATGCCCGACGTCACGGAAGGGTTTATCAAGTCGTTTGTGTTCGCGCTGCTGATAGCGTTGATCTGCTGCTATCAAGGATATAATGCGCACAGGCGGCGTGACGGCATGGGGCCCGAAGCGGTCGCCAATGCAACGACCTCCGCGGTTGTGATTTCGTGCGTGTTCGTTCTCGTGGCCGACTATGTGGTCACTTCGGCCATGCTGCGCTAGGAGGTTCAGGTGAAGGATCAGCATTCTTCTTGGGATATACGCCTCGAACACCTCCGAGTAGGCTACGGGTCCCGCGTCGTCCTCGACGATATCAATGCGGTTTTGCCCGGAGGCAAGATCACGGTCATCCTCGGCGAGTCCGGATGCGGCAAGTCGACCCTGTTGCGGCACGTCATCGGGCTTTCGCGGCCCATGCAGGGGCATATCCTTTATGGGGGGCAAGATCTGTTCGCGCTCCCAGAACGCCAGTTCCGGCGGGTGCGGCGGCGCTTTGGCGTGCTGTTTCAGGATGGGCCCCTGCTCGGTCCGCTGACGCTCGCTGAGAATGTGGGGTTGCCGCTGCATGAGCATACCCGTTTGCCCAAAGCGACTATCCGTTCTACCGTCCTGCGTATTCTGGATCTGGTGGGGCTTGCCGAGTTTGCCGATTATTATCCTAATGAATTGTCCGGCGGGATGAAGAAGCGCGGCGGATTGGCCCGCGCTATTGTCATGGAGCCGCCGTTGCTTTTTTGCGACGAGCCGACCTCCGGGCTCGATCCGATCAACTCGGCCCAAATGGATCAGCTTCTGTTGGATATGCGCAAGGCATACCCTGAAATGACTCTGATTGTGGTCAGCCATGATCTGGCGAGCGTGGCCCGCATTGCGGAACACGTGCTGGTCTTGCGTGACGGGCGCGTCGTTTTTTCGGGTTCGTATGAGGCGCTGAAGGCTTCTACGGATGAATATCTTCGGCGCTTCATGGACAGGAAGGCTGAAGAAAAAGCCAGTCGTGTCGCAACCACCGCGACGGATCCGGACGTTCGGGCCGCGCTGGATGCGTGGCTCGAAGGGTAAACGTTCTCATCAAGGACAAGGAAGGAACCCCCATGTCGTTTTCCAAAGAAGCCGCTGTTGGTTTTTTTGTCATGCTCGGACTGGTCTGTGTCGCTTACCTGACGGTAAAGCTTGGGCGCATGGAAGTTTTTCATTCCGAGGGATACGTTTTGACGGCCTCGTTCAATTCCGTGTCCGGCCTGCGCCCCGGTGCGGAGGTCGAGATCGCCGGCGTCCGCGTCGGGCGGGTCAAGTCCATCCGGCTGGATGACAAACAGCCCCGTGCTGTTGTAGAATTGCAGCTAGGGGATAATGTGCATCTTACGGATGACGTGATCGCCTCGGTCAAAACCAGCGGGCTTATTGGCGATAAGTACATCAGCCTGGAGCCCGGCGGTTCTGGGGAACCGTTGAAGAACGGCGACGAAATTACGGACACCGAATCGGCGGTGGATATTGAAAGCCTCATCAGCAAGTATGTGTTTGGGAAGGTGTGATTATGATGCGTACAATCAGACATATGGTTTTGGCGTTGTGCAGTGTGTTTATCCTTTGCGGTACCGTCCATGCCGCGGAATCTCCGCTCGCGGTTTTGCAGACGCAGATCGATCAGATTTTGAATGTGCTGAAGGAACCCAATTATAAAGATCCGATTAAGCGGGTTCCTCTCCGTGCTCAAATCGAGAAATATGTTCATGAAATTTTTGATTTCAGTGAATTCTCCGCGCGCACGGTGGGCAGAAATTGGCCGAGTTTTTCCGATGCCCAGAAAGAACGGTTCGACAAGGCCTTTGCGAATCTCCTGCTCATAACCTACCTTGACAAAATTCAGGGATACAACGGGGAAAAGATCGAATATTCCGGTGAAGTCCTCTCGACAAAGGGTGATCGCGCCGAGATCCAGACCATCGTCACCCTGTCCGACGGCAAGCCCGTTCCGGTGGCGTACCGGATGATGTTGAAGAACGGAAAGTGGGTCGTGTATGACGTGCTGATCGAGAATGTCAGCCTGATCAAGAACTACCGTTCGCAGTTCCAGGATGTCTTGACGCGAGGGACTCCTGAACAGCTGATCGAAAGGGTTGAAGCCCGCGCCAGAGAGCTTCAGGCCCAATCCACCGTCAATTAACGGACTATTTCATGACTGCTGAGCAACGTTTTTTCCCAATCTGGAAGATGTGTCTGTGTGCCGCCGTTGTGTTGTCCCTGATGGGATGCGCGGCAAAGCATGGCGATAAGGCCGTCAACTCTCCTGATGTGCAGGCGGTTGAAACGACGTCGTCGGTTGGAGCGGCTAGCGTGGCGGATTCCGATTCTGCCTTCGAGGATTACGACGATGAAGAATCTGAGGCCATTGCCGACCCCTTGGAAGGGTGGAACCGGTTCTGGTTCGGCTTCAATGACGTCCTCCTGTTGAAGGTCGTTAAGCCCGTCTACACGGGGTATACCTATATTACCCCGTCGCCTGTGCGGACCGGGCTCAGCAATGCTTTTCACAATATCCAGATGCCTATCCGTTTTCTGAACTGCGTGTTGCAGGGACGTTTCGGGGAAGCTTGGATTGAAGTCGGGCGTTTCGTTGTGAACACGACTGCCGGTTTTGGCGGTGTTTTCGATGTCGCCAAGCAGAGTAAGCCGCTCATCCCCGTGGATAATCGAGATGCTGATTTTGGCCAGACGCTCGGCGTATGGGGATTTGGCGAGGGGATTTATCTTGTATGGCCTGTCGTCGGGCCGAGTACGGTACGTGACACGGTAGGCCTTGCCGGAGACTGGACGACGTCCGCATTCTTCTGGATTTCGGAACCCATCGGTCCCCTTGAGTTTGAACCCGCGCTGGCGGCAAGCCTTGGCCTCCGCTTCAACGATATGGGGACGGTAATCAGCACATACGAATCGCTGAAAAAGAGTGCTGTGGAACCTTATATTGCGGCACGGGATGCCTACGTCAAATACCGCCGTGCCGGAATCATGGGTAACCGATTCCAATGGTAATGTGTCATTGAACAGTAAAAAAGCCCTCCTAGGAGGGCTTTTTTACTGCGAGGGGAAAACCTGCAAGGCTACGTGAACTTTTCAAGAAATTCAGCTTTCAAAAAGTAAGACATCAACAGGCGTTCCCGCCTCAAGGCCTTCTATCCGTGCGGAAATGCGCACCAGCCCTTCCGAATCCAGCAACGTCCGAAGGAGCCCCGACAGGCCGGGGACCGGGACGGCGCGCGGAAGGCCGTTCGCCTGATGTTCCAACCTCACGCGGATATAGTCTTCGCGTCCTTGGCGGGAAGCGATGTTGCGCGACAGTATGGCCTGGCGCGAAGGCCAGAATGTCTGATCGAAAGCGTGTCCGTATCGGAAATTCCCCTGCCCAAAAAACTGGGCCATGAGGGAATGCCCGGCAAGGTGGCGGAGAAAGGGAACCCCCAGAACGTGCATGACGACCTGCGCGGAGGCTACCTGTCCTGGAAGCCCCCAGACGAGTGTCTGGCCGCAGCGGGCCAATATCAACGGTTTGCCCGGACTGAGCGCAACGCCGTGGCAAAGGATTTCCGTGTCGCCCAAGGATTGCAGGGCTTCTAGGGTCAGATCCCGGACGCCTATGGAGCTTCCTCCGGACAGGAAGACGACATCCGCCGAAAGGCCGTTTTCTCCTGCCAGGGCCGCTTTGAGGGAAGCCGTCAGCGGTCCGAGCCGATCCGGCGCGATGCCGAATGTGGAGACATCGGCAACCGGACGGAGCATGGCTGAAAGGGCGAGTGTGTTGACGTCGCGGATCTGGCCGGGACGTGGGGTTTGCTCAGGGGATACAAGTTCGTCGCCCGTGGAAAGGATGGAAACCCTCGGACGCCTGATAACGGGAACCTCGGTGATGCCAAGAGCCGCTAAGAGCCCGATTTCTTGTGCGCGGAGTTTTGTTCCCCGCTCAAGGAGGGGGGTACCTTCTTGAGCATCATCCCCTTTTTGCATGACATATTCGCCTGGGGCGACGGAACGGCGCATTTCAATGACGCCAGCGCCGAACGGCTTGGTATGCTCGACCATAATGACGGCATCCGCTCCTTCGGGAAGGTAGCCACCCGTCACGATAGCAGCACACTGTCCGGATTGGAGCGTGAAGTTGGGCGGCCGGTCGATGGCGATTTCCCCGACGCAGTCAAG
>OLPH01003821.1_pt1 | contig 9921 bp, 5 predicted proteins | sample 1672951 | NCBI WGS metagenome assembly OLPH01 (sample SAMEA3136740, study PRJEB25190) | human gut metagenome
CCGCACCTCGCTCGCCGTATCGGCACTTAGAATTATGCGGTATTGCCCTAAAAAGTTGAAAAAACAGGAACAAAGAAAGGAAACCAGCGAGTTCTATGAGCCACACGCCCCCAACTCCTAACTCCTACCTGCCTACCTGTCCCACTTATCGCACAAGCTGGCGATCTGGCTGGCAAAGCGGGCAAGATCCTTGTTGGCACCGCCGCGGTTGTGCTCGATCACAACCAGCAGCCGCTTGCCCATGTTCAGCAGGCGCTCAAACGCCGGGCTGGTGCGCGGCTTGTCGGCAGGCTGGCTGGCCTTGGCCATCGGCACCATGGTGCCCTGCCGCAGTAGGGCAACGGCCCCGCCGGTCAGCTCATACACGGCACCGTTGTACGGCGCTTCTGCCGGGATGCCCTCCGCCGTCAGGGTGCGGGCAAAGTGATCGGCAACCAAGTCCTCACCGTGGTTCACAAACACATGTTTGGGTTTGGGATCAAAGTGGCGGATCCAGGTCAACAGGCCGTCCCGGTCCGCATGGCCGGACAAGCCGCTCATCTGGCGGATCTGCGCATTGACCTGCACCGTTTCGCCAAACAGCCGCACTTCATCGGCACCCTCGATCAGTGCGCGCCCCAGCGTGCCGGGGGACTGGAACCCCACAAACAGGATGGTGCATTCCCCGCGCCACAGGTTGTGCTTGAGGTGGTGGCGGATGCGCCCGGCATCACACATGCCGGAAGCGGAGATGATGACCTTGGGGGTGGAGTCCAGGTTGATGGCAACAGAATCCTCTTTGGTTTCACTGATCTGCAAACCGGGGAACGCCAGCGGGTTTTCGCCCTTCGTCACCAGGGCTAGGGCTTCGGCATCATAACATTCACTGAAGTTTTCCCGGAAAATGGTGGTGGATTTGCTGGCCAGCGGGCTGTCCACAAACACGGGGAAGTTATCGTGCCCGTGGATGCGGTGCTCCTCTTTGATCTGGCGGATAAAATAGAGCATTTCCTGCGTGCGACCCACGGCGAAACTGGGAATGACCACATTGCCGCCGCGGTCGAACGTTTCCTGCAAAATCTGGGTCAGCTCGGCCACATAGTCCGGCTTGGGGCCGTGGGTGCGGTCACCATAGGTGGATTCCATCACCACAAAATCCGCTTTGGTCAGGTACTGCGGGTTACGGATCAGCGGCTGGTCCAGGTTGCCGATATCGCCGGAGAACACAATGGTCTGGCTTTCGCCGTTCTCCGTTACCTGCAAGGTGATGGAAGCGCTGCCCAGCAGGTGGCCTACATCGGTAAAGGTGGCCGTAATGCCGGGGAACACTTCCAGCGGCTTGCCGTAGCTTTGCGGTACAAACTGCTTCATTACGGCCATGGCGTCTTCTACTGTGTAGTCCGGCTCTACCAGCTCATTGCCGCTGCGCTGGGCTTTGCGGTTTTTCCACTCGGCTTCCTGCTCCTGAATGTGGGCGGAATCTTCCAGCATGATTTCGCACAGGTCCATGGTGGCATCTGTGCTGTAAATGGGGCCGCGGAATCCGTTCTTGTACAGATAGGGGATGCGTCCCGAATGGTCAATGTGGGCGTGGGTCAAAAGGATGGCTTCAATCTCACCGGGGGCGCAGGGCAGGTCCGCATTGGGGTAAACATCTTTGCCCTGCTCCATGCCGCAGTCCACCAAAAAGCGGTGGCCGCCTGCTTCAATCAGGGTGCAGCTGCCGGTCACTTCACGGGCAGCGCCCAAAAAGGTCAGCTTCATAACAGCCTCACTTTCTCCCGGCACCGCGCTGCGGTGCTTCGGGCAACGTAAACGGGTTTGCAAAGTTATTGGTTACATCATTGATATTCATGCGGATATCCCAAAAGACATCCCCATAATCACGCAGAATCGTATAACTGCCGCCTGCCTGCTCCAGAGCTTCCAGCGTGGCGGTATCGGTCACCACAAGGGCGTCGCCGTCCGTCGGCTCAAAGGCAGTCAGGCTTTCCTCATAGGTGCGGGTCACGGTACCGGTGTCGATCAGGGCACCGATGGCGGCGGAGGTCGTCCGCGCCAGCACCAGCCGTTGCCCGGCGGGAACGGCATCACACAGCGCCCCGCGGGTAACATCGCCAAAGTCAAGCTCGGTAATGCCGCCTGCCAGCGCGGTTACGGTCAGGTCGGCGGCATCCTGCGGGCAGTTGGCGCGGTCACCATCGGCATAGGCCAGGTAAAGTGCGGCGGCATAGTTGGCAAAGCTGATGGTTTTATCCGCACTTTCGTTGGCTTCAAAGGTGAACAGCGTCTGGCTGCGCACATCCTCGTCGCCGTCTGCCAGGCTCTGCAGGCTGGTAAAGGCGGAATCATAGGCAGTCTGCTGGGCGGTGGTGTAGCTGCCGCGGGCGGATTTCAGGTCGGCGGCGCTAATGCTGGCGGGTTCGGCTGTCATGCTGCCGTCCGCCGCAAAGGTCAGGTTCAGGCAGCCCACGCTGTCCCAGCCGGACCCGGCGGCAACAACGGCAATGCCGTTTGCCTTTGCGGTGCTGTTGGCTGTGGCGCCGGCATCCAAGACGGCGGTCACGCCAAGGTCTGCCAGGTCGGCATAAATGCCGCTGATGTCGGTATCCGGCCCGGCAATGCAAAGGATGGCGTCAGCCCCCTGGGCCTGCAAAGCAGCAACCTGCTCGGAAGCCGCCAGCGCCAGGTCCGCAGCGGTCAGTTCTTTCGTCTGGGCGGAATTGCCGATCGAGGCCAGCGAGAAGAAGCCGATCTTTTTGCCTGCTTCCTCCACAATGGTGTTCATGCCGTTGGAAATGCGGTTGCGGCTCCAGCTGGTGGAACGGGCCAGCAACGCTTCGTTTTCTGTCGTGTACAGGTTGGAAGCAATCGAAGGCCCCGTGGCGGTCATTACATCGCTGAGAAGGCGGTCAGTGCCATACGCCATATCGGAAGCATCAAAGGCCTGCAAATCATACCCGGCTGCGGCAAAGGCGCTGGTCATATCCATGCCGCCGGTCAGGCTGGCGCGGGCGGTGCCCTGCAAACTGCCGCCTGCATCCACCAGAATGGAGTCCTCGCTGCCCGCTTTCAGGGCAGCAATGTCCGCAAGGCCGACCTCTTCGCCCTCGGTCAAGCCCTGCAGATTACCGGTAACGTAAACGGGAATGGTGAATGCCCCCACCCGCACCGTCACATCGGCGCTCATGCGGCCATCCGCCAGGGTGGCGGTGATGGTGCAGGTGCCGTCCGCCTTGGCTTTTACCTCGCCGTGCTTATTCACGGTGGCAACGTCTTCATTATCGCTGGACCAGAAGATTTTCTGCCCGCCCTCGCTTTCGCTGGGCTCATCGGTCAGCAGGGTGGCGGTGGCTTTCGCCTTGGGTAGCCACAGCTCGTTTTTGTAGGTGTCGTTGGTCAGCGAGGGCAGGATGTCCTTGCTGATTGCTTTGATGCCGGTAAAGGTCAGCTCTTCCATCACAAAGTCAACATCCACCGTGTCGCTCTGCACGCCGTACTTTTCGCCCGGCTCCGTATAGGTGGCCTGCCAGATGGAATACGGCCCGGTGTAGCCCAACGCGGAATTGAACCGCGCGATCCAGAAATTATCGCGCCAGCGGTCAAACGCGGGGTCCGTCAGGCGGCCGCGGGTCCAGTTGATGGAGGCGTAAATGCCTTCCTCGCCCTTGTAGCCCAGTTCTTTCAGGCGGTCGAAAAATACTTCGGTCAGGTGGGCCATCTCGTCCGGGTACAGGCCGGTGATGGATTTATCCTCCAGGTCATAATAGACCGGGTAACTGAGCTGGTAGGGGGTGGCGGTGTAATCGTCCAGCCCCTCGTGCGGGGGTGCCACAAGGCCCAGCAGGCGGGCAACGTGTTCGGCTTCCGATTTGGCCTGTTCCTCGGTGGTGGCGTAAGAGTACAGATAGGTGCCAAAGGGGATGCCAAGGCGGGTGCATTCGTCCGCGTTGCGGCGCCACTGTTCATCGTCCTGGGCATAATCGCCGGTGCCGTTCCACTCGCTGCCAAAGCCGCAGCGGATCATGGCAAAATCGATCCCGGCAGCCTGGGCTTTCTCCCAGTCCACTTCACCCTGATACTTGCTCACGTCAATGCCTTTTTTGGTGGCGGCCAGAATCGGCTCTCCGTCACTGTTAAAGTAGTACCCGGCATCGTTCTTGGCCCACGCTCCGGCACTGGTGCCGGGGTCAATAGTCAGGGGGGCTTTCTGCCCGCTGTTGCAGGCGACCAGCCCGATCACTACCAGCGCCACAACGGCAACCAGCACGCACGCGGCCAGTGCAAGACGCAGGTTGGGCTGCTGCTGCTTTTTGGGCTGTGGGCGGCGGCCCTGCGGGGACTTGGGCTGGGACGGTTTGCGGTAGGTCTGGCGGGGCTGTTGTTCCGGCTTGCGGGACTGCCCCGACGGCTGTTTGTTTTGTTCCATCGGCGGTTTCCTCTATGATCGCAGCTGCCCGGTGGGCAGCGGAATGTTGGCGTTAAAACTTTTATATTTAACTTTTATATTTATAAGAATATGGTAACATTTTGTCAAACAAAATACAATCCGGTAAAGCAGGCAGATTGTGTAATTTTGGGCAGGAAATTTTGGCAGCCGGGCAAAGCAAACTGCCCCCTGCAGTTTTCCACACAGCAGAGGGCAGTTGGTTAAAAATGTTCAGCAGATGCAGGGCAGGCGGTTAAGCTCAGCCGATGGTAATGCTCCAGGCAAAGGTCTTGCTTGTGCCGGGGGCCAGCTCAATGTGGCGGCCGGCTTCGTTCACGCTGTTGGCCCAGCCGTTCCAGGGCTCCATGCAGACGAACGTCTCGGCATCCTGCTGCCACAGCACGCCGTTGGTGAACACGCTTTCATCAAAGGCAACTTCCACCGTGTGGCCGCTGCCGGAATCGGTCAGGCGCATCGGGCTCTTTACGCCGGTCATCAGGCGGATGGAATCTGCGGAGCCTTCCTTGCGGGTCAAGGTGATGGTTTCCGGTGCGGCGGGCTGCTCGCCCTTGGCGTTCTCGGAGCAGGTGGCAGCGTTGATGTCAAAGTGGACGTTCTCCAGCTTGGAAGCTGCGAAATACGGGTGGAAGCCGATGCTGAACGGCAGGGCTTTGTCGCTGGTGTTGTGCACGGTCAGTTCCAACCCGGCCTTGGCACCGGACAGAGTATAGCGCATTTCCAGCAGAAAATCAAAGGGGTAAACAAACTTGGTCAGGCCGTTGGGGGTCAGGGTCAGCACGATCTCATCATCCGCAGCGGTCTTGACCTGCCAGGGCAGCAAATCGGCAAAGCCGTGGACCTCAATGGGATAATCGGAGCCGTTAAAGTGGTGCACACCGCCGTCCGGCTTGCCGCAGCTGGGGAACAGGATGGGCACGCCGCAGCGGGGGCGGTCCGAGGATTCATAGTTCTTATCGCGCAGCCAGAGATATTCCTCACCGCTTTTGGTGAAGGAGGTTGCCATGCCGCCCTTTTCCGGTGTAACGGTCAGGGCGTACTCCCCATCGGTCAGGGTAAGGGTGGAATATTTGGCATTGTACTTTTCGTAAGTACCGGCAGTCAGCTTGGACATTGTTACAGTCCCCTTTCTTCAGTTACAAAAACGGCCCGACCGCACCGGGATTCTTGGAGCAGCGCACAGCGCCTTGATCCCAGAGCACCCGGAACGCCCGGAGCCGTTCCACTTTGTGCACCGCAGGCAGACACAGCTCCCGGCGGGCATCTCTTAATTCTATTATACTCTCAAAATGTTCCCGGCTCTACCCTTTTGGGTAAAAAATGCGGCGGGAGCCAGAGCATCAGTGCAAAAATTACAGCACAACGCCATCCTTGAAGATGGAAATTTCGCGGAAGCCCTTCTTCTCGGCGCAGGTCTGCTTGCCGGAAGCAACGTCCAGCACCAGCTGGTACAGGTCAGCACCGGCTTCATCCAGCGTCTTTTCGCCGTCAGCAACAACACCGGCGTTAAAATCGATCCAGGTGGATTTTTTGGCAGCCAGCTGGCTGTTGGTAGCAATTTTCAGGGTGGGAGCGGGGGCACCGAACGGAGTGCCGCGGCCCGTGCTGAACAAGATCATGTGGGCGCCGGCGGCGGTCAGGGCGGTGGCGGAAACAAGATCGTTGCCGGGGCCGTACAGCATGTTCAGGCCCTTGGTGGTCACAGCATCGCCATAGCCGATAACGTCCATGATGGGGGCGCTGCCGCCCTTCTGCACACAGCCGCAGGATTTATCCTCCAGCGTGGTGATGCCGCCCTGCTTGTTGCCGGGGCTGGGGTTGTCGTACACAACTTCGTTGTGGCTGATGAAGTATTCCTTGAAGCCGTTGATCATATGCACGGCCTTCTCAAACACTTTTTCGTTCTGGCAGCGATCCATCAAAAAGCCCTCGGCACCGAACATTTCCGGCACTTCGGTCAGCACGGTGGAACCGCCGCGGGCGCACAGCATATCGCTGAAGCGGCCGATGGTGGGGTTGGCGGTAATGCCGGACAAACCGTCCGAACCGCCGCACTTCATGCCGACCACCAGCTCGCTGGAGGGAATCGGCTCGCGCTGGAACTGGGCAGCATAAGCGGCCAGCTCCTTCAGGATCTCACGACCCGCAACCAGCTCATCGTCCACATCCTGGCAGGTCAGGAACTTGATGCGGTCATGGTCGTATTCGCCCAATTCGGTCAGGAACTGCTCATGAGTCAGGTTCTCGCAGCCAAGGGAGAGCACCAGCACGGCACCGGCGTTGGGATGGCGGGCCAGCGCAGCCAGCAGTTTGCGGGTCTGGGCGTGGTCATGGCCGGTCTGGGAGCAGCCGAACGGATGGGTGAAGGTGTACAGCCCGTCAATGCTGTCGGTCACAAGATCCTGATTGTCCCGCACAAGGGCTTTGGCGCAGTCGTTCACGCAGCCAACGGTGGGGATGATCCAAATCTCGTTGCGGGTGGCTGCACGGCCATCCTTGCGGCGGTAGCCCATAAAGGTTTCGGGAGCAACGGGGGCCAGCGGGTGCACATTGGGGTGGTAGCTGTACTCGATCTCGCCGGACAGGTTGGTTTTTACATTATGGGTGTGCATCCAGGTGCCGGGCACGGCATCAGCGGTGGCATGGCCGATGGGGAACCCGTACTTGATGACGTTTTCGCCCGCGTGGATGGGGGCAATGGCCATCTTGTGGCCCTGGGGGATATCTTCAACAGCGGTCACAGATGCACCGTCCACCGGCACAGCGGTGCCTTTGGCAATGGGATGCAGGGCAACCACAACATTATCCTTGGGGTTGATCTTGATTGCAAGAGGCATACAGAATCTCCTTACTACGATAAAAACAGGTAGGAGTTAGGAAGTAGAAGGTAGGAATTGTTAGCCCTGCTTTCAGGGCTTTTTGCAGATAACCAAAGGCTCTGCGCTGCTCCCTAACTCCTGACTCCTCACTCCTACCTCCTAACTCAAATTACAGGCAGCTCTTATAAGCGGCCATTGCGCCCTGCTCACGGATCAGGGTCAGGTTCTTGACGGTGGCTTCCTCAAAACCGGCAACCTTGGTCAGATCCTGGCCCCACATCTGCTCGTTGGTCATAACAGCATGAACCAAGGTCGGAATGTCGTCATCCTTGTGGGCATTGTAGAATTCCAGCACATAGCGGTCATCGGAAATGGTGTACTCGTTGCCCTTGGCGCGCTTGCAGACCAGGCCCTTATCATTCAGTTCCTGGATGTTGTTGGAATAGAATGCGATGTAAGCGGCAAAGCTCATGGTCAGGCAGTGCCGCAAATTTTCGATGCGGCAAAGCGCATACACGTCTTCGCTATCCTCAGCGACGATGTTGGAGCGTATCGCCTCCTTGAGCATGGCCTCATAGTCGCCTTGGGACGGGATCTTCTTTCGGGCGAGGAATTCCCCATACGGCACGGTATACACCCGTATCGAGATCAATGCGCAGAACAAGGCCGTAAGCATACCGGAACAGGCAGGAATGCTCTCCTTCCGAGTCGTAAACCGGAAGCTCGTCCAGTTCCCTGCCCCCCCGGGCTCGGAATTTCATCCGGTACATATCGTCGTCCGCGAGCTGGAACAGGGCATCGTAAGAGATCTGCTCATGGGAATAGGCCACGCCGATGCTCACGGAAAGCTTGCAATCCGCATATTCATTGCCAAGCGTGGCGGACATGGCTTCCCGGATGCGCCTGGAGACGTCCAGCGCCTCGGTGCGCGAAGGGACATCCTGCATGAAGGCGATGAATTCATCCCCGCCCGTGCGGGCCACAAAATCCCGGGTGCGGAAAGATTCCTGCAACAGCTTGGCGAAAGCGATCAGCACGGCGTCGCCGCGCAGGTGGCCATAGCGATCGTTGACGCGCTTGAAATGATCGAGATCGAACACCAGCAGGGCGGAAGAATGCCCTCCGCGGTGGATATCCAAATACGTCTGGATAAACTGCTGCGCGTACTCGCGGTTATAGAGCCCCGTGAGCGGATCGAGCCGGGTCTGGCGGATCAGCTCGTCCTGCCGCATTTTGCGTTCGGTGATGTCGAGGAGCAGGCAGATGCACACGGGCTCTCCTTCCCCGTCCACAACGAGCCGCCCCTTTTCAAGGACCCAGATGACCTGCCCGTCTCCCTTTCTGATGCGGTATTCCTGCTCATAGCAGCCGTTCACGGCCTCGCGCCATGCGGTGCGGAAAAGGGCCACGTCATCGGAGCAAACAATGGCCTCAAGGCCGCCCGCCATCAACCCCTGGAAAACGTCCGGCTCATAGCCGAGGAAATGCAGCATCCCCTCGCTGATGTAGGCCAAGCGCCGCTCGTCGCCTCCGTCAGTAACGAAAAAGCCCCCCTCAAGGCTGGAATCGATCAAAGACATAAAATAACGCTGGCGGCGGTAGTCGGCCTCACGGCGCTGCTGCTCGTCAATGTCGGTATAGAAGCAGTACAGCACCTCATGACCGTTCCACCGCTCTTCCGCGCGGCAGGCGTCCAGGCGCACCCATATGTCGCTGCCGTCCTTCCGGCGGACGCGGAAAGGGATGCTGAACCGCCCGGTGGCTTTGCGGTTGCGGATCTCGTCGTTGCCCACGATCAAATCTTCGGCATACACAAAGTTGATGGCGCGATTGCTGAACTGGCCGCGGACTTCTTCCCGCGTATACCCGATCATACAGAAAAACTGATCATTGGCCTCAAGGATGGTGTACTCGGCATCGGCGGCGAGTTTCGCAAAACCGTTGAACACCACGGCGTGGCAGGCTTCCAGCTCGGCGTTCTTTTCCTTGAGCGAAACCACGCTTTGCTGAAGCTGCTCCTGAAGCTCATGGGAGCGGGTGATGTCGACGACGATGCTGACGATAACGGGCCGCCCGTCCTCGGAAATATTGCGCAATCCCCGGTCAAGGACCCAAATGTAGGACCCGTCCCGCCTGAGCATCCGATAGGAGACTTCATAGCTGTCAGTGACGGTCATCGACTCATTGACTAGAGTGTTGACGCGGTCGCGGTCGCCGGGATGGATACCGTTTTCAACCATCCCTCCCGTGTCCTCCACAAAATCTTCATACGAACTATATCCAAGGTACCCGAGGAGCTGATCGTTGATGAAATAGAGGGGGAAGCCCTTTTCGATATAGCCGCCGATAAGCCCGCCGGGAATGCTGTTTTTAAGCAGCTGGAACGCGCTGCGCCGGGACTGCGAGGAAAGCTCGTTCCCTTCCCCAAGGAAAGAGGTAGGGAAGAATTCGCCGTCCGGCTGTTCGCCGCTGGGAAGGGAGGCGTGGATGCCCTGGATGAGGCAGCGCCCATCCGGGACTTCGCCGCACATCGCGGAAATGCGGACGTTCACCCCTTTTCCGCTGGATGGATCGACGACGCTCATGTCGCCGTCCGTATAGCACGCCTTGCCCGCTTCCACGGAATAGAGATTCCGCAGCTTCACGTCGAAGGAGCCCGGCGTGGCCTTGAACTCC
>OLPH01003827.1_pt1 | contig 9907 bp, 7 predicted proteins | sample 1672951 | NCBI WGS metagenome assembly OLPH01 (sample SAMEA3136740, study PRJEB25190) | human gut metagenome
GCGCTGGAAATCAGCATTGCGAGAAGCAGGGATAAACCAATGCATCCAGATACTGCATATGCAAATATAAGGGTTTTGCCTTTGATAATATAAATGTACAGACCGATCAGTGCAAATGACATTAAACCAAGTACACCACCATTGCAGAGACCAATCTTCATTTCTTTAAATACAAGTTCAAATTTCTGTTTGGCTGTCAGGGATTCGTCCATAAGAACACGGATCGTTACCGCAAGGGACTGAGTACCAACGTTACCGGCCATATCCAGGATCAGAGACTGGAAACACATGATGATCGGCAGGTTGGTTACTACTTTTTCAAATATACCAACAACTGAAGATACGATCATACCGAGAGCAAGAAGAATGACCAGCCATGGCATTCTTTTTTTCATACTTTCCCTGAGCGGTTCATTAAGATCCTCTTCCGCTGTCAGACCAGCCAGCTTTGCGTAGTCATCTCCCATTTCATCATCGACAAGATCTACGATGTTAGCAGAGGTGATAACACCAAGAAGACGATTGTCGTTGTCGAGTACCGGGATAGAATCTTCGGAATAATCTTTCAGATCCTCGATACATTCATCAATCAGATCAGTACCATACACATAAGGATAAGAAGTTACGATCAGTTCTTCAAGAGGGTGATCGCGGCGTGCAATGATCAGATCTTTCAGATCAATGGCACCATAAAACTCTTCAGATGCAGTAATAACAAAAATAGTAGAAATATTGTCATTTTTAGCAGCCTGAGAAACCAGTTCAGTCATGGCTTCTTTGACAGTAAGATTCTCGTGGATGACAATATAATTTGTTGTCATACGGCTACCGATTTCATCTTCATCGAAAGAATTGATCATTTCGATGTCGTGACGAACTTCGTCATCCAGTAATTCAATGAAGATCTTTCGTTTTGAACGATCAAACTGCTGCAAAACATCGGATAATACATTTGTATCCATTTTTGATAAAATTGCAGCGGCTTTTCGGATATTCATTTCCTCCAGATATTTAACAACATCTGCTTCTTCCGTATATTCAAAAATATCGGAAATAGTATCCATATCCAGAATTCTATATAACTTGCAGCGTTCTGCCGGGCTCAGCTTTTCTAATATATCAGCAATATCATTTTCATGATAATCCTGAAGACGCTGACACAGAACTGCCGGTGACGCATTGCTTTTTACTACTTCCAGAATCTCACTGGTGTAGTCCTGCACTCTTTTTTCCATGCAGTATCCCTCCTGTTCTTTTATTTATCCGAACACAAATAAGGCATGCCTTTTTAAGTTAAAAACAACATGTCATATTGGGTTTTATTAATTGTGTTCATGGGATCTGTTAACAGGATAAAAGAGTATCTGAATAAAAATCAGATCTATAAGAAATAGAAAAGAAAAATAGACAAATTAAAACAGAATGTGATAAAAAATGATTCCATCACATCCTATGCAGCTCTTTCGTCCTGTGCGACAACTTCGCCCGTGAGAATCACAATTATCCATTCTGTTCACCTGCCTTTATACTATAATTTTTAAATCAATGTAATGGCTCTTTATTAGTCAATTACTTAGCCGACAAATATTATAACCTCAAATATGACCAAAAGTCAATGAAACTAGTGTTAAAAAATAGTTAAGATTATATCTAATTTATTTCGCACTTAATTCCCTCAGATCTTCAATCAATGGGCGCCGAACCTTTTGACGGGTCATTTCAAGGATATGAAGTGGCGTGATATCAATTGCTTTGCATTTGACCGGGTCTTTGCGGAGATATTTCTGAAGAACATGAAAAAGTTCATCCTGATGATCCGGGTTTTCCATATTGATAAAATCAACCAGAATGATCCCGGAGAGATTTCGAAGTCGAATCTGACGGGCAATTTCAGCAGCGGCTTCGAGATTTATTTTACGGTAAGTCTCTTCTGCTTTTTTCTTTCCAGTATATTTGCCACTGTTGACATCAATGGAAACAAACGCCTCCGTCTGCTGGATAACAAGAAAACCTCCACTTTTCAGCCAGATCTTTTCATGGCATACTTCATCGATCGCACCCTCCAGACTGTAAAGCTTATATAGTGGAAGTAATTTATCCTGATACAGCTTAAGAATCTCCAGTTTATCCGGCTGAAATTCGCTGAGATAAGCGAAGATCTTTTCATGTATTTCAGGAATATCAGTAACAATCTCATCCAGATCTCTGGTATAGACATCGCGAACTGCTGCCAGATAAAATGGTTCTGCTTCATATAGAAGACTGTAACAGGTACGGTTCCGTCCATGAACGGCAACTTTTTCATATTGTTTTTTCAGCATTTCCAATTCATGAAAAAATTCTTCTTTGGAAGCTTCTGCAGCATTTGTACGGGCAATGATGCCATACTCACGTTCCGGCAGGCTACGTTCTTCTTCCAGCCATTTATTCAGAAGACTGCTCTCTTCCTTGGAAAGTTTGTTGGAAAAACCTATTTTTCGATTTCCTGTAGTCAGAACAAGATATTTTCCCGAAAAATTCAGATTAGCGGTCAGTGCAGGAAGTTTCCCTTTCATGGCTTCACGGTTGATCTGAACCAGAAGCTGGTCTCCAGGACGCAGGGGCTGATCTGTTTTTCGACCATCTGTGTAAATGGCATTCGTACACTGATTCAGAGGCAGATAGCCATTTACGGAATCGCTTAAACGGACAAAAGCCGCCTGAATATTGGCGGCAATGTTTTCAACTTGTCCTACATAAATATTGTTAAGAGTATTTTTTTTCCCGGAAGGCTCCAGACGAAGTTCAATTACCTTCTGGTCCTGGACGATTGCACAGACGGTACAGGGAACTTCGTTAAGAAGCATTTCTGTAATGATCAGCTTATTCAACTTCTTCACCTAATGATTCCATAGAAACGAGTTTCAGATGTTCTTCATCACCTTTGTTGGCATAAATCTCACGACGTTCGATCATGTATGCAAATGGAAGCGGTTCCTCATCCATCCAACGAAGGAAAGTGTCCATGACAAGTTCCGGTTTGGTGTAGTTGGAACTTGCAGAAGCAAGCTGCATGAAAACACCTTCACCGTCTAAATGCATTTCATAAATATATGGACGGATGTCTACCGTTTTTTCACTGCGTTTAGTTTTCTTGGTTACAATGATCTCTTTCTGGGAAAGAAAATTATCCAGTCCGGCACGCCAGTCTGCAGCAGGTTCTTTTCCTTCGCGGAACTGTATAAAATAATCGGCAGCAGCTACCAGAGCCATAGCGGTACTTGCCTTACCGTCTTCTACCTGACGAGCAGAGCAGATAGAAACACCCTCTGCCATAACAGCATTCAGGCGGTTTTCAATCTCTTTGGTTGGAACTGTTTCAGTTAGTTCCATATCAAAGTACTCACCAAGACTGGTTGTGCCAACACCAAGTGGTGCCGCAAAAGACATGATCATATGCGGACTGTAGCCACCGGAGAATGCAACCGGAAGCTCAGCACGGCGGATGGCTTTCTGGAAATAACGCATAGTGTCCAGATGTCCAACAAATTTCATATGCCCGGTTTTGGCAAACTTAATTCTTACTTTCACAGCACACACCTCCTTTGTATTTAAGTACACCACAGCCAGAGCATTTCTGACGGCAGTTTGGTGTAACAGTTTCTGCTTTCGCCTGTTCCCATTCACGGATCAGGAATTTTTTGGTAACACCTGCATCAATGAAATCCCATGGAAGAATCTCATCCGTGCTGCGTTCACGGAGTGTATAGAACTCAATATCCACACCGGTTTCTTTAAAGGCTTCTTTCCAGATGTCATAGTGGAAGCTTTCAGACCATGCGTCATAAAGAGCACCTTTTTTATATGCTTTAAGGATGACATCTGCACAGCGGCGGTCACCTCTTGCAAGGAAACCTTCCAGTACGGTTACATCAGGTTCATGCCAGTTATAACGGATGCTTCGCTGGTTCAACTGAGAACGAATTTCATTCTTAACAACTTTAGCTTTTTCGATAAAGTCTTCTTCACGGAACATTGGTGCCCACTGGAACGGGGTGAACGGTTTTGGTACAAAGAAAGAAGTGCTGACATTGATCTGTACTTTTCCTTTACGCTGCTCCTTTGGAACAACTTCATAATAGGTCTCGGCAATCTTCTGGGCAAGATGCGCGATGCCCTTCATATCATCTTCTGTTTCAGTAGGAAGTCCAAGCATGAAATAAAGCTTAACCTGATTCCATCCGCCCTTGAAAGCTTCGCCGGCGCCGTGCAGGATATCTTCTTCCGTAAGTCCTTTATTAATAACATTACGAAGACGCTGAGAACCTGCTTCCGGAGCAAAAGTGAGGCTGCTTTTTTTGACATCCTGAACTTTACTCATAACATCGAGAGCAAATGCATCGATTCTAAGAGAAGGCAGAGAAATATTGACTGCCTCATCACGGAATTCATCAATCAGGAAGTTCACGATCTCTTTCAGGTGACTGTAATCACTGGAACTTAAAGAACTTAAAGAGATTTCTTCATGACCTGTCTTCTGAAGCATGATTCTTGCAGATTCTTTTAATGTCTCGATATCACGTTCTCTTGTAGGACGGTAGATCATGCCAGCCTGGCAGAAACGGCATCCGCGGATACAGCCACGCTGGATTTCCAGAGTAACACGATCCTGGGTTGCCTTGATATGAGGAACGACCGGAGCTTCCAGTTTATTGTAATCTTTATCCATATCGATAACGAGCTGTTTTTCAATCTTTTCCGGTACATTTTCATATTTGGGCTGGAAGGATTCGATGGTGCCATCTTCTTTATAGGTAACTTGATAGAGGGAAGGTACATAGATACCAGGAATCTGTGCTGCTTTCAGAAGGAAATCCTGTCTGCTGCCACCGGACTTCTGGTTTGCCTTGTAAGCGTCAAAAAGGGCTCCATAGACCATTTCACCCTCTCCGATATAGAAAAGGTCAAAGAATGGTGCAAGAGGCTCTGGATTGTATGCACACGCGCCTCCGCCGATCACCAACGGATCTTCCTCTGTACGTTCTTTTGCAAGAAGAGGGATTCCACTGAGATCCAGTAACTGGAGTACGTTTGTATAACACATTTCATATCCGAGAGTGATACCAAGGAAATCAAATTCCTTTACCGGATCCTGAGATTCCAGAGTAAATAACGGTATGTGTTCTTCACGCATGATCTTGTCAAGGTCTGTCCATGGTGAAAAAAGACGTTCGCACCATACATCGTCTCTTTTATTGAACATATCATATAAGATCATCATTCCGAGGTTAGACATACCAATTTCATAGACATCCGGGAATGCCATTGCAAAACGGATATCGACATCCTCTTTGTTTTTCATGACTGCATTGACTTCACCACCGATGTAACGGGCAGCTTTGTCAATCTGCAGAAGTATTTCATCGCGTAATGCTAATTTTCTCATAGTTTTCCTTTCGAAGGTTGTTATATAACTGGTTACATGAAGAAAATTTCGCAACAAAATTTATAGCAGCGACATTTCTTCACAATATTCCTATTATATATGCTTTACAAAAGGAATTCAAGCCAAAAAGGGTACAAACTCAAGAATGTATAAACTCAAGAAGCTCTTTTTCGTTTACATTCCACTTGCACATTATCCGGCTCCAAGGATATTCCAGGTATTTTCAATCACATCAAGGTAATATACCTGATTATCACTGACTGCGTAATGATTTTTGACTTCGATATGATCGTCCAGGTCTTTTCCGAGAACGAATACTCTGCATTCTTTGTCATCGATCATATCTTTGTTTCCGGTATACCATACAAAGAATCCCAGCCCCAGATAGTAGCTGACTTCATCTGTTGAACAGAGGAGTTCATATGCATTCTGTACTGTATCGCTGTAATAATCCTCATAATAATCTTCAGGAAGATTGCTTTCCATACAGTTGTCAGAACCATTATGTCCATAGTCGAAATCATAGTAGATTGAAAAATCGTAGCAACGCTGTTCTTCTGCCAGGTGGCCGTCTTTCAAAGAAATTGAAGGACGGTAGGAAACGCTCATATTGCCTTCTTTGGATGTGACCATTGTGTTTGAATAAATCTCACTCAGGTTGCATCGGAGAATGATCACTTCATCAGGTGAACCCTCATATAACGGGAAATCCAGATAATCTTTGTAGACGGCATCTTCGGTCATCTCAGAGGCGTATACGCTGATCGACCAGTCCGAAGCCGGAACGATCGCAAAGACTTCATAACCACCCGCATCCACGATGGTACCATTTTTAAGAAACGGATAAGATGCGACATAATCCTCTTGGTTTGTATAATCCAGAATTTCTTCGGTTGTGGCATCGTATCCGATATAACCCAGAAAAGCGATTCCTGTCTGACAGTCATTTTCTCGAAGAATATCCTGTAAAATAGCAAAACTGGATTCGCTGTAAGATTCTTCATCAGGGTATGGATTTTCCGCCATACAGTTTACGGAGGTAACAGAAGTAAGCATCAAAGCACTGAGGCATATTGCAATTAATTTTTTCTTCATGATGTCATCTCCTCTCTTTGGTTTATTTTAGCGTGGTAACTATTAATTTGCTTTCTAATGCTGCAGCGATCAGATCTTCTTTACAACTGTATCCAGCTTTTGCAATCATCTCCTGAAAGTTCCAACGCACTCCTGAGGTGGTACAGTTCATCTTTTTTGCAATTTCTGAATAAGACATACCACAGATATAAAGTCGGAGCATTTCTAACTGTCTTGGACTGATCTCACCGCTGGTGATCCAGTTCAGTTCTACGTCCGGGGTCACATCCGGAAAAACATGTTCTCCATTAAGAGTCCTGTGTATCACATCACGTATTTCATCTTCACCATGATCTTTGTACCAGAGACTGTCTGCGCATCCGGTCTTAGCTCTTTCCAGAACTTTAGGATCGATCAGAGAAGTTACAATGAGTACTTTGGTTCCAGGATGCGCTTCTCTGATTGCCTTTCCGGCAGACAGGCCGTCATGGTTATGGAAGGTCTGCACATCCATCAGAACCAGATCGATGACAGAATAATTGCAGATCTTTACGGCTTCACGGGCATCTGAAATAGTATCTACGAGCTTTAAATCCGGATCCTGTAAAATAATAAACTCGAAATATTTCTGCATGATCTTCTGATCTTCTACAATGAGTATGCGTGCCATAGAATCATTTCCTTCCAAAATTGAATTAGTATTCTTCATCAAACAGAGGTAAATTCAGCAACAGATAAAAAGCAGGTTCGAAAAAAGTGTTCATAGAGCCACCCTCTGCTTCAACTGCTTTTCGCAGAGCAGACAGTCCACCACCCTCTTTGGCATCCTTTGACGGCAATTCACCATCATTGGTGATCTGAATCTGATATTCGTTGCGTTTCCTTTTCATAATAACAAAAACAGTATTTCCATGTGCATGTCGGGCGCAGTTTGTTACGCATTCACGAATAGCGCGATCTGTAAGGCACCGGTATGCGGGAGTATCTGGATAGCTGCCCTGGATCTGAATGGAAATACCAAGTTCTTCTGCATGTCTTTCGGTATCCTCATATTGGTTTTCTTTATTAGCGACGGTTGTATTGGTAAGGATATAAACCTGCTGCTTTAAAGTTTCCAACTGTTCCTTCATATTTTCTGGTGATTCTTTGTCTTCTAAGATTCTTCGTATAGAGAGAAGGCTCCTTCCGAAGTTATCATGTACCTGCATTTTCATGGACAGAGTTTCCTGTTCGCGTATTTCATCACCGATTCGTTCATACATTTCTTCCAGCTTTTGATTTAGTTTTGCCAGTTTTTCATTGTTCCTCTTAATCTCTTCACTGTTGTAATATATTTCGGAAACATCGAGTGCGACAGTTTGTACATAGCCTTTCAGTGAGGGTTCTGTAAGGTGATATTCCTGAAACATCCAGACGGAACCATCCTGAAAATAGAATACATTGTTATCAGAGTTTAATTTGATCACATTATCCTGTACTGGCTCGGAATTTATGGCATAACGGAAAGAATCAAAATTCTGAAGATAGTTTCCAGTAAGCATTCTGCACAACTCCTGCATTTTGGAGTTGCTTAAGATAATACGTCCGAGAGAATCTGAAAAGCAGACACCGCAGGGAACATTGTTTACCGCTTCATAAACAGACCAGGGAGACAATGTATTATGGTATTCCTTAAGTTCTTTGCAAATTGCCAGAATAAGATAAACAGTCAGCAGAACAATTATGATCACCAATGCATATGCCGGAAATGAATAAAAGATAGGTTTATGCGGAGGTTTATCCAGTCTGTGTCGATGGTCATTCAAAAGTCCGGCCATAATAAGAAAAGAAATGATCAGCCATGATGCGGAAACAGCTATCTTCCATTTTTCAACAGCACGCATAATTCTTGAAAATAGTAGGATAAATTCAAGAATCAGACATATTTCCATAAGGATCATAAGAACATTTTGTAATTTTATGGTATCATTTATGAGAGCGGACATCGAATAAACCATTCCTGTTCCTCCTCCTGCTGTATTAAAAGTTCAGGTCGTTCTTTCAGAAAATTATGAATATCTGTTGAACTCATAACATGGACAGAAATCTGTAGTTTTTCGTCAATCTGGGTTACACGGAAAAAGACTGAATTTATAACATCAAAAAGCTGTTCAATCAGCCATTCAAAAAAGTCATAGCAGTTCAGAATATCATCTGCTTGAAGCTGCTTTTCTTTATCCTGTACATAATAAGCTGCACGGATCCTGCATAGTTTCAGATTTTCGCAGGATTCTGCAAGACTCTGCTTCAGATCGGCCATAGTAAGAGAATCTCCTTGTGAACTGTATCTGGTAAGTACAAGATTTTTTCTTCTTTTCAAATAGGTTCCTACGACTACAATCTTACTCAGGAGCATATCATATTCTTCTCTGGATTCAGTTTGTTCAAGCTTTTTCATATATGAGGAAAGCAGCTCATACTGTTTGTATGTCTGATCCTGAATCATATTTAAAAGTCGGTTCTGTTCTTCTAGTTTTTTTCTCGCAGCTTCTTTTTGATAAGTCATCTGTAAAAGCTGGTTTCGTTCGGTTAATTCTTCCTGCTGTTCTTCATCCCATTCCCGATATTTTTCTAATAGCTTCGGATTCTCACGGATTTCCTGCTTGATGTCCTCCCGCTCGCGAATCATTGGAAAGTATTGTTTTAATTCACTTGTGCTTTTTGGCAATCGCATCGCCCCTTTCTTTCGCATTTTATTCATCATTCAACAATATTTATAAATATTGTTGATGTATATAATATACTTCATATAATAAACCTTGTCAATATATTTTTTACACTATACAAATAGCATTTAAAACCATTTTCCTCCGTCCTGACAAAGTCCCTTTAATACAAAAAGAGCAGACACAAAAATCCTTTCTGTATCTGCTCTCTATCTGCTTTTTAACACTTTATCACAAAACCGTATCAACAAAATTCATGATAAAATCATTAGACGAATTATTCTACTGTATAAATCCAGCCCTTAGGTGCTTCTAGCTTGCCCATTTGAATACCTGTTAAAGTATCGTACAGCTTCTGGATTGTAGGACCCATCTTTTCCATACCGCTTGGCATGCAGATTTCCTTGCCGTGGTCAACAATCTTACCAACCGGTGAGATAACAGCTGCTGTACCGCAAAGACCACATTCTGCAAAATCCTTTACTTCTTCCAGTGTAACTTCACGTTCTTCAACCTTCAGTCCTAAAATTTCCTTCGCAACATATACGAGTGAACGACGTGTAATAGAAGGAAGAATACTGCTTGACTTTGGTGTTACAACTGTACCGTCTTTTGTAACGAACAGGAAGTTTGCACCGCCTGTTTCTTCTACCTTTGTTCTTGTTGCCGGGTCTAAGTACATATTTTCTGCGTAGCCTTCTTT
>OLPH01003831.1_pt1 | contig 9895 bp, 7 predicted proteins | sample 1672951 | NCBI WGS metagenome assembly OLPH01 (sample SAMEA3136740, study PRJEB25190) | human gut metagenome
TTGCGGTCGCCCACGCTCACCAGCAGCAGCACGCCGTCCATATCGGGGCCGTAGCCGTACTGGCAGTAGTCATACAGATCATCGGCAAACTGCTCCATGCTGTCGGCACCAACGCTTTCCATCGACTCGATGGTGGCAATGGTCACATCGAAGCTCTGGCGCAGGCTCAGCTCTTCCAGTGCGTCCTCCAGCTCGTTGTCCTCGTCCTCGGTCAGGACCCCTGCGCTGTCGTTCATGCGGTAGTACAGGTCGGCAAAGCCGCCCTCCACCGCAAACGCCGGAACGGTCAGGATCACCGCAAGCACCAGTGCTGCCAGCGCCGCAAAGAGGGAGCGCAGGCGTTTGGAAGTCTTTTTCATCGTTCGTCCCTCCTTTACAGGATCCGTGCCAGCCACAGCAGCCACATCACGCCGTAGGATGCGGCGGAAAGAGCAGCCGTAAGGCCCAGCATCCACTTGCGGGCAGCGCCCTTGTCCACGGGCAGGTCGCCCACGAATTTGCCGGTCTGTCCGTTCATGGCAAACAGGTAGTTTTCGCCCCGCCAGCTGGTGCTCAGCAGCCAGACCGGGAACAGTGCGTACTTTGCCTTGCCGCCGTGCAGCTGGATGCTGCTGTTTTCCACCTTGACCGAATCGTAGCCGGTAACGGTCTGCTGGAACGTTTCCTCGGTGGAGCGGCGGATGCGCCTGTTGGCCCGCTCGATGCTTTCCTCGGCGGTCACATCATATTTGTCCGCCACATAGCCCGCCAGATAGGCGGTCTGGAAGGGGATGGCATCCTGCATGGCAAAGGGCTCGATGGATTCCATCAGGTCATCCTCGATCTTGGAGGAGCCGTCCACGGGCACCGCGTCAAAGCCAAGGGTGCCGTCCCGCCGGACGGAGTAGTAGTTGGTCTCGGTGTAGTCATATTCGCTGTCCGACCAGCTGCGGGTCCGGGTGGCGGTAAAACGCAGCTGGGCATCGGCATCGCTGTCAAAGAGCCAGAAGGGCACATACACGCCCTTGACCTCGTCGATGTGGTTCTGGCTGCGGAACACCCGGGGCAGCAGAGTCTTGCCCTTGAGATGTTCCTGCAGCTTTGCCTTGGCGGCCTTTTTGTCCAGCTTGAAGGGGATGATGAGGTCGGGCCGCAGCGCCCCGGCAAACTGTCCGGTGAGGACGATGGGGTTGCCGCAGAAGGGGCAGGCGGACGCCGCCATGGTGTCATCGCCCACGATCTCGCCGCCGCAGCTCTTGCAGCTGTAAGTATGCAGACCGGCGGTCTCTCCTTCTGCCCAGCTGCCGCCGGGGGTCGCCCACTCCATCTCGCTGGGCTTTTCGTCCTTCAGTTCCTCATCGTAGCCCTTGAGGGTATCCACATCGAACTCGGTGTCGCAGTAGGGGCATTTCATCTTCTGGGTGGCGCTGTCAAATTGGATGGCACCATCGCAGCAGGGGCACTTGTATTCCAGCATTCCTGCCATAGCGTTTCCTCCTGTTGTTCCAAAGGGGGCCGGGGGCTCTTCCCCGGCCCCGCTGTTTTTGCGTTGGTCTTCCCGCCGAAGCGATCGGCTCAGAAATCCGTAGTGATGCGGAACACCACCGGTTCGTCCGGCTCGGTGGCTTTGCCGTGGTGGCCCACTGCCAGGAAAGCGTTTTCTTCCAGCGGCAGGAAAACATCAAAGGTGCAGAAGTCGCCGCACAGCTGGCACAGGGTCTCGCGCTCACCCACGGGAAGGGACTTTTCCAAGAAGGTACCGTCCGGCCCGTACAGCTCCCATACATAGCCCGTGTCCAGCAGATAGCCGTTGGGGCGCTTCATCATCACGGCGTCAAAATTGCCCACCGGCTGCGTGCTGCGGGCCAGCTCATTGCCCTCCAGATCAAAGGCGGCAAGGTAGTAATCGCCGCTGGAATCCAGCTCGCCCACCGTCAGCAGCTCGTCCCCGCTGAGGTTCAGGGAGGGCATGCTTCAGAAGGGGCCGATCTCGTTATCGCCCTCCAGCGTCAGCTCGGTGTACTCGCCGTCCTGCACCAGCACCGGTGCGGAGTCGGTCCAGTAGATCACGGTCAGGTCCTGATCTTTGGAGGAATAGCAGCTGCCCGTGTAGTCCAGTGCGTCGCCGGGCTCCTCCGGGTCACTGCCGTTCAGATCGTAGCAGTAGACATCAAAGGGATCCATGGCGTACAGGATGCCATTGCGGTCGATGCTGAGGGCGTTGCTTCCGTCAATGTTGTACTCTGCCACCGGGGTCATCCGGTCGTCCTTGATGGCATACTCGAAGATTTTAGCAGACTGCTCTTCATCGTCCTCGTTGTAGAAACTGAAGAAGTAATTGCCCCGGTAGGTATCCGCGTGGATCACATGATAGGCACCGCCTACCTCGCGGCGGACGTCAAAGGGGATGTACTGCGCCTTGAAGGTGTATTCGCCGATGGTCAGCTCCCCGGTTTTGAACTGGGCCACAAGGGCCCCCGTGGGGGCAGCCTTCTCCCCTGCTGCTTCCGGCTGTGCGGATGCCGCCGGAGCACTGCTGCCGGAAGCCGGGGCGCTGGAAACGCTGGAAGCGCTGGCAGCACCGGAGCCGCCGCAGGCGGTCAGGCTGAGGGCGGCGGTGGTAAGGCCCATGGCCTTGAGGAAATCTCTGCGCTGAATCTTTCTCATATCCGTTCCTCCTTTTGGGGTCACTGCACTTTTGCAAAGGCTTCGTCAGCACGGCGGCTGTACAATGCCATGCCGCCGGTCTGGGCATCGTTGGCCAGATTGATGTTCTCCACAAAGCGGGCCTTTTCCTGCTCAGAGAGCTGCCCGCCCTTCATGGCGGCGGATGCCACGGCACCCATGGCACCGATCATGCCCATCTGGCCCTTCAGCTCCCGTTCCTCGGCCGTGGACATCCGGCGGCCGAACATGCTGGTCTCATTATCGTGGACCCCGAAGATGTGGTCCAGATGCTCCTTTGCGATGTGGGCATAGCCGATCTCCCGCCGGTCCCGCTTGCTGAAGCAGATGACCAGCTCCTGCTTGATGTAGGGGTGGGGATGCATGCCCCGCTGGGTCTGGGCCTCGGTGATGCTGCGGGGCTGCACCAGCTTCAGCTTCAGGCCGCCGCCGTTGAGGGTGGGTTCCTGGCCCGGCTCCTTAGCGGGGGTCTCGTCCAGATACTCCTCATAGCTGGCGATCTGGTCGTAGCGGATCAGCTCCGGCATCTTGCCCCGGCCGCCGGTGCGGTCGTCGATGTACAGCATTCCAAGCTCATCGCAGAACACCAGCCCCATTTGCGTTGGGGTGGAGGGGTATGCGTTGACCCGGAACTCGGTCTTGTCGAACACCTCGTCGAATACCCGCTTCATCCGGGCCATGTACTCCATGTGCTCCTTGGCCTCGTCCAGCGTCAGCTCACTGAGCCGGATATACTTGGAGCATTTGTTGCCACAGTCATCACAGAGGAACTGTCCGTCCCGGAGCTTGGAGCGGTGCAAGGTGCCGCACTCCTTGCCGCAGACGGCACAGTTCTGTTTTGCGAACAGGTTGGAAAAGAATCCCATCATGGTATGCTCCTTTCATTGCTCTGTATTTGTCAGGTCAGGTCCGGTCGCTGTCGTCAAAGGGGTCGCCGCACTCCGGGCAGAACTTGGGCGGGTGAGCGGGGTCTGCCGGTTCCCAGCCGCACTTGTCGCACTTATACTTGGGGGTACCAGCAGGCTTGGGTTTGCCGCACTCGGAGCAGAACTTGCCCTTGTTCACCGCGCCGCAGCTGCAAGTCCAGCCCTCTGCTGCTGCCGGGCGGGGCTTGCCGCACTCCGGGCAGAATTTGCCGGTGACGGTGGCACCGCAGCTGCAGGTCCAGCTGTCCGCAGCGGGCTTCGGCTCCGGCTTTTTGCTGCCGCATTCCGGGCAGAATTTACCGGTGACGGTGGCGCCGCAGCTGCACTTCCAGCTGTCCGCCGGGGCGGGTGCGGGACGGCTGACCTGCTGGGGCGCGTCCACGCTGTCCGGACGGGCCTGCTGGCCCATGGCGAACAGGTTCTGGGCGCTCATGCCGCCCATGCCGCCTGCACCGGCTGCCATGCCCATGCCCATAAAGCCGGTCATGGCACCGGCGGTGTTGCCGGCGGCGGTCTTCATGGCATCAATCTGGCCGCCCACCAGACGGGCTGCGGCGGTGGTGGGGTCGGTGGTCATGGCGTTTTCTTCCCACTCTGTGATCTTCTTCTGCTGCTCCTCCGGGATGGACAGGGAGTTGATGTTGAAGGAGAACACCTCAATGCCCCGCTTTTTGCGCCAGACATTGGACAGCTGCTCGTTGAGCGCCTCAGAGATCTCCAGCGTGTGGGCGGGGATCTCGTAATACTGCACCTTGTTGGCAGAAAGAGTAGCCAGCGCAGGCTGCAAAGCGTTCAGCAACTCACTCTTCAGGCGGGGAGCGATCTCGGATGCGTCATACTGGGTGGAGACGTTGCTGCACACGTTGGTGTAGAACAGCAGCGGGTCGCAGATGCGGCAGGTGAAGCTGCCGTTGCACCGCAGGTTCACAGAGAGCTTGTAGCCCCGCTCCTCGCTGACTACCACACGGAACGGAATGGGGGTGGCGGTGCCGTACAGGATCTCGCCCAGCTCCTTGGTGTTGATGTAGTACACGCGCTGATCCTTGCCGGTGTCGCCGCCGTAAGTAAAGCGCTTGGCCACGGTCTGGAAGGTGGCTGCCAGACTATCGCCGAAGTTGCCGGTGAACACGCTGGGCTCGGTGGATGCGTCAAAGGTGAATTCGCCCGGTTCGGCGCACACCTCCACCACACGGCCCTGCTCCACAATGAGCATGCACTGTCCGTCTGCCACGGCGATGCCGCTGCCGTTGGTGATGATGTTGTCCTCGCCGTTGTTGGAGCTGCGGCGGGAGGTGCGCTTCTGGCCCTTGACCATCAGCACATCCTTGTCCAGAGAATCGCAGTAGAAAAATTCCTTCCACTGGTCTGCAAGAGTTCCGCCCAGTGCGCCCATACCTGCTTTGATAAGACCCATAGTAATTTCCTCCTGTATGTTTTATTTGTGTAAGCGATAACTTTCTGTTATCGCACGGTTTCCGGTTTCGGTCACGGTACAAGGGTTAGATCCGGGGAGTCGTTTTTCCAGTAAACGGGACGCGTGTCCCGGTCAAACAGCACTTCTCCGGCGCGGTATTTCAGGCTGCAGCCGCTGGGGCTGCCGTCATCGTTCAGCAAAATGGCCCAGAACTCGCAGGGTCTGCCGTTCTGGTCGGTCAGCGTGAAGTACAGCTCGGTACCGTCCTCGGTGCGGCCCTGTGTTCCCTCGGCGGTGCCGGTCAGAATGCCGTTCCACCCGTCCCATTCCACGCTCATGCAGCAGCTGCCGTCCGGCAGGAAGGTCATCCAGCGGATCCCCTTTGCGGCCTCGTCTCCGGCGCGGTAAGTTCCCCACAGCCTGCGGGGGATTGCGGAGAAACCGATATCGTCCCACGCCGTGGTGCGCCGGAACACATACCACACGGTGCCGTCCTTTTTCGAGCCGGTGGAACGCATCAGCAGCGAGCCGTCCTCCATCATGGAGATAATCCAGCGGCTTCTGCCGTCCTCGCTGAGGCAAGTCAGGTTCCAGCCCTGACTCTTTTCCCCGTCCCAGCCGGTCACAGCACCGGCATTCAGCTCTCCGGTGCGGGTCTCGGCAGCGGACTGGATCTGCGGGCTGACGTATGTTTCCCGGATGAAGGAGACGGTCACCGTGCCGGTGATCTCGGCCTTTTCCAGCCGCAGGGTAAAGCTTTCGTTGCGGTCGGCGGGGGCATAATTTTCACCCTGCGTCACCGCCGTGACTGCCATCCACTCGGTTAGCACCTGCTGCTCCCAGTTTTCCGGCAGAGCCGGAGGTTCTGCCGCAGGCTGTTCGGTGCGCTGCCCGTCTGCCCCGGGCTTTTTTTGCGCCGGGCGGTCTTCCGGGGCGGAAGCAGCGGCGGAGACAGAGGCCGGGGCGGCGGCACTTGCCGGGACGGCAGTCTCTGCTCCGCAGCCTGCCAGCAGCGCCGCCAGCAAAACTGCCAGCGCGCCGCACAGTGCCAGGTGTTTCATCTTGCACCTCCTTGTCTGCGGGCTCAGCTGCGCCGCAGGTCCATCCAGCTGATGTAGCTGTATTCGGCATTGCCGCCCATATTCGCCATGGTCATGGTGCCGTCCTCCCGCAGTGCGATGGCCCACTCGTAGTTTTTGTCATCCGCGCGCTGGCAGCGGATCTGCCAGCATTCGCCCTCAAAGGCAAATTCTATTTTGCCCCGTGCGGGCACGCCGGTGCGGGTCTCGGTGGTGGTATCGCCGTATTTTGAGATGCGGGTCAGGGTGGCTCGGACGGTGTCCGGGCTGCTGCCCGCTTCCAGCTTCAGGGTGTACTGTTCGCCGCTCTCTTCGGGGTAGGACACATCTTCCTCCACCTCCATGCGGTAGACCACCCACTCGCCCAAAACGCGCTGCTGCCAGTTTTCCGGCACCGAGTCATCGTACAGGGGGATGGTCAACTCGTAGCTCACATACTTCTGCTCCCCGGCGTTGTAGATCTCCGCACCGAGGGAAATGTTCCTTTCGTCCTCGTCTCCCCAGATGGACAAAGGCAGCTGGTCCAGCGAACTCCACCATTTCCGGTCAAAGCTTTCCTTGGCAGGGCAGGCACCGGTATCGGCATTCTGCCAGCACTCCTCAAAGATCTCATCCGCCTGACGAGCGATCCGCTGCTCTATATCGGCGGGGTCCAGCCCCATCCGCTCCAGCATCTGGGTGGTGGTAAGCTCCTTGCCGCTGGCAAAGTCGAAGCAGAATCCCTGCCCTTTCTGGCTGCTGTCGGCGCTGAAATAGACATTCATCACCAGACTCAGACAGTCGCCGTACCAGTACTGGTAGTAGCCGACGCTGCGTACCTCATCCCAGGGGGTGCCGTTTTCCAACGCCGGATACTCCAGACAGGGCTTGCAGGGTTCCACATAGCACTGCGCCAGCCGGGCGTTGATGCGGGCGGCGTCGGCGCTGGCACTGTTGATCCGGGGCACCTCCATGTTGAGGCACAAGACCTTGCCTGCCGGGTCCTGCAGATTTTTATTGATCTCCCACTGGTTGGTGACCCGCTGGTCCAGCGGGGGAAGCTCCTGCGGAGTTTCGGTGCCGTTCTCCGGCTCCGGGGCGGTGTCAGCCTCCGGGGTGGAGACCGGCAGAGCACTTTCGGTTTTGACAGGCGGACCTGCGATGCTGCCTTCTTCCCGGGTCATCTGGGAAGATGCTGCCCCGCAGCCCGCCAGCAGCGCTGCGGCCAGAAAAGCGGCCGGGATACACCGCAAGGGGATGTGTTTCATCTTGCACCTCCTGCTCGTTTATCAGCCGTAGCTGTGGGTCAGCACCAGCGGGACCGTTTCGTTCGTCAAGGGGTTCTGCCCGCTCAGAGGGGTAAAAATCAGGTAATCGATGCTATAATCAAGCTTCAATGCAGCGCTGAACGCAACCCATTCCGGGCCGTTTTCGGTGTCGCGGATAAGAGAGAAGCCCAGCGCGGTGCCGTTCGGGGTAGCGCCCAGATAGGTGACAGCACCCTGATAGAAATAGCGGTTGTTGTGGGTGGCCAGCTGGCAGCCGCCGCCTGAATTCAGGTCCAGCCAGCACAAGTTTTCCCCTTCCCCAAGGGTGAAGTTGCCGGTGGAATCTACCTGCTGCGGGCTGTTCCACTCAGCAGTCAGGGGGGCAAGCTCTGTTTCCGTACCGTCTGCACACAGCAGACTGACCTCGGCGTCCCGCAGCGCCAGCGCAGTGCCGTTGTTGGCAATATAGATGGGGTCGGCACAGAGCAGAATCTGCCCATACAGCAGGCAGCGCAGCACATCCACGTACTCCACAAAACCGTCCTCGGTAAGCAGGTAGACTACGGGATGGAAGGACGCGCCCAGCCCACCGATGCACACATCTACATAATTATTATAGGCGTTGCGGATGGGCAGGGTAACATCGCCGTCCAGACGGATATCATACTCCTCTGCCCATGCGATTGTCTCAGGGGTGCGTTTGATGGTAACGGTGCGGGTGTCGCCGTCCAGCAACACCGAAACGCTGCCGTAGGTATCGGTAAGCACCGGCGTTTTGGCAGGGGCGGCCGGGGTCAGCGGAAGCTCCACCTCCAGCGGCCACCAGCCGCTGCCGGCGGTAGTGTGGTATCCGGCAACAAGGGTGACGGTATTTTCGTTTTTCAGCAGAACGGTCAGGTTTTCCAGCCCGTTGTCCCGCAGGGTGTCGGCGCGCATCCCGGAGAGCATGCCGCTTTCCCGTAGATAATCGTAATATTCCCACTGCACCATGTTGCGGTCAAAGGTTTGTATGGCGGCGCGGTACACTGCAAGCTGCGCCTCGTCCGGGTCCAGCCCCATGCGCTGCAGCATTTCCGTCACGAAGATCAGCTTTCCGGTGGCAAAATCGAAGCACCAGCCCTGAGAATAGATGGGGTCGGTACCGCCGTAGTAGCTGCTCACCACAAGGCTTACGCAGTCGCCGTACCAGTAGGCGTCCCAGTCGATGTAAGTCTGCGAGCACCATTCGTCCTGCGGCACCTCAGCCTGCGGATAGCTTTCATAATCCCGATATTCCGCCGCATACTTGGCGGCAAGCTCATCGTTGAGATAGGCGGCGTCCGGGCTGTCGCACACAAGCTGCGGCACATGGATGGTCAGCTTCTGTGCGCTGCCGTACTCGTCCCGGAAGGTCTTTTCCAGCGTGAACTGCTCCGTGATACGTTCCTTTTGGGCGGTAAGCGCCGGGGCATTCTGGCTGCTGCCGGTGCTCCGGCTGGCGGCAGCGGAGCCGGAGCTGCTTTTTGTGCCGCCACACCCGGCCAGCACCAGCGCCGCCGCCAGCACCAGCGCGGTAAGGCGTTTGTGTTTCATGGTCGTTCTCCTGTGTTCTCAGCCGTAGCTGCGGGTCATCTGCAACTGGGTCTCGCCCTCGGCAAAGGGGTTTTGCCCGTCGATCATGGTCAGGGTCAGGTTCTCGTTGTACTGGTCCATCTTAAACGCCGCCACAAAGTCGAGCCCTGCGTCGGTAAAGATGGCCAGCACCACGCCCTCCGGCACCACGCCCAGATACGCGGCATCGCCCTGATCCATGCAGCTGTTGTCCTGAATGCCCATCTGGACGCTGCCGTCGCTGGTCAGGTCCATCCAGCTCCAGCCGTTTTCGTCGGTGTAGTTGTAGGAGCCGGTGACGGAATAGGGGATCTCCTGCGCGCTCCACTCTGCCGACAGGGGCGCCAGTTCCAGCACAGAGCCATCCGCCCGGCGCAGGTTCACCTCGCTGCCGCTGCGTTCCAGCGCAGTGCCGTTGTTGGCAAAGTAGATGGGGTCCTGACAGATCATGGCGTTGCCGAACATGAGGCAGCGCAACACGTCCACATACTCCACCACGCCGTCTTTGGTCAGCAGATAGACCACCGGGTGGAAGAATCCGTCCTCCTGCTCCCCGATGCACACATCCACATATTCATTGTAGGCACCAAGGATGGGGTAGCTGTGCTCCTGTTCCACCCGGATGCCAATGTCTCCCCATTGGTCGGTCTTTGGCGCGGGGCTCAGGGTGATGGTGGCCTGCGTTCCCTCCAGCTGCACCTGCACACCATCGTAGGTGTCGGTCAGCACCGGGGTGTCGGCGGGGGCGGCGGAGGTCAGCGGGATCTCCACATCCAGTTGCTGCCAGCCTTCTTCGACGTAGTATTTGCCCCGGAGCACCAGTTGATTCTGCTCCGGCAAAAGCAGACACAGGTTTTCCAGCGCAGTGTCTTCCAGCGTATCCATTCGCATTTGCGAAAGCTCTCCACCGAGACGCAGACCCTCGTAATACGCGCCCTGCGCCATCTCCCGGTCAAAGGCCTGCATGGCCTGCCG
>OLPH01003836.1_pt1 | contig 9887 bp, 8 predicted proteins | sample 1672951 | NCBI WGS metagenome assembly OLPH01 (sample SAMEA3136740, study PRJEB25190) | human gut metagenome
AAATTGAAACGACCCACGGGGACGAAGTCCTCGTGGGAAATTTTCATTATATCAATGAAGGAGAATATATCTGTGCAGAAGGTGAATATGTAGATCATCCGGCGCATGGCCCACAGTATCGGATGACATCGTATACTGTAAAGGAGCCGGAAGATAAGGCGGCGATGGAACGCTATCTTGCATCTGGTGCGATTAAAGGAATGGGAGCTGCGCTGGCTGCAAGAGTAATTAAAAAGTTTAAAGGGAATACATTTGACATCATTGAAAGTGAACCGGAGCGTTTGGCAGAAGTAAAGGGGATTTCACTGAAAAAGGCGATGGATATTGCGGTGCAGTTTCAGGAAAAGCAGGAGATGCGCCATGCGATGATGTTTTTATCGGAGTATGGAATTACCAGTCGTTTTGCGGTTCGTATTTTTGAGGAATATGGCAACAAGATGTATGATATCCTGAAGACGAATCCGTATAAACTGGCAGAAGATATTACAGGAATTGGTTTCCGGGCAGCGGATGCGATTGCGGCAAAGGCTGGTATAGCACCAGATTCCGATTTTCGTGTGTGTGCAGCTATTTTATATGCTCTTCAGCAGGCTTCTCTTTCCGGCCATGTATATTTACCAAAAGATGTTTTGTGCCGAAGTGCAGGGCAGCTTCTTTCTATGTCACCGGAATTTATAGAAGACCATCTGATGGAGTTAGTTCTTGATAAGAAGCTGATGATTCGGACTGTGAATGAAGAGGAACATGTTTATTTGAGTTCTTATTATTTTATGGAGCTGAATACTTCCAGGATGCTTTTAAATCTTGATCTGGAATTCCCGATGGAAAAGGGCGCTTATGGAAAGCGAATCAGTGAACTGGAAGAAAGCATGGATTTTCAGCTTGATCTTTTACAAAAACAGGCAGTGGAAGAAGCGCTTACGAAAGGTGTTGTCGTAGTTACCGGTGGTCCGGGAACAGGAAAGACAACAACCATCAATCTTATGATTCGCTGCTTTGAAATGGAACACATGGATATTGTTCTTGCAGCACCGACCGGACGTGCAGCGAAGAGAATGACGGAAGCAACGGGATATGAGGCAAAAACAATCCATCGACTTTTGGAAGTTTCTGGTGGAATCGAGGAGGGAAGTAGTTCTCATTTTGAAAAAAATGAGGAGAATCCAATCGAGGCCGATGTGGTGATTCTTGATGAGATGTCCATGGTAGATATTCATTTAATGTATTCTCTTCTAAAAGCAATCGTTCCGGGAACAAGGCTCATACTTGTAGGGGATTCGAATCAGCTTCCAAGTGTAGGACCGGGAAACGTTTTGAAGGATATTATTGATTCAGAAGCATTTAGTGTAGTGCGTCTTTCTAAAATATATCGTCAGGCAGAGAGCAGCCATATTGTTCTTAATGCGCATAAAATTAATGCAGGCGAGCTTATTACCTTAAATAATAAGAACAAAGACTTTTTCTTTTTTGAAAAACAAGATGTCCGCTCGGTAATGGGAGCGCTCATTTATCTGGTAAAAACCAAGTTGCCGGAATATATTGGTACATCTCCGTTTGAAATACAGGTTCTGACACCAATGCGTAAAGGAGAACTTGGTGTGGAACATTTGAATGAGGTTCTCCAATATTATCTGAATCCCGCATCAGAATCCAAGAAGGAAAAAGAAGGACGTACAGGAGTCTTTCGTGAGGGCGATAAGGTAATGCAGGTAAAGAACAATTATAAGCTTGAATGGAAGATTACGAATGAAAAAGGCTTCTCCGTTGAAGAAGGACTTGGAGTATTCAACGGAGATATGGGTGTGATCAAGCAGATTAATACCTACTCTGAACGGATTACCGTTGTATTTGATGAGAACCGGGAGGTAGAATATCCATACTCAAATCTGGATGAATTAGAACTTGCCTATGCAATTACAATTCATAAATCACAGGGAAGTGAATATCCGGCAGTAGTACTGCCGCTTCTTAGCGGACCTCCGATTCTTTGTAACAGAAATCTTCTATATACAGCAATTACAAGAGCGCAAAAGTGTGCAGCTATCGTGGGAAGGCAGTCTATGGTAGAACAGATGATTCATAATGAGACAGAACAAAAGCGGTATTCCGGATTGAATGAATGTCTCAAAGATGGAATCTGATCAATCTCTTGCCATGCCGATACAGATTGATAAAACAGAAACATTAGGAATGCCGGCACTTAAAAGAATACGGGTGCAGGCTTCCATAGTAGCGCCGCTTGTATAAATATCATCAACAAGTAGCACAGACAGGGAAGAGTTTGTTTGAACAAGGTTATCATATCGTGAATTAAAGCAAAATGCTTTCTTTAAATTATTAAGCCTGGCTTGTGGAGTAAACTGTTTTTGTGGGAGAGTATCCACAGAGCGAATCAGCATATCAGGATAATGAGAGAGGTTAAATATCAGAGCAATTCTGCGGCTAAGCAGTTCAGCCTGATTATAACCTCTCTTTTTGTATTTATTTTTATGAATAGGAACAGGTATGACTGCGTCAATCCCCAGACTTTCTATTGCTGCATAAATTCTGGAATGGCTGTGAGAATACCTTTTGGAATAAATGTGAAAATAATTCTGAGAATACTGCTGAAAGAAAAGTTCCCAGATAAAAAAATCAGCAAGTCTTCGATTATTATGGTATTTAAACGCACTCATAATAGGACGCGTTTCTTTATTATATAGAAAAAGAGAAAGCCCTTTTTGAAAACTTTTTGGAAAAGTACGACAGTCATAACAGTATTCTTGCGCAGAAGACGAAACCGGTTTGCCGCAGCGCAGACAGGTAGGACCAGAGATAAAAGGCAGTACAGTCTGACATTCTGAATGGATTAGAGTTCCGTATGGCACCAGTTTAGCACATACAGGGCAATGTCTTGGAAAAAGTGCGGATAATAACCGGAGTGCTATAGGTAACTTCACTCGCTGTAACTTAAAGTATACAGAAGAGCAATGCTGCTTTATCATTTGTAAAAAAGAAAGAAAACAACGAAAACTCTTCATAATAATATAATATAAATGATAGATCTAAGATATTGCGTTATGCCCGGCCGGTGCTGCCAAAACCACCGCGGTCTGAACCATCTAATCTGTCACATTCTTCAAAAGAAATCGTAGGCTGGTGTTCCATGATACGGAACTGGCAAATGCGGTCATTCACATGAATCTCTGTATCGCGAACAGCCAGAACAGGCATAAACCACTGGTCGTTATCTCCGCAGTAGGATTCATCAATAACACCCATATGATTCGTCTGAATAACACCAAAGTTCTTAAAAGTGGAACTTCTCGGAACAACATGGGCTTCGTATCCTTGTGGAAGTTCCATGGCGATTCCAAGTGGAACAAGAGCAAAATCTCCCTTCTTCAGACAAAGATCATCAGCAGCACGAAGGTCGATCCAGTCGGACTTCCCATCAATATAAGTAAGTTTCTCAATCTTATCAGTAAAATATTTAATACGGATGGTCTGTTTGTTCATAAGTAAAATCCTTTCTTAATCTTAATTATCTTAATTATCTTAACTTTTACATTTACTTTATATATTTCTCCCTATGCAATTATCATACACGAACATTCGTTTCTTGTCAACGACAAATTTTCCATATATTGGTTAAAAATGATACGCAAATTATCTGAAAATAACACCATAAAATAGGTATTGAGAGATTTGTTTGTATCTTGAGAGTTATCAAGATTTTATCCACATTTTAAGAAAATAAGACCGATTATAAAAAAGAGCGAAAACATTTGCTCTGAGAAACACAAAAAGTGAGTTGTCCACTTTATCCACAAGAGAGTGTGGATTTTGTGGATAACTTATGCACAATGGAGAAAAGAGAAAAAAATATATAAATTCGTGCATAAACTTAAAATACTTTTTTTGGATTTTGTGAGAAAAAAGCATTGACGAACGTACTTTGGGTATGCTATATTAATGTGGCGATGGAATAGGTCTTTTTTTTATGCCTAAAATTGGTTTATGAGAATAAACCCTACGTTTAACAAAATTGGAGGTGGAAGTTGTGCGCGTGAGAATCACATTGGCATGTACAGAATGTAAACAGCGTAACTACAATACTACAAAGGAAAAGAAAAATCATCCTGAAAGATTAGAAACAAGAAAGTATTGCAGATTCTGTAGAAAGCATACTGTTCATAAAGAAACAAAATAGTCGGACCGGTTTTTAAGGAGTGATAAGATGAGCGACGAAGCAAAGAAAACAGAAAAAACAAGCTGGTTTCAGGGCCTTAAAGCCGAATTTAAAAATATCAGCTGGCCTGACAGAAAAACGCTTATCAGAGAGACAATTACAGTAACGGTTGTATCCGTTGTCCTGGGTGTCATTATTGCAACCCTGGATATGGTTCTCCAGTATGGAATTAATTTTCTGGTCTAGTATAAAGGTAAAGGTGAATATATGTCAGAATTAAACTGGTATGTGGTCCATACTTACTCAGGCTACGAGAACAAGGTGAAGGCTAATATTGAAAAGACAATTGAAAACAGAAAGCTTCAGGATCAGATATTTGAAGTAAGAGTCCCTCTTCAGGACGTAGTCGAGATGAAGGGTGGAGTTAAAAAGAACGTATCTAAGAAAATGTTCCCTGGCTATGTGTTAGTTAACATGGTCATGAACGACGATACATGGTATGTTGTTCGTAACACCAGAGGTGTAACAGGCTTTGTTGGACCGGGATCCGATCCGGTACCACTTTCCGAAGCAGAGATGAGAAATCTTGGTATTGTTGCTAACAGTAACAGTGAAGTAGAGATTGACATCGAAGTAGGCGATTTAGTGGAAGTAACTTCAGGCGCCTGGGAAGGAAGAGTAAGCACTGTAACGGCAATTAACATGAATAAACAGACTGTTACCATCGAAGTAGATATGTTTGGTCGTGAGACTTCTGTAGAGATTGAATTTGTAGATGTTAAGAAATTATAAGACGCTCTGTAAAGAGCAGACAAGTGGGAGGGAGATTCCCGCAATTACCACAATAGGAGGATAGCTATCATGGCAAAGAAAGTCACAGGTTATATTAAATTACAGATTCCAGCAGGAAAGGCAACTCCAGCACCACCTGTAGGTCCTGCTTTAGGTCAGCACGGTGTGAATATCGTCCAGTTTACAAAGGAATTCAACGCCAGAACAGCAGATAAAGGCGATTTGATCATTCCTGTAGTTATTACAGTATACCAGGACAGAACATTCAGTTTTATTACTAAAACACCACCGGCAGCAGTATTATTAAAGAAATACTGTAACATCAAATCCGGATCAGGCGTTCCTAACAAGACAAAGGTTGCTTCAATTTCTAAAGATAAAGTAAAAGAAATTGCAGAGATGAAGATGCCTGATTTAAACGCAGCGAGCATCGAAGCAGCAATGAGCATGATCGCTGGTACTGCCAGAAGTATGGGCATTACTGTAGAAGATTAATCGGAATTGATTAGATACAACGAAGTGGGAGGGTCGCTCCCGATAATACCACAGGAGGTTATTTAGAATGAAAAGAGGAAAAAGATATCAGGAAGCTGCAAAGCTCAGAGATAAAACGAACTTATACGACGCACCGGAAGCAGTAGCCATCGTAAAAAAAGCTGCCAGTGCAAAATTTGATGAAACTATCGAAGCTCATTTCAAAATGGGTCTTGACGGACGTCACGCTGATCAGCAGATCCGTGGAGCAGTAGTTTTACCTAATGGTACAGGTAAAAAAGTACGTGTTCTCGTATTCGCAAAAGGTGATAAGGCTGAAGAGGCTGTAGCAGCAGGAGCAGAATTCGTAGGAGCTGAGGAACTTATTCCAAAGATCCAGAACGAAGGATGGTTCGAATTCGATAAAGTTGTTGCAACACCTAACATGATGAGCGTTGTTGGTCGTCTTGGTCGTGTACTTGGACCAAAAGGTTTAATGCCTAACCCTAAGGCTGGAACAGTAACAATGGACGTTGCTAAAGCTGTTCAGGACTTAAAAGCTGGTAAGATCGAGTACAGACTTGATAAGACAAACATCATTCACGTGCCAATCGGAAAAGCTTCTTTCACAGAGGAGCAGTTAAACGAAAACTTCCAGACATTAATAGATGCCATCATTAAGGCAAAACCAGCTGCAGCTAAGGGACAGTACATCAGAAGTGCTACACTTACTTCTACAATGGGTCCTGGAGTTAAGCTGAACCCAGCTCGTTTCTAATTACAGATACAGTTCTTTCACTTGTCTATAGTGTAATTTACGAATTGCCCTATGTAGACGGTAAAGCTGTTACATCAATTAGATGTGAGGAAAAGGCAACAGATTTCTGTTTATCTTTTAGATAGATAGAAATCTGTTGCTTTTTTTATATCAGATATCATAAAACTTACACATTGCTCGACAAGAATGCAAGAGTTTTGAGGTCTTATTAAAAAATAAAGTTGACTGTAAATTAAGAAATGAATATATGGACGAAGTCCAGCAGTCAGTGTATAATAAAAAAGAAATGCAGCAGATGTGATTTTGTGCTGATACATTAAGGTTCTTGATGAAAAAGGAGGAAAAAGTATGAAAAGTCATTTAAAAAGACATTTCAGTTTGCTTTTAGCAGTATTGTTAGTTCTTACAATGATACCGGTAAGTACAATAAAGGTATCAGCTAAGGCTACGACAGCAGCAACCACTGCAAAGCAGACAGCAAAGAAAGCGGACAAAAAGACAACAAAGAAAAAAACAAAGAAGACCAAAAAAGCAAAGAAGCAGAGAACGGTATTTATTGCAGCGGGACACCAGCAGAGAGGAATTTCTTCTACAGAAAGACTTGCACCGGGCTCATCTAGAAGAAAGGCAAAGCTGACATCCGGTACAGCAGGTGTACGTACACATATTCCAGAATATAAGACGAATCTTGCAATCGCGAAAGCGGCGAAAAAAGAATTAGAGAAACGCGGTTATAAAGTAATCATGCTCAGAACAACCAATAACTGTCCACTGTCTAATCAGCAGAGAACGAAGAAAGCCAATGCAAGTGGTGCAGACATTCATATTTGTATACACTGTAATGCATCAGGAGCAAGCGCACAGGGACCATTAGTATGTGTGCCAGGTAGTTCCCGTTACGTTGGCAAGAAGATTTTTAATAGTTCCCGCAAGTTAGGCAGCTGTCTTTTATCCTCTGTTGCAAAGGCAGTGAATAAGAGAAGCCATGGAACGATTCGTTCGGACTATTACACAACAATTAACTGGGCTAAGATTCCTACAATGATTCTTGAGTGCGGATTCCTTACGAACTCAACAGAGGATCGTCAGTTGAACTCTGCGTCCTATCAGAAGAAGCTGGCGAAGGGAATTGCTAATGGAGTAGATAAGTACTTCAAATAAAGAATTTCAGTGATAAGTAGACATAATAAATGAGAGAAGAAATGAGAGCAGAAAAAAGAGAAAAAAGACAGAGAAAATCGGTAATTTATTATTACATAGCGATTGTAATAACCGCTTTTTTTGGAACAGGCTTATCATTATATCTAAAAGGAGGAGTGCCTTTTGTAAAAGAAGGCGCTCCGATTTTTATGAAGATAGCCGGTATGGTATCATTATTGTTGCTTACAATTTTATTGTATTGTAAAGCGCAAAAAAGAAAGTGGAAGATAGTTGGTGTGATCAGTATTGTACTTCTGGCAGCAGTATTTTCTTGGTTTGCGTCCGGAATTTCTAAAGAAGTTGCATTGAAGCCATATACATTAGATACACCTGAAACAGAATTTTCACGATATGATATCCAAAATGGACATTTTACAGTAAAAGAGCCAAATCCTAATATTATCAAAGAAATTAATGAGGATGTTCTAAAGAATGTTGTAATACATTTTTCCAAACCAATTGAACAAAATATAGCAATAAAAGTAATGTATACAAATAGGAAAGACGAAGACTTTTCCAAAGAAAAGAAAGTAAATTTCAAGGCACAAAAGGGAGCAACACAGGCCGTTGTACCTGTAGAACAAAGAGATGTTAGCAAAGTAAAAATCGTGATCGGAAAAAAGATAGGAGCACAATTTGACTTTGGCTCAATAGAATTAAATGGAAATTACCAGGAACGTCTTAAAGAAAAAGAAAGAGATTTTCTTGTCTATTATAGTATGTTTATAGCATTACCTTGCTGCTTTTTCCTGTTTGCCAGTTTAAAAGGACGACAAAAATTAGAGTCAAACATTATAATTAAAATTCTTGCATTTCCATTTGCTTTATGCGTGCCATTAGGAATATTTCTTGCATTATTAGTAAAGTATTTAGTAGAATGGGTAAAAGTTACTTGCGGAGATGTTGCATTTTCAACGATATTACTGCAATTAACCAGTCCAATTAAAGGAACAGACAGTGGAATTATACATAGCATTATACAGACAGCAGTGTTACCGCCAGTTATCTTAACTGTAATGGTTATATTATGTTATATATTTTTCAAAAGAGAACTTTATATATTAAAAATATTTTCACAGAAAAAAATTCCAAGATGGAGTAAAATTATAATAGAACTTTGTGTGGCAGTAATTCTTTTGCATACGATCCATGTGCAGGGAAGCGAAATCGGTATGTGGGAATACTTAAGAAATTCAAGAGAAGTGTCTACATTTTATGAAGATTACTATGTAGATCCGAATAATACTACCGTTACATTTCCAGACAAAAAGAATAATTTAATTTATATTTTTATGGAATCAATGGAGAGCAGCTACGCAGATAAAGCGGAAGGCGGCACGATGGACGTGAATTATATCCCTAACCTGACAAAGCTTGCCAAAGAAAATGTGCAGTTTTCTGATAAGGCAGATAAAAAAATGGGAGGTCCTGTATGCTTAGAAGGAACAGCATATACAGCCGGTGGACTTGTTGCACAAACATCAGCAATTAATTTAAAAGTAAAAAATGCCGGAACAGTATCTGATACATTTTTGCCCAATCTCACAGCATTGGGTGATTATTTAGATAAAGAAGGATATCAGCAGGTATTTTTGTGTGGAAGTGATGGTGATTTTGCAGGGAGAGATGCCTACTTTAAAACACATAAAAACTACAAAATAGAAGATTATAATGCTGCGATTAAAGAAGGAGATATCCCAAAAGATTATAAAGTTTACTGGGGACATGAAGATAAAATACTTTATGAAAGAGCAAAAAAACAATTAAAAAAACTCTCTTCAGAGAACAAACCATTTAATCTTACAATGCTTACGGTAGATACCCACTTCCCAACAGGCTTTCTATGCAGTCTCTGCGATAATAAATATAATACAACCTATGGAAATGCAGTAGCTTGTGCAGATAAACAGGTATATGATTTTATAAACTGGATAAAACAACAGGATTTTTACGAGAATACAACGATTGTTATCGTTGGAGACCATACATCTATGGTAGATACCGGTTCACAATTTTGGAAACCGTTAAGCGGAAACTATATCAGAACAGTATATAATACAATCATTAATCCACAGTGCGCTTACAAAGAAGCTGCAACACAGAACCGTCGTTTTACAACAATGGATATGTTCCCAACAACAATGGCGGCACTTGGAGCCAAAATCGACGGAGAACGCCTTGGATTAGGAACGAATCTTTTCTCAGGAAAAGAAACATTACGAGAAAAAATGGGTGGAAACTATATAAACAAAGAACTCAAAAAGAATGATAAAAAATACAACAAATTTTATTAAAAAATACTAATTTTCTGGGACGCAGACACCGCTTTAGTAGAAGATGTTGAGCTGAATTGTACGCGGTCTTCTAAAGAAAAAAGAAGTGTTATAAGTTAGATTTTGTTCCGTTGCGCTAAACGTTTCATTTTGCCTCAAAAAACGAAAACTTCGGAAAAACGAGTCCGAAGTTTTCAGA
>OLPH01003838.1_pt1 | contig 9884 bp, 5 predicted proteins | sample 1672951 | NCBI WGS metagenome assembly OLPH01 (sample SAMEA3136740, study PRJEB25190) | human gut metagenome
TGATTACAGGTGAATTAAAAAATAAAATTGACAGTTTATGGGATATTTTTGCTTCTGGAGGTTTGGTGAATCCACTTGAAGTAATTGAGCAGATTACTTATCTGATGTTCATTCATGATCTGGACGATGCAGACAACACAAGAGCAAAGGAAAGCGCAATGCTTGGACTTCCATATCAGAGCATTTTTTCAGGTGAAGTAAAAATTGGAGACAGAACGATTGACGGTTCACAGCTTAAGTGGTCTGTCTTTCATGATTTCCCTGCTGACAAAATGTATTCTGTAATACAGGAATGGGTTTTTCCATTTATAAAAAAATTACACAGCGATAAGGAAAGTGCGTATTCAAAATATATGGATGATGCAATTTTTAAATTGCCAACCCCACTTGTTTTATCAAGAGTAGTAGATTCATTAGACGAAATCTATAAGATGATGAATGAGATTCAGACTGCAGATGTAAGAGGAGATGTGTATGAATATCTTTTATCAAAAATTGCACAGTCTGGACTGAATGGGCAGTTCAGAACTCCAAGACATATTATTCGTATGATGGTTGAGATGATGAATCCTTCAAGTGATGAGGTGATTTGTGATCCGGCTTGTGGAACATCGGGCTTTCTGGTTGCAGCAGGAGAATATTTAAAGGAAAAGAAGAAAGAAGAAATTTTCTTTGACAAACAGAAAAAAGATCATTATATGAATCACATGTTTCATGGATATGATATGGACAGAACGATGCTTCGTATCGGAGCCATGAACATGATGACGCACGGAATTGATAATCCATTTATTGAATACAGAGACAGTTTGTCTGATCAGAACCAGGATAAGGATAAGTATTCATTAATCCTTGCGAATCCACCATTCAAGGGAAGTCTTGATGCAGAGTCAGTATCAGGAGATTTGCTCAAAGTCTGCAAGACAAAAAAGACAGAATTACTGTTCCTGGCGTTGTTCCTTCGCATGTTAAAGATAGGAGGAAGATGTGCCTGCATCGTTCCGGATGGTGTTCTGTTTGGTTCCTCCAAAGCTCACAAAAGTATTCGAAAAGAAATTGTGGAAAACCAGAGACTGGAAGCAGTTATTTCAATGCCTTCTGGTGTGTTCAAACCGTATGCAGGAGTCTCAACGGCTATTCTTATATTTACAAAAACAGAACATGGTGGAACAGATAACGTGTGGTTTTATGATATGACGGCAGACGGATTCAGTCTGGATGATAAACGTGTCCCAACGACAGAAAATGATATTCCAGATATTATTGAGAGATTTCGGAATTTAGACAAAGAAGCAGACAGGGAACGTACAGACAAATCTTTCATGGTTACGAAACAGGATATCGTTGAGAACGATTATGATCTGAGTATCAATAAATATAAAGAAATAGAGTATATACCGGTCGAGTATCCACCGACATCTGAAATTATGGCTAATATCCGTGAGATTGAGATGGAGATTGGGAAAGAGATGGATGAACTGGAGAAATTGTTGGAGGTATAGGATTTGGCAAAAGTAAGTAAACGAGGCGGTTTTTCAGATCGCAATAAGATAAAACCTGAAAATACAGAAATTCAGTTAAAAGATTTTGATAAGCGGACGAGAAATCAATTGCAGAACATGGTTAGCCAGCTTTATAAAGAAGTATATGGAGATATGTATTATGGAAGGCAGCCTATACAGAATTTTTTGACATACGTGAAGGGAATGATTTATGCTGAACCTGTTGATTCCAGATATACTTATGGTGATGATGCTGTGTTCAAAATGATTAACACGACAATACAAGAGGATGATTATGACGATGTTTTAACATTGATTGAGGCTGTTATTCAGTATTGGGATTCATATCTTAAAGAGCAAAGAAGGTATCAAACGGGTTCTATATATGAAGTAGCTAATACTATTTTTCAGAGAGAATTTATTGGATATAGATTTATAGATAAACAAATTACACCAATAAGTGATGATTTTGAAGTAAAGGAAATAAAACAAGCATTAGAAAGTCCATATAGATCAGTATATGATCATTTGTCTAAAGCTAATAAGCTAATTGCAGATAGAAGTAAACCTGATTACGAGAACTCTATAAAGGAAAGTATTAGCGCTGTTGAAGCAGTATGTGAAGTATTGACAGGTATTACGGGAAAAGAAGCTACTCTTGGGAAAATGCTTAAGAAGTTAGAAGAGAATGGGGTAGTAATTCATTCTGGATTGAAAGCAGCGTTTAATTCACTGTATGGATATACTTCAGATGCGAATGGAATAAGGCATGCAGGTAATATTGGCGGTCCGGCATCAACATTTGAAGAAGCAAAATTTATGTTGGTATCATGCAGTGCTTTTGTAAATTATTTAATTGCAGTTAGTGCTAATTGATTGAATAGAAAGGAATACAAAACCAAATTCGGATTTGTAGGGATGATGTAGATGGAGAAAATAAAAATTGGTGATGCTTGTGATATATTGAATGGATATGCTTTCAAAAGTGATGAATATGTCAATGAAGGGATACGAATAATCAGAATTGCAAATGTGCAAAAAGGCTATATTGAAGATGATGCACCAGCATTTTATCCTATGAATTCTATTGGATTAAATAAATATATGTTGAAAGAAGATGACTTATTGATGTCATTGACTGGAAATGTAGGAAGAGTAGCTCTTCTTCAAAAAGAAATGTTGCCAGCGGCGTTAAATCAGAGAGTAGCTTGCTTAAGATTAAAGACGGATAAACTAATTAAGAGATATTTGTTTCATATTTTAAATAGTAATTTCTTTGAACGACAGTGCATTCAGGCTTCAAAAGGTGTAGCTCAGAAGAATATGAGTACAGAATGGCTTAAAGATTATGAAATTCCTTTATATTCAATTGAGAAGCAATTAGAAATTATTGAAGTTCTTGACAAGACAAGAAATGTGATTAGTTTAAGAAAAGATGAATTATTAGCATTAGATAATCTCATTAAAGCCCGATTTGTCGAGCTCTTCGGAGATTTGGCAAATCCTAAGTGTCAGTGGAAAAAAGAAAAACTTGTGGATGCATGTAAGAATCCTGATGATATAAAATGCGGTCCGTTTGGGACACAGCTTAGTAAAGATGAATATTGCTCATCTGGTGTTGCCGTTTGGGAGATTCCACAGATAAATAGTGGATTTGCTACACAACCCACTCATTTTTTGACAGATGAAAAGGCAAATCAACTTGAAGCATATTCCATCAAATCTGGTGATATTGCGATGTCTCGAAAGGGAAATGTTGGTCGGTGTGCTGTTTTTCCAGAGACAATGGAAGATGGAATTATTCACTCTGATGTTTTGCGAATTCGTATTGATAATGATTTGGTGTTACCTGTATTTATGATGCATCAACTCCATTATAGTGGAGCAGTTCAACATCAGATTGAATTGGTAAGTTCGGGGGCAATAATGGCAGGAATTAATGTAACAAAGCTGAAGCAAATAGAGGTGCATATTCCACCATTGGAACTTCAAAATCAGTTCGCCGACTTCGTCAAACAAGTCGACAAATCAAAAGTTGCAGTGCAAAAAGTCTTAGATGAAACACAAAAATTATTTGATAGCTTGATGCAACAATATTTTGGATAGGTGAAAGAGATTTAGAAAAAGTTAATGAAACAGTGAAAAATTGTCACAGTTTGAAAATGAGAGTGGAAATTTTCTTATAGATATTTAAATTATATAAAAAATCGAATACTTTAAATAAAATGGTTGAAGGATGCTGGTATATTTCGAAAGGAGTATAGCAGCATGGAAGATAAAATTGTAAAAATACTGAATGAAATGTCCGAATATCTCTCAATCACGCAGATGAAGAAACTTCAGGAAGTCATTCTGAAGACATTTTCGGAGAATACAGCGAGTAAAGTAGAAATTCCCAATGAAGATTTCCTGAAAATGTTTCTGGATGCGAAAAAAATAGAAGGCTGTTCTGACAGAACATTACTGTATTACAAAGTTACTGTAGAACACTTGCTTTCTCAGATAAAAACATCTGTCAGAAAAATTACAACAGAGGAAATCAGAGCATATCTGGCTGATTATCAGAAAAACAGTAAGTGCTCCAATGTTACGATTGATAATATCCGGCGAAATATATCAAGTTTTTTCTCTTGGTTGGAGGAAGAAGACTATATCTTGAAGAGTCCCATGCGAAGAATTCACAAGATTAGGACCAAAACTGTTGTAAAAAGCGTTATTACAGACGAGGGGATAGAAAAACTTCGCGACAACTGTATGGAAATCAGGGATCTTGCAATCATTGATTTACTTTATTCTACAGGAATTCGCGTGGGTGAATTGGTTAATTTGAATATAGACGATATCGACTTAGAAGGTCGGGAGTGCGTTGTTTATGGAAAAGGAGACAAAGAAAGAAGAGTTTATTTTGATGCAAAGTCCAAAGTACATCTGATGCGTTATATTGCAGAACGAAAAGACGCCAATCCGGCATTGTTTGTAACTTTAGACGCGCCACATGACAGGCTGAAAATCAGCGGCGTAGAGATTCGATTACGCCAGTTGGGAAGAAGACTGGAACTGGAAAGAATACACCCTCACAAGTTCCGGAGGACTATGGCTACCAGAGCGATAGATAAAGGAATGCCAATAGAGCAGGTACAGAAAATATTAGGACATTCACAAATTGACACGACTATGCAGTATGCCATGGTAAATCAGGCCAATGTCAAGTCATCCCATCAGAAGTATATGAGTTGAATTTTTAGTCAATTCGGATTTGTGTGGGATGATGTAGATGAAGAGATTAACAGATATATGTGATATTCAATATGGATATGCATTCGATTCTAAATGCTTTACTGAAGATTCGTCATATCCTCAATTGGTTCGCATTCGAGATGTGAAAAGAGGGTATTCTGAGACATATTATTCTGGTGATTATCCAGAAGAGTATATTTTGTCAGAAGGTGACTTGCTTGTAGGAATGGATGGAGAGTTTAATATAGCAAGATGGAAATGTTCAGGAGCATTACTAAATCAGCGAGTTTGTAAGTTGACAGCAAAGGTAGGCACAAATGAAGAATATATTCGCTTGGCTATGTTAAAATCATTAAAAGAAATAGAGCAAAGAACTGCTTTTGTAACAGTAAAACATCTTTCAGCTAAGGAACTGAACAAACTTGAATTAGATATTCCAGAACTAACTAAACAGGATAAAATAGCAGATACACTTAGCCGATTAGAAAGAGTTATTGAAGCTCGAAAAGAAGAATTGGAAAAACTAGATGAACTCATCAAAGCCCGATTTGTCGAGAGGTTTGGTGATGAGAAGAATTCAAAGGATTGGACTATTGTTCATATTGAAGATGTTGCTGACGTACAGGTTGGCGTAGTAATAAAACCTTCTCAATATTACACCGATGAAAATAACGGAATAAGAGCTTTTCGATCGCTTAATGTGGGGGAAGGTTTTATAAAAGATTCTGACTGGGTATATTTTACAATAGAGGGACATCGGAAAAATTCAAAATCAATACTTAAAGAAAATGATTTGTTAATAGTACGTTCCGGCGCACCGGGAACAGCTTGTGTTGTTAACAAGGATTATGTGGGATGTAATGCAATTGACATTATTATAGTGCATCCTGATTGTGAAAAAGTAAATCCATATTATCTATGTACATTTACAAATATGCCGCATGGAAAAAAACAAATTGTTAAAGGTACTGGTGGAGCGGCACAACAACATTTTAATGTTGGAAAATATAATAAAATGCACCTTATGTTACCGCCAAAAGAATTACAAGATGAATTTGTAAAATTCTTAGAACAAGTCAACAAATCAAAAGTTGTAGTTTTCAATCCAATCTATTATTATAATAAGTAGATTTAACAATAAAAATACAAAAAGATAAAGTTATTGAAGAACGATCACGGGAGGTGTTCTATGATAACCAATTTCGATTACCTGAAAAACGAATCTAAATTTTCAACCTTTGCAAATGTTGCCATATCAGCTGAAAAGATTATTCTCATAGATCCGGAGGCAAGTATCCTTAACAGCCGCAGAGCGATGGAGTTTGCAATAAAGTGGATGTATTCTGTGGATTCTGCACTTGAGATGCCGTATCGGGATAATCTACAAAGCTTAATGAATACAGAAGAGTATCGACAGCTTGTTGGAGCGGACCTTTGGAAACGCATGGATTATATCCGCAGAAGTGGAAATAATGCTGCTCATAGTAACAAAAAACTTGGAAGAGATGAAGCAATGCTTTGTCTTGAGAACTTGTTTATTTATTTGGATTACGTTGCGTATTGTTACTCAGACAAATACGAAGAGCGTTCTTTTGACAAAACAATCATTACCTCTCGAATTAAAAAGGCAAAAGAATCAAAAGAGGCAGCCAATGCAATAAAAGCGGAACTAACAAAAGAACAGGAAACATCTGCGAAACGAGAACTTGATTTGCAGAAATTAATGGCTGAAAATGCATCACTCAAAGAAGAACTTTCTGCCCGAAGACAGGAACAACAGCAGACCTATGTTCCCAAACCGCTCGATTTATCAGAATACAAAACAAGAAAGTTGTATATTGATTCTATGCTTATAGATGCGGGATGGACAGAAGGAAAAGATTGGATCAATGAAGTGGAACTTCCCGGAATGCCAAATAAATCAGAAACAGGTTTTGCTGATTATGTTCTCTATGATGATATGCATCGTCCATTGGCAATCATCGAAGCGAAAAGAACCTGTGTGGACGTTGCGAAGGGAAGACAGCAGGCAAAGCTTTACGCAGATCTGCTGGAACAAAAATATAAAAGAAGGCCGGTTATTTTTCTTACAAATGGATTTGATACACATATTATTGATGGTCAGTATCCGGAGAGAAAGTGTGCAGTTATCTATTCAAAAAGAGACTTGGAAAAATGGTTTAATTTATTGAGCATGAGAACAAGCCTCAAACACGTTGAAGTAGATAAAAACATAGCAGGACGTTATTATCAGGAAGCCGCAATCAAAGCGGTATGTGATAGCTTTGATGAAAAGAATCGCAGAAAAGCGTTGCTGGTTATGGCAACAGGTTCTGGAAAGACAAGAACTGTCATTGCATTATGTAAGTGTCTGTTAAAAGCAGGATGGGTAAAGAATATTCTTTTTCTTGCTGACAGAAATTCGCTTGTTACACAGGCAAAAAGAAGCTTTGTGAATATGCTGCCTGATTTGTCATGCACAAATCTTGTTGAGGAAAAAGACAATTATAATGCACATTGTGTTTTCTCGACTTATCAGACAATGATGAACTGTATTGATACAGTAAATGATAATGAAGGAAAATTATTTACATGTGGCCATTTTGATCTTGTGATCTGTGATGAAGCTCATAGATCAATTTATAACAAGTATAGAGATATTTTTTCATATTTTGATGCACCGCTGATCGGCCTTACGGCAACACCCAAGGATGAAATTGATAAGAACACATATGAGATTTTTGAATTGGAGAATGGTGTTCCAACATATGGATATGATTTGGCACAGGCAGTAAAAGACGGATATCTTGTTGACTATGTTTCTGTTGAGTCAAAGCTTAAATTTATAGAACAGGGAATTGTATATGATGAATTGTCAGAAGAAGACAAAGAAGCATATGAGGAAACATTTGAGGATGAACATGGAGATCTGCCGGAATTAATAAATTCATCAGCTCTTAATACATGGATATTCAATGAGGATACCATAAAACAGGTTTTAAATATATTGATGAGAGATGGTATTAAGATTGATTATGGCCAGAAACTTGGAAAGACCATTATTTTTGCAAAAAATCATGACCATGCTGAGAAGATACTGGAAGTTTTTAATAAAGAGTATCCTCACCTTCCAGATTATGCGAAGGTAATTGATAACTATATAAACTATGCGCAGAGTGCGATTGATGAGTTTTCTGATCCAAAGAAAATGCCCCAGATTGCAATCTCTGTGGATATGTTGGATACGGGCATTGATGTGCCGGAAGTTTTAAATCTTGTATTCTTTAAAAAAGTAATGAGTAAAGCAAAATTCTGGCAGATGATAGGACGAGGCACAAGACTTTGTCCTAGATTGCTTGACGGTGAAGATAAGCAGAAATTTTATATTTTTGATTTTTGTGGAAATTTTGAGTTTTTCCGGATGAATAAAGGAAAAGCAACTGCAAATATGATTGCACTTCAGGGAGCAATTTTTAATCTGAAATTTGAAATATCCTATAAACTTCAGGATATGGAATATCAGATAGACAGACTGATTGCATACCGTAAGGCATTGGTTAAGCAGATGAGTGAGAAAGTAAAGGAATTATCAAGGGATAATTTTGCGGTTCGTCAGCATTTGAAATATGTAGATTTGTATTCTCTGGAATCAAATTATGATACACTTACATATGAAGATACTTTAATTGTCAAAGAAGAAGTTGCACCTTTGATATTACCGGATGACGATGAGGCAAGTGCAGTTCGATTTGATGCACTTATGTATGGGATTGAGTTGGCTTATTTGGTTGGAAAGAAATATTCAAGGGCTCGTACTGATCTACGTAAGAAAGTGGCAGGAATTGCAAATGTGGCAAATATTCCTGAAATTCAGGCACAGTCAGAATTGATTAATAAAATTCTTAATACAGATTATGTTGATAATGCCGGAATTAATGAGTTTGAAGAAATCAGAGAGAAACTTCGTGACTTAATGAAATATATTCCGAAAGGAACAATTAAATATGTAACTAATTTTACAGATGAGTTGCTTTCTATGGAATGGAAAGAGGCTGAGCTTGAAAATGATGAGTTGAAGAATTATAAGGCAAAAGCAGAATATTTTATCCGGCAACATCAGGATAATATTGCAATTGTCAAATTGAAAACAAATCGACCTTTGACATCTGGAGATATTGCATCATTGGAAGAGATTTTGTGGCGTGAAGTTGGGACCAAGCAGGATTACGAGAATGAATATGGAAATAAACCACTTGGTGAGTTTGTTCGTGAAATTGTTGGATTGGATATGAATGCTGCAAAAGAAGCTTTTTCTGAATATCTTACAAATACAAACTTTGACAGCAGACAGATATACTTTGTGAATCAGATAGTGGAGTATATTGTTCATAATGGAATGTTAAAAGATCTTTCTGTCCTTCAGGAATCGCCGTTTACTGACAGAGGAAGTATTGCTGAGGTATTCACTGATTTAAATGTATGGGTGGGAATCAGGAAAGTAATAGAAACAATAAATGCCAATGCGGCAGCATAAATATAAACAGGAGGATCGCTTATGGAAAAAAATCAGATTTTTATAAAAACTGGTACAAAATACAAAAAAATGACCAGGGAACTTCTGGAAGAGAGCAATCTCGCAGAACTGATTGGTGATAAGAATAAAATGGTAGGTATCAAACCCAACCTGGTATCCCCATCAGATCCGGCAAATGGAGGAACAACACATCCGGAAATCGTGGCGGGAATCCTGGAATATCTGAAAGAAAACGGATTTCAGAATATGATGATTCTGGAGGGATCCTGGGTGGGAGACCGTACGGCGGATGCCTTTGAAGTCTGCGGATATCGCAGTCTCTGTGAGAATTATGATGTAAAATTTTATGACACCCAGAAAGATAAGAGTTATGTGAAAGACTGCAGCGGACTGGAACTGAAAATCTGCGAAAGCGTGAAAAAAGTCGATTTTCTTATCAATGTGCCGGTCATGAAAGGACATTGTCAGACAAACATCACCTGTGCATTGAAAAACATGAAAGGTCTGATTCCAAATACAGAAAAAAGACATTTCCATGCAATGGGACTGCACAAGCCGATCGCACATCTGAATACAGGGATACATCAGGACTTCATTGTGGTTGATAATAT
>OLPH01003839.1_pt1 | contig 9880 bp, 9 predicted proteins | sample 1672951 | NCBI WGS metagenome assembly OLPH01 (sample SAMEA3136740, study PRJEB25190) | human gut metagenome
CGCGGTATTCCTGGCCGTCGGCCGTGCGGATATACGTCCCGTGGCTGCCGCCCATCTTGATGACGACGGTCTGGACGCCGCGCTGCAAGTAGTACCCGGCAATGTCCCATGATCCATCCCCGTCAAGATCCGGCCTTCATTGAGGCCAGGCATGACGATGTCAGCATACTGGGCGGCGTCGTTAATGACGCGTGCCATGATTTCCTGGGATTTCCAGAGCATGGGCCGCAGGTTCGGATCGAAGGAAATGTGCACGCCCTTGCTGTGGGCCCGCATCATCAGCGTATAAATCGTTTCCCGGCACGATTCCGACAAGGCCAGGGGAATCCCCGTGACATGCAGGTGGTCGACGCCGGTCCAGTCAATACTGGAAAGGTCGGCCGGCTGGAAGTGGGAAAAGGCCGTATGCTTGCGGATATTGGCTACCTTCGGGTCCCCTTCCAGGACCTTTTCCTTCATCTGGAAGCCCGTCATATGGTCGTCATCGGTCCAGACATAATCGTCATGGATATCATTGGCCTTGAGGAAGTTGCAGATGCACTTCCCAAAAGGGTCGACGCCGACCTTGGAAATATACGACACATCGTTGCCCAGGCGAGCCATGCCGACGGCATAATTCAATTCTGCCCCGCAGACATGGCGGGAAAAATGTTCCACTTCTTCCAGCGGCCCCATTTTTCCATGAAAATCGTCGGCGTCATTTGCACCGATGTGGCCGATATTTTCTATGCCCATGCCGTATCCTTGCTGGAAGACGGCCTGCGGAAACACCATTTCGATGTCATGCTTTCCAATACAGGCAGCGATACGGGCCATAACGGGAAATACATCTCTGACATGGCCGATAAACACGTTGATGCCATCATCACTATTGGCACGCCTTTTTCATCTAAAACCGACGTCCGTCTCCTCTGCGACACGGCCCGGCAGATTCCCGTCATCACCATCAACAGCGACTACCATCAACCCAACATGTACAGCGTCGTCTGTAACGAAAAAGAAGGCATGAAAATGATCGTTACTGCCTTGGCTGCCAAAAACTGCCACGACATCCTCTATATCTACGACTCCCTCACCTACAGCGGCCGCCATAAGCTCGACGGTTTCCGGCAGGGAATCCGGGATTTGAACTTAACGGAAAAGCCGGAACTCATCCAGCAAATACCACGTACCCTGGATGACACAGAAGTGCTCATCGACCGCTTGGTCGCAGACGGCATCTCATTCGATGCCATCGTCACCTCAGAAGATATCTTCGCCATCGGTGCCCAACGAGCCGCTTTGCGCCACGGCAAAATCATCCCGGTCATCGGCTGCAATAACTCCATCCTGGCCCAATGCGCCACGCCGACCATTACCAGCCTGGACAACAAACTGACCAGTCTGTGCAATGCCGCCGTCCATATCGTCACCGAACTGACCGGAAAAGAACCGGATTCCGTCCCAGTCCGCACCGAATTTAGTGCCGACCTCGTAGAACGGGAAAGTTTCAGGGGGTGAGAAAAGGGCTTGTCACGTATGCGACAAGCCCTTTTTGAGTATTAAGTTTGCAGTTTGTAGTTTTTAGTGAACTCTGTACTACAAACTATCTTTACCGGAAATACTCTGGATATTCTTTTTTCAATACTTCTACGTCGCCCATGACCTTATTGATGTGTTCGGTCATGATGCGTTGCGCCATTTCGGTATTGCCGGCAAAGATGGCTCCGACAATGCCTTTATGCTGTTCATAAAGAAGGTTCATCTGCTCAGCGGCATCGCTGACGTTGAGGACGCGGGCCCGAGCATAATCCAGGTTTGATTCCTGGACGATCTGCCAGATATGGGGCTTGCCACAACCTTCATAGAGCAGGGAGTGCAACGTATTGTCACTCTTGAAAAAGTTTTCTGCATCTTTCGAGGTAATGAATTTCCCCTGCTCGAAAATGCAAAATTCTAGTTTCGTCCGCCACGGATCCGGAAAAGCCTGACAGGCCAATTCTATAATGGCCCGTTCCAAGGTAACCCGGAAAAAGCGGAACTCTGCCAGCTGTTCCGTGTGAATCTTGGATACGAAGGTCCCGCGCTGCGGTAAAATCTCGAGCAGTCCCTTTTGTGACAAACGGATAAAGGCTTCCCGTACCGGCGTCCGGCTGACATTCAGTATGCCTGACAACTCTTGTTCCGACATAGCCGTACCCGGCGGAAGCTTTAAAGACATAATATTTTCGTACAACACGCGATAAGCATATTCCCGCACCGTTTCATTCGGTGCTTTTTCAAATAATTCTAAATTTTCCATAACCACTCCATCATCCTGAAAATCAATGCCTGTTTCTCTCAAATTCATCTTATCACAAAACGGGCGCAAATTGTATATTTCCAGAAGAAAAAAAGCACCGTTTCCAGCATTGGTAAATTAATTTATTTTGATTTATACATTTGCAAGCGGCTTAATATACACGTTCATTCTTTATAATATCATGAAATTTAAACATGTTTAGTGAACAAGTAAACTAAAAGGCCACATACTATAAAAAACAGGACTGGCGCATGATGGCATATACCTTCGTGCGCCAGTCCCGTTTTAAAAGCAACCTCTCAGACCGCCTTCGGCGGCCAGCTCTCCTATTAGGAGAGCCTTTCATCAAACGTCAAACATCATACATCAAACTTTTATTTCCGAGCGGTTTGGACGGCAGCGATGAATTTCTTGGCCGTAGCCGTGATTTCATCAGCCGTCTTGCCGCCACCGGTGAGGGCACCGCCGGCACCGACGGCGACGCAGCCGGCTTTAATCCAATCACCGGCATTTTCGACGTTGACGCCGCCTGTCGGCATGAGCGGAGCCTGCGGCAGGGGGCCGTGGATGGCCTTGATGGCTTTCATGCCCAGGATTTCCCCAGGGAAGATTTTGACGACATCAGCGCCGTATTCCAAGGCCGTAATGACGCCGTTGAGGGTCGTCGTCCCCGGCATGACGACGACGCGGTAGCGGTTGCAGAGCTTGATCGTTTCCACGTCCAGTGCCGGCGATACGATGAACTGGGCGCCGGCGAGGATGGCAATGCGGGCCGTAATGGCATCAAGGACCGTGCCGGCACCGATGATGACATCCGGGTTATCGGCGTACTTCTTGGAAAGGGCTTCGATGACTTCATGAGCCCGCGGCGTCGTGAAGGCCAGTTCGATGGCCGTGACGCCGCCTTTGATGCAGGCTTCGGACATCATGATGGCTTCTTCCGGGGTCTTGCCGCGGACGACAGAAACGACGCCGATTTCTTTAATTTTATTGACAACATCAAGTTTATCCATTGTTCAGAACTCCTTTTTCACACACTTCAGGCGGGCGCCCCACATGGGCGCCCCTACGCATTTAACAGGCTAGTGCTGCGCATCCATGAACGCTTCAAGCTTCTCTCTCGTCGGCAAGCCTTCGTTATCGCCGGCGACCTGAATGGCCATAGCCCCGATAGCAGCACCGCGGCGGGCAGCGTCTTCCAGGTTCAATCCATCGAGGATGGCGCTGGTAAAGCCAACGGCAAAGCCGTCACCGGCACCGACGGTGTCGACGATGTGGTCGACGTAATAACTCGGCACGCGGTATTCCTGGCCGTCGGCCGTGCGGATATACGTCCCGTGGCTGCCGCCCATTTTGATGACGACGGTCTGGACACCGCGCTGTAAGTAGTAACCGGCAATGTCCTTTTCATGATCTATCCCCGTCAGGATCCGGCCTTCATTGAGGCCGGGCATGACGATGTCAGCATACTGAGCGGCGTCATTGATGACGCGGGCCATGATTTCCTGGGATTTCCAGAGCATAGGCCGCAGGTTGGGGTCAAAGGAAATACGCACGCCCTTGCCATGGGCCCGCATCATCAGTGTATAAATCGTTTCCCGGCACGATTCCGACAAGGCCAGGGGAATCCCCGTGACGTGCAGGTGGTCGACGCCGGTCCAGTCAATACTGGAAAGGTCGGCCGGCTGAAAATGGGAAAAGGCCGTATGCTTGCGGATATTAGCGACCGTCGGGTCCCCTTCTCGGACTTTTTCCTTCATCTGGAAACCTGTCATGTGGTCATCATCAGTCCAGACGTAGTCGTCGTGGATGCCATTGGCCTTAAGGAAGTTGCAGATACACTTCCCAAAGGGATCGACGCCGACCTTGGAAATGTATGACACGTCATTGCCCAGGCGAGCCATGCCGACGGCATAATTCAATTCGGCTCCGCAGACATGGCGGGAAAAGTGTTCCACCTCTTCCAGCGGTCCCATTTCTTCAGCAATCAGCAAACCCATAGCTTCGCCGATAGTAAGCACTTTTTTCATAGTAAGCAGCCTCATTTCGTTGTGAATAAAACAAATGAGTATAACGCCATCGCATCATACCCATTTATTTTTCCATTCATAAACTACATAGCATCATCCAATTCATTGAGATCCCGGCCAGTCGTATCTTCAGAAACATAGGCTCCAAAGAAACTAGAGAGAGAGAAAACAATAATCATGATAGCCAAAGGAATCCAGCTGCCCATCGTGGCAGCAACAGCAGCAGCGGCAATGATAGGGCCGAAACCGGTAGCAACTAATCCAGCAATTTCTTTTGCCAAGGATACGGCCGTAACACGATGACGGGCACCAAACAATTCAGCCCTCGTAACATTTTCTAAAGCAAATAACCCTTGTACGCCTACATTCAATCCAATAACCATGGCAATCGTTAAAACAACAGGGTCCTTCGTTTCAAACAGCAGCATCATAGGAACTGCATAGATAGCCGTAGCTAACGACAAAATCATATACATCTTGCGACGACCAATCTTATCGCCAAGCCATCCCACAAAAGGTATCGTCAAAAACGAAACAAAAGAAGAAATGATATTCGCTTCTGTTGCAACCGTTTTCTGCATTGCCAATACAGTAACAATAAAACCAGCCAAATAAGTCTGCATAAGACCACTATTGCCGGCCTGACCAAAACGCAAGGCCAAAGCAACGATAAAGCTCTTCTTGCCTTTCTTCTGTACTTTTGTCGGAATATCTCCAGCAAGTTGTTTTTCGCGTTCTTCTTCCAACAATTTCTTTTTAGCGGACATAACGGGGCTTTCTTTAACAAACATCCGAATTAAAATAGCCGCAATCATGACTACAAAGGACGCATAGAACGGAATTCTCCAGCCCCAAGCAATAACTTCCTGTTTATCCATCATAGTCAAAATAATGGTCCAAATTAAATTAGCACATAAAGTACCCGACGATGTACCTAAGCAAACCAAACTAGCGATAAGGCCTCGATTTTTCTTTTCACAGAACTCAGTTACCATAACACCAGCACCACTAATTTCAGCGCCTGCGCCCAACCCTTGGACAATACGTAAAATGACCAAGCCAATAGGTGCTAAAACGCCAACTTCTTGATACGTCGGTAAGAAGCCAATCATCGTTGAGGCTAACCCCATTAAAGTAATCGTAACAAACAAGACCGTCCGACGTCCCATTTTATCCCCGATATGTCCGAAGATAAATGCACCAACTAGTCGAGCTACATACCCAGCACCATAAGTCCCCATGGCCATGATTAACCCCATTGATGGATCAGTATTCGGGAAAAAGATTTCATTAAAGACAATGGCTGCTGCTAAAGAATATAGCTGGAAATCCATAAATTCCATAGCCGTTCCCAACCATCCACTGGCTGCGACTTTTATCATTTCCTTAGTTTCAATTTGATAAGAATTAGTTTGGCTCACTTGGCATCCCGCCTTTCTAGAATACTAACATACTAGTATGTCTAAAGACTTAAAAAGTAAGTACAATCTTCAAAACCTTGTCAGGGTTTTCGTCATTATATCTAAAAGCTTTATCGGCTTCCGTGAAATGGAAGGTATTAGTAACAATAGATTTAGGATCAACTTTTTTATCCTTAAACCAGCTGATAACTTCCGGGAAGCGATGATTATTAAGACGTGTGCCAATAATTTCTAATTCTTTACTCATGATATCCACTTGCCGAAGTGGGAATTCAACAGTAGAGAAGCCTAATACAACAATGCGGCCAGCCTGGCTGGGCAGTTTCTGAATACAAGTCTGAAGAATATTAACATTTCCTGTAGCTTCATAAATCAAGTTAAACCCTTCGCCATTCGTGAATTCTTTCATGGCATCTACAATATCAGTTTCTTTACCATTGACTACCATATCCGCGCCCATTTTCTTTGCATCTTCTAAACGGCTTTCAACGATATCCAAGATAGCAACTTTAGCGCCTTTCATTTTAGCGACTTGCAAAATAATCAAGCCAATAGGTCCTGCACCGCAGATGAGAACGGTATCATCTCCCGTCAAACGACCTCTATGTGCTACTTGTGCCCCAATGGAATACGGTTCTACCGTTGCTGCAATTTCCCAAGGGATATCTTTAGGCAGCTGATTCAATTGTTCCTGATCAACAGCTACGTATTCCTGATAGCCCCCATCACGATGTACACCCATAACTTGTAAAGATTTGCAGACATTATGTCGATTAATGTTGCAAGCATAGCAATGGCCGCAAGAAACAACGGGATCTACAGCAATGTGATCTCCTACGGATGCGTTCGTTACTTTACTGCCAACCTTAACGACTTCACCGACAAATTCATGTCCGACGACACGAGGATAGGTAGCAAAAGCATTTTTCCCATGATAAATTCCTACATCAGAACCACAAATCCCAGCAGCTTTAACTTTTAGCAAAACTTGGTTATCCGTAATTTCAGGTATAGCTCGTTCGACAACAGTAATCTTTTCTGGTTTTTCTACAACAACGGCTTTCATCATACATTCCTCCTAAAAAATTATATAAGTCTAGGTGAAGACCTAATTTATTTCACGTACTTAACCAACGTATTCCGAACGGCATGGGGTCCGGCAATGAGTTCATGAAATAGCCTTCAATTTTTTCGCCCAGACCGACTTCATAGAGGTCGCTGCCGAAGATATCCTTGTTGGCTAAGATGGATTTCAATTTGCCTTTGGCCGAAGCGGAATCCCCCAGGGTAATGCCTTCTAAGGCAGCCTGTAAATCTTTCAGCAAGGGATCCGGGCTCAATTCAAAGGGTTTGCCTTCGTCATCGACAGCCAGTAAATAGCGGCACCAACCAGCAATGGCTAAGGGGATATATTCCAAATCTTTAGCTTTATCGCCATAGGCTTTGATGGTTTCGCCAAAGCGGATACCGACTTTCTGCGATGTATCCGAAGCAATACGCTGGGGCGTATCGGGCATATTGCCATTGGTCAGGCGCTGTTCGAGGACTTCTTGAATGAAGTCTTTCGGATTGAGGACGCCCGGGTCCGTTACGACTGGCAAGCCTTCTTGATAACCGATTTTTTCGATGAGTCCCTTAATCTGTAAGTCTTTCATTTCATCTGCAATCAGCGTATAACCTAACAAGCAGCCGTATACGGCCATAGCCGTGTGCAAGGGGTTGAGGCAGGTGCAGACTTTCATGCGTTCTACTTTGTCAACAGTATCGCGGTCGGTAAAGATGACGCCAGCCTGTTCCAAAGCCGGACGGCCATTGGGGAAGGTATCTTCAATGACAAGATACTGTGCGTTTTCAGCATTGACGAAGGCGGCATAAGTTCCTTTTTCTGTATGAATCAGTTCCGTATCGCTAAAGCCCAGTTCTTTAAGATAACGCTGGACTTTTTCCGAAGACCGCGGCGTGATTTTATCAATCATGCTCCACGGGAAAGTAACCTTCTGCGTATCGTTGACATAATCGACGAAGCCTTTGTCAACAACGCCATTAGCTGCCCATTCATCGGCAAATGTCAAAATAGCTTCTTTGATTTTGTCGCCATTATGAGAGCAATTGTCGAGGCTCAAAAAAGCGAAGGGATAAGCCCCAGCCTGATAGCGGGCATAGGCCAAGGCAGCAATGCAACCCATGGAACTAGTTGCCTGTTCCGGCCCTTTCTTCATATCTTCAGCCACAGCCGGGAAAAAGTTGCCTGCATAATCTTTCAATTTATAACCTTTTTCAGTAATCGTGAAACTGGCAACCTGTAAGGAAGGATTGGTAAAGATATCTTTCAGGCGCTTCCAGTCTGCCTTGAAATCAGGGCGGCAGACGACAGATTCCATAACCGAACCGATGACTTCTTTTTCAAAACGGCCATCGACATACATGGTAACGGCCAAGCTCAAGTTATCGAAAGGACGATAGACTTTTTCGATGACTTCTTCATCATACGTTTCAGCCGTAATGATGCCGGTCTTAGCCATACCTTTATTTAACAGCTGTTGTTGGAGAGCTGCAATAAAAGCGCGGAAAATATTGCCGCCACCAAAATGTACCCACTGTGGAGTCTGCTGGGTAGCTTCCTGTACCGCTTTATCATCGTAAGAATAAAGAGTAATACCGGCTTTTTCCCATTCAGCACGATTCTCTTTCAAGCTTTGCCGATTCAAATGCAACATCGTAAGTTCCTCCTTTTTCATAACTGACCGCACGTGCGGTTAATAGCATCCCATAAGCCACAGATGTAGTTAGCTCCGAGGGCCCGGTCGTAGAGTCCATAGCCTGGGCGGCCTGTTTCGCCCCAAATCATACGGCCGTGGTCCGGACGGATAGGTCCATCGAAGCCGCTATCGTAAGCAGCTTTGACGATTTCATACATATCGAGATTGCCGATTTGCGATTTATGCGCCACTTCGTTGAAGACCCACGGTTCATGGACCTGGATATTGCGGATATGCAGGAAGTTCACGCGGCCCATTTTCCCGAACTTGCGGATGATATGGGGAATATCATTCTGACGATTCGAGCCGAGAGAACCGGTGCAAATAGTGAAACCGTTGCTCGGGCTGTCAACCATGGCTGCGATTTTATCGAGATCATCTTCGTTCTTGACGATGCGCGGCAGGCCAAAGACGGAAATAGGCGGGTCATCGGGGTGAATAGCCATCTTGATGCCGACTTCTTCAGCGACAGGAACGATGGCTTTCAGGAAATATTCCAGGTTCTTGCGCAGGCCGTCTTCATCCATGCCTTCATACTGTTCAAACAAGTGTGACAATTCTTTCAGTCGTTCTGGTTCCCAGCCGGGAAGGACGAAGCCATTGCTGTTGTCGAGGATTTCCCGGGCCATATCCTGCGGTGTCTTGCCGGCGATGAGATGGTAGTCATAAGCCAGTACCGTCGAGCCATCATAAAGAGGTTTTGCTAAATCCGTACGCGTCCAGTCGAAGACGGGCATGAAATTGTAGCAGACCATCTGGATGCCGGCTTTCGCAGCATTGCGCAGGGACGTAATGTAGTTTTCGATATATTTATCGCGGCTCGGCAAGCCCAGTTTAATGTCTTCGTGGACGTTGATGCTTTCTAAATCCTTAAAGACCAGGTTGTGGGCTTCGGCCTGCTGTTTGATATGCAACAGCGGTTCAACGGGCCATACTTCGCCGACAGGAATATCGAACAAAGCACCGACGATGCCGTCCATCCCAGGAATCTGGTCGATCTGCTGCAAGGTAATTTTGTCATCTTTTTCTCCGTACCAACGGAAGGTCATTCTCATAAGGCAATCCTCCAATTATAAAATAATTATAAAATATTTTATTTAGTTGATGTTTCTTTTATTTCTTTTCGCAGTTACATACTACCATACTAGTATTTTTAATGCAATATGAACCTGTTAATTTGAATAAGTGGAATAATTAAAATTTCAAGATGATTTTTAGACATAAATCAGGGATATTCCCAGGAGTCCGGCGGGCGCCCCACGTGGGTGCCCCTACACTGAACGCAAAAAGGGATTGCCGCACGAAGGCTTCTGCCAACATGTGCAATCCCTTGTTTCACGTCGTTTGCCGTGGGTCGTGGCTCGTTTGCCGTGAAGGTTTAAAATTTTT